>Ga0209390_10004455_pt1 | contig 21018 bp, 4 predicted proteins | sample BON01_FD_187212 | JGI IMG/M metagenome (GOLD analysis project Ga0209390, IMG submission 187212) | Freshwater microbial communities from Lake Bonney liftoff mats and glacier meltwater in Antarctica - BON-01 (SPAdes) (version 2) | ecosystem: Environmental > Aquatic > Freshwater > Ice > Glacier... | reverse complement strand
CAAATAGGAGTCGAATCATCTGACTGAGCTATTTCCAGCCGCAGGATTCTTGCCAATGCAATCGAGCCGGCCGAGCTCCGGCTTGGCCCTTACAAGATATTGCCAATATTTTATTGCAATAAAGGGGGTCGTGGGGAAAATATGTTGCGCAATATTGTAGGCAATAAAGGGGGGCTGGGAGGGGGATATCGCACAATAATGTGCAATAATGCCCCCTTTTCCGTGTATGGCACGAATTTTTTTTCAGACACCTCGACCCATCCAAAATCCGATCCCTAAAAAACAAAAAACACCTCCAAACACCTCAAAAACACCTCAAATTTTGGCGGGAGGGTGCAATAACTGGTAATATTGTGCAATATATTGCACAATAAAGGGGGTGTTTGCAAAAAATATTATTGTGCAATACAGCCTCGAAGTGAAACAATATCTTGTAAAGGCCAAATTGTATGCGCGCGGTGTGACGGTGTGCCAGTCTCAAGACTGATACCTCTGACGCTCTGTCTGTCCTGCAGATAGCACAAATAGAATCAGCAGACTTATAGCACTAGCACTAGCTACTCTTTCTATATTCTATATATGTCTATGTGTCGCGTATTCGTATGTCGTATTGTGTATTGTGTGTGTAAGCATCTCTACCTACTGCTCCGCGTATAGTCTGTAGTTGCAGTCTCTCACAGTCTCACTCACAGGCTTAGTCTTAATCTGTCTGCTGCTATGCTGCTATAGCTCTACGGCACAGTTCACAGTTGATAGATAGTTGATAGTTGCTTGCTTGCATGTGTCATGTGTCATCGTGTGGCATGTCGTGTATGTGTGGCGTAGCGCAGAAGGCTACCTATAACCTATATAGTCTATAGTTTAACGCTCAGCAGGTCAAGGGTGTAAGTGTAAGTGTGAGGACAACTGACAAGCAAGTGACAAGTGTCAAGTGTGTGCGAAGGATCGATGGGGATCGAGGTATCTCGCCACGCGCCCCGCCCCGGCCGCCCTACGTACAGCACGGCACACAGCGCACGCGCACGCGCGCACGCAACAACACAACGGCAGCGCGCGCGTCGCGTGCCCGCGACCCGCGGCACCGCCCACCACACACATCGCACACAGCAGTGAGCACGGCGGACGGCGGAGACGGTCGACCCGGCGCGGCACGCGGCGCACACGACACACACACGCGCGCGAGGCGCCGTGGGGGCGCCGTCAGCCCTCGGGCTTGCGCGGGCCTTGGACCTTCGCATTGGCCCTCGCGCCCTCGCGTGCTCGCGCCGCTGCGTGCTCGCGTCCGCGCACGCGCCCCGCCACAGCTGCGTTTGTGTAAAGCACGAGCACAGTGAATACGCCGCTCGGTAGCCCCCCCCCCCCGTACAAGTGTCGGGCCGAGCCGCTACTAGCCCGCCCGCGCCGCCATCAATGCGCAGACGCGGCCGTACGCAAGCATCCCCGACCCGTTGGCTAGGAAGGCTCGCAGGAGCCCCGCCTTGATTCCGCGGTACCAAGCCGAGACCCCGTGGCTCCTGCGCAGCGCAGCGAGCTCGGCAAAGACCCCGCCGCCCGGCCCCGCGTCGGCCCTCCCTTGGATCCGCGACTTTGCCGTGTCGAGCGGGTAGACCAGCGCCCACGCGAGCACAGAGCACAGGCCACCCCCGACAAAGTCGGCGAGCGCCGGAGGCAGCAGGGCACGCCACGCGGCCGAGGCGTCGAAGATGAGCCAAAAGAAGCCGATGACGGATGCAGTCCGCAGGCAGGCCGAGCCCACGCCCACGGTGAGGGAGCGAAGGCTCCACGGCGCACCCAGCTGCTGTCGAATCTTTATCAGCTCGATCGGAGCCTCAAGACACCCTCGCATCGCTCCGCCACACGCGCCTGCTGCGAAGGAAACCACGAGCGGCGCGCCGTCGAGAATTCCACGAGCCTGCATCGTGCGGCGCGCCGAGTTGTAGCCGACGAAAGGCACAGTGCGCAGCACGACCGACGCCGCAGTCGCCGGAACGACGCCGCGGTACAGGCTCGCAAACGGGCTTGTCCCGTTGAGATCGAACCGCCCGCCCACCTGACGCTGGCTCTTGATGGTGTCGAAAGGGTGCGAGATGGCCGCCGCCACCAGCCCATAAGCAATGCCGCCGGCTAGCGAGGCGGCAAGCGATGTCGGCGCCATCCTGACGATTGTGAGCGCCGCCGGCGCGGGAAAAGCGGCTCACATTCACAGACGGTTTATAATACAAAGGGGACACGCGAGGGTTAACCCGATCATATAGGGGACATAGGACCATGATCATGATGTATGATGTGGACATGGGACAACACACATAGATAGGGCATATAGGGGCCGTGGGGCCGTTTCTTATATTCAAATTGTTTTATCGTGGACTATCGTCTACGAAGAACGGTGGATTATAATAGATTATAATCGTGTTTCGTGCGTTTGTCCTACGTCCCCTTAGTTTTAGTTTGTGTTTTATTAGGGAGGGCGCTTCGCTGTCAATAATCAATAAAATTAAAAATACAATAACAATAACACATAACACAGATGACGCAAGACTCCAAGAAACGAATAAAGACACACAACACACACGCTGGCATCGCAAAGTTGACGGACGACGACTGATAAAATGTGCCCCCGACCACCACGCCACGCTCCCGCCCGGCGAGAAGAGATTCACAACCAGCATTCAACCGAGCAAACAAACCACTCCAAGCCCATGCCCCGTTCCCCCCCCTCAGCGCATCAGCTCGAACCACTGCCTAAGGGCGTCCGAGAGCACCTGCGGCAGCGCGCGCAGTTCGCGCAGCACTATGTAGTAGGGGAAGGGGAAGGCGTCGATCCACTTTGTGATGGTGAGCTTGCCGTCGGGGTAGGCGACCGACTGGAGCTCGAGGATCGAGTCCTTGTTGGCGGCGGCGTCGATGATGACGAAGCAGAGCAGGATCTTCTCCTCCGCCGCGCGGCGCACCCAGAGCGAGGGGTCGCCCCACGAGGGCGAGCGGCGGCCGTCCGAGACGATGATGCAGAGCTGCATCTGCTCCGCCGCGCCGCCGCGCTGCGTCTCGCGCGCGAGCCGCAGCGTCTGGACCACAGTTCTTAGCAGCGTTTCCATGTCGGTCTCCTGCTGCGCGAAGGTGAAGCGCGACATCATGTGGGCGCCCGCCTCGGCCGAAAACGGCCGGTCGAAGGGGTGCAGCAGCTGGACCTGCTCGGCGAAGCTCGTCACGGCCAGCTGGCCAACCTCGAGCCGCGAGAGCGCGCCGCACAGAAGCGCGAGCGCCTCGCACGCGAGCCCGCCGGCGCCTGTCGACGCCATCGACTCCGAGTCGTCGATGCAGATCATCACCTGGTACTGGCGCTTGGCGGGCTTGGTGCGCCGCAGCCAGATCTTGTCCTTGCGGTAGCCCGACGCGATGTAGGGGATCACCTTGCGCATCGAGATGCGCTTGCCCGTGCGGTAGTCGCCTTGCATCTTGGACGCGACGCTTGCCTCCAGAATCAGACGCAGCTGCTCGCAGAGCTCCTGCGAGAGCGGCGCCGTCAGCGCCTCAAACTTGCGCCAGAGCTCTTCCGAGCTAGAGACGCGCTCGCCGTCCAGCTGCCAGCTCGCGATCTCGCGCTCCAGGTCTTCGCGCATACCCTCCAGCGTTTCGGCGCTGCGACCCGCGACCTCCTCCTCCCCCTCTTCCTCCTCCCCCCCCCCCTCGGCACCCGCGGCCAGACGCTCCCCCACCGGCCCGACGCGCCCCGCGCCCTCGGCCTCCTCCGCAGCCTCCCGCTCCACCTCCCACGGCGTCGCGATCCCCGCGTCCGCCTCGGCCGCGGCCTCCGCCAGAACCTCCGCCGGCGCCGCCTGCCGCCCGCGCCGCCCCTTGGACTGCTTCTGCTCCTCTTCCGCCAGCTCCTTGAGCTCCGCCGCCGCCGCCTCCGCCGGCGCCTCCTCCTCCATCGGCTCGGGCTCGGCCTCGTCCGGTCCCTCCGCCTCCTCCCGCGGCGGCTCGGCGCCGTCCGCCTGCTCGAGCTGCTCCTGCGTCGCGTCGGCGAGCACCTGCGTGTCGCTCGCCTCGCCCTTGCCCGCCAGCTCGAAGTCTGCCTCAGTCCCGAATTCTTCCTCCTCCTTCCCCTCCGTGGCCGTGGGCTGGTCCTCCTTGCCCGGCTCGCGCTGGACCAGGTTGAGCTGCTGGTGGAAGGCCTGCAGCGCGTCGCCCAGAGCGTTGTACGGGTTGGGCTTCGGCCGGCTCTTCTGCGCGCGCGGCGCCTGCGCCTCCTCCTTGCCCGTCATCTGCATGTACTGGCCGCCCTCCTGCTCGCCGGAGCTCGCTTGCGCCTGCGGGGCGCTCGCGCTGGCCTCCGTCTCGGCCGCCGCGTCCTCCGCCTCTTCCTGATCCGCCTGCGGCTCCCCAGCGGCGAACTTGCCCTCCGAGTCCTCGAAGACCTGCTGCTCCTCGTACTCGCGCTTCTTGGTCCCCGCCTCCTCCTCCTCGCCTCCCTCCTCCTCCGGCGGCTCGGGCCCCTCCGCCTCGGCCCCCTCAGGCACCCTTCCCTGCTCCTCGTCCTCGCCAACCTCGGGCTCCTCTTCTACGGGCGGCGCCTGGCCAGTCTCCTCGCCCTCGCCCTCCTCCTCCCCAGCCTCCTCGGGCGGATCCCCGTCGGCCTCGTCGGCGTCTCCGTCGGTGTCCTCTCCCCCCTCGCTCATCTCACCGTCCACCTCCTCCGGCGCCCCCTCCGGCATCTCCTCGCCCTCCGCCCCCTCCTCCTCCTCCTCCTCCTGCTTCTTGAGGTCCTTGTGGTGGCTCTCCTCGTACTCCGTCTCCGGCTTAACGCCGCCCTCCCCTTCTTCCTCCTCCTCCTCCTCCTCTCCCTCCTCGCCCTTCTCCTCCTTCGCATCCGCCGCCTCCTCCTTCGCGTCCTCCTCGCGCTTCTGCTTCTTGGACGGCTTCTCCTCCTCCTCCTCCTTGGCCTCCATCGTCGAGTCCTCCCCCGCCACATCCGCGTCCTTCTCCACCTTATCGTCGTCCGCCGGCGCAAGATCCTCGTCCTCGTCTTTGTCCCAGAGCCGTTCGTCCACCACCTCCTGCTGCTCCTCGTCCAGATCGCCCATCCCGTGGTCGGGCTCCTCGCCAGCCTCCTCCTCGCTCTGCGGCTCGTCCCCCTGCTCCATGTCCATCATCTCGCCGTCAAAGTCGTTGGTCATCTCGACGCCCTCCTCGTCTTTGGCGCGCTCCTCCTCCTTGTCCTCCTTCTTCTGCTCGCCGCGCGCTTCCTCCTCCTGCGGCTGGAGCTCCTCTCCGTCCAGCTGGCCCTCCTCCTGCAGCTGGTCAGACACGTCCTGCTTGCCCTCTCCCTCGCCCATCCCGGTCCCCTCCACGTCGTCGTCCAGCCCGCTGCCCTCGCCGCCGCCGCCCTCCTCCTTGTCCTTCTGCGCCGTGCAGAAGCCCTTGGCGAAGAGCTCGCCGAAGGTGCCCAGCAGCACCAGGGAGAGGCGCACGAAGGAGGCGTGGTGGCCGAGCGCCTGGTGCAGCGCCCAGCGCGCCGCCGACGCGTGCAGCGCAAGCAGCGGACGCACCTGCGCAACGAGGCGCGACGCGGCACAACGCTCGGCGCTGCTGGCGCCGCTCTCTGCCAGCAGACGGAGCGCACACAGCACAGCCTCGAGCCGAAGGCTCACTTTGGCGCTGCGACTCGCGCCCACGAGCCGCTGCACCTGCGCGTGGTCCACCGCCAAAGTCTTGGGCTCCTCGCCCTCCTCGACCGCCGCCGGAGCGTGGCGCATCCCCTGCACCGCCAGCAGCACGTGCACCACCGCCTCCTCCACCGCCGCCGCCACGCCATCGAGCGCCGCCGCCGATGCGGCGCTCGGAGCCGCAGCCGAATGGTCCTCGCTCTGGAGGAGCTCCGCAGCGCGCGCCAGCTCGAGCAGCAGCGGCGCCGCCAGCTCCCTCTCCCCGGAGCCGAGCCGCGCGCTCGCCGCGTGTATATCGTTGTTTAGCGTCGCGACGAGTTCCGCCAGCGACTCAACCTCGCGCGCGTGCCAGCTGGTGAGCAGCAGCGGGCCGGACCCCTGCGCCGGCGACCCGGAGCCCAGCGGCGTGAGGTGATGCGCCTGCAGCTCGCGCGTGGCCCGCTCGAGCGTCGCGCCCATCGCGTGCACCTCGGCGGCGGCGGCGGGCGCGACGACGGAACCCAGCTGCTTGAAGAGCACGCCGCTCTCGAAGCAGAGCTGCAGCAGCCGCTGCTTGGTCGCGAGCGCCAGCTGGGACCGCGCCGCGAGCGCCGCCTGCGGAACGAGGCCCTCGTCCTCAAGCGTTCCCAGCAGCGCGAGCCGACCCTCGAGCCGAGCGCCCTCCTCCACCGCGCCCACCAGCGTCTCGCGCTGCCGCAGCACGAGCGCGACGCTGTGCTCGACGAAGCCCGCCGCCTTGTGCACTTCCCTCCCGCTCAGGTCGTCGTGCGCGCTGATGCGCGCGTGGCGCAGCTGCGTCAGCTTGAGCACGGCCCTGTAGTAGAGCTCGTCGCAGCGCGCCCACTCGCGCTGCCAGGCTGCGCCGAGAGGCGCCGCCGCGGCGGAGAGGCCGGACCCGAAATCGAGCGGCATCGCGCGCAGCTGGAAGAGGTCCGCCATCGTGCCCTGGCGCGCGTCGGCGGCGGCCGAGGCGAACGAGAGGCCGAGCGCGGCGAGGTGCTTGAGCAGGTCGACCAGCGCCTTGTGCTTGAGCATGCGCGCTTTCTTGGTCGTCAGCCCGCGCAGCTCGCCGCAGCGCGACACGATCTCGAGGCGCAGGTCGTCGAGCAGCGTCCGCCGCGCGCTGCTCGCGTCTGCCGCGCCCGCCGAAAGGACGCTCTGCGTACAGACGGAGCGCATGCGGCCCAGCAGCGCCGGCAGCCGCGGCACGTGCGCGAGCGGCGCGCCCGTGGCGGAGAGCGCCGCGCCGACGGCCAGCAGGACCGAGTCCCACTCGGCGGCCGGAGCCTGCGCCACGCTGCCGTCGGCGAGCAGCGTCGCCGCCGCCTGGCGCTCCCCAGCCTCCACGCCCACCAGGCGCTCTTCAGCCTCCACGCCCACGTCAGCCACGCCCACGCCAGCGGTCTTCTGGGTTAACCCGGAATCCTCGTCCGCGTGTGCCGCGTCGTCGGCGCCGCCCGTGCCGTGGAGCGCGCCCAGGAGGAGCGTCGCGGCCGGGTGCGCCAGCACGTCCTGCAGCTGGCGCACCCCCTTGGAGAGGTGGGCGTGCGAGCGCTCGACCGACTGCTTGAGCGAGTCGAAGTTGCGGTCGCCCCACTGCGCGAGCTTGACAAAGTCCTTGAGCTTGGCCTCGATCGGCGCGCGCTTGGCGCCCAGTGCGCGCGCCAGCGGGCCGGAGAACTGCGCGTAGTAGCCGGCGAGGTTGTGCAGGATGTGGGCGTAGCCGCTGACGCGCCATGGCTCGTCGCCCATCTCGCCGCGCACGCCGAGCCTTGCCTCGGTCTGGAGCTGCGTCGCGAAGGAGCGCATCAGCCGCAGGTACGCCTCGAAGGCGCCCGCCTCGGCCGTGAGCAGCAGCTGCTGGAACGTGTCGAAGAACTCGGTCAGGTGCGCCGCGCGCGCCGCGCGCGTCTCGGCGTCGGCCGGCTCTGCCGCCGAAGCGGCCGGCGCGCCGCTGGAATGGCTCCAGAGGTGCGAGTTGACCACGTGGAAGAGCTTGGCCCAGACGCGGAGCAGAGCCTTTTCGTGCGTCCGGTGGGCCGCCTTGTGTAGCAGCCGCGGCCACGCCTCGACCTCCATCTTGCGCCAGCGCAGCACGAGCGCCGAGAGCAAGTCGATCTGCACCTTGATGCTGGTCGCCTTGCACGCGACCGCCTCCCACTCCCAGCAGCGCTTGAGCAGCATCTCTGCGCCGGTCACGAACTTCATGAGCGGCGAGCCGGCGCGGAAGGAGCGCAGCCGCTCGCAGAGGAGGCTGACCAGCTGCAGCGCCGGGTGGTCGGGCCACTGGAGCAGCAGCGCGCGCATCGCCGCGAGCAGCGCGTCGAGGATGGGCTCGAGCCGCGCCACCTCGCCCACGTTCTCGTCCGAGAAGAGGTCCGGCAACGGCTCGAGCCGTCGCGCCGGGTCGGAGCCCTGCAGCCGCTGCCAGCAGCATGCGGCGACCACGAGGCTGGTGCCGCGCGCCTCCTCGTCGAGGACGGCGGGGAGGTGGTGCGCGGCGGCGACGCTGGGCAGCAGCTTGGCGCCGAGCGAGTGAGCGGCGCGGGCCGAGCCCAGCGTCTCGGCCTCCGCCTCCTCGTAGAGCGACGCGCCAACCAGTGCGCGCGACGGCGCAGCGAGCGACCAGAAGGGCACCGCAGGCGCGGCGGCGGCGGCGGGCGCCTTGTTGCGGCCGCGCTTGGCGCTGGTGGGCTTGAGCTTGGCGGGCTCCGGCTGCAGGCTCGGCTCGGGTGCTCCGGAGGTGAAGCGGAAGACGCGCTCGTGGTACTCGAGCACCTTGAGGATGAGCGACGGCTCGATCTTGATCGCCGCGGCCGCACCCTGCGCCCCGAGCGCGTCGCCCTCTTCCGGCTTGTCCGCGTCGACATCCGCCTCCTCTCCCTCCTCGCCCATCTCGACGTCCTCTCCGCCCAGGAGTCCCTCCTCCGCGAGCGCCTCAATGTCGGCGAACTCCTCCTTAAAGTCGGGGAAGAGCTCGCGCAGCGCCGCAGCCTCCTCGGCCAGCCCGTCGGTGGCCGCGACGCCGTAGTCGCGCGTCTTCCTCGCGTAGAGCTCCGCCTCGGCCTCTTGGCGCTGCCGGTCGGCCGCCTCGGCCTCGACATGCGTCTTGACGAATCCGCCCACGATCTGGTTGAGCGAGAGCAGGTGGCCCGGCGCCGCGCCGCCCTGCAGCAGCACCGACACGTAGAGGCGGCGCAGCGCCAGCGCCAGCATCGACGTGTGCGCCGAGAGGCGCAGCGCGCTCAGCGCAGGGCTTGAGACGCCGGCCGCCGCCACCATGGCTGTTGGGACGCCGACGATGGCCTTGGCGTGGACGGGCAGCCCAACGCAGGGCGGCAGCGCCTGCATCAGCGGCGCCACCTGCGCGCGCCACGCGTCGGGCGCCGCGCGGCCGCCCGCAACGGAGCCAGCGGGAAAGCGCAGCAGCGACGCCATCATCGCGTGCGAGTGGCGGACGGCCGCGGCGGCGGCGGTGCGCGCGTCGTCCTGCGCGGCGAGCACCGTGGGCGCGGCGCAGAGCGCTTGCAGCCTCAGCCCGTGCTTGGTCTCGTAGAGCGCCAGCTGCAGCGGCGCGACGATGTCCTCAAAGTGCGGGTAGGCGTCGTCGAGCCGCTGCAAAAAGGTGCCGCTGCCGCGCTGCCACGCCTCCTCGCGCGCGAGGGCGGTGGGCGCGCCGCTCGCGAGCTCGGCGCTCAGCTGCAGCACCGCAGCCGCGCCGCCCAACGCCTCGCCCCATTGCTCGAGCTCCGAAAACAGCTGTCCGAACTGCGCCGCAGGCACCGCCGGCCGCGCGCTCGCTTTGAGCTGCGCCGCCGAGACCAACGCTTTGCCTTTTGCCTCGTCTGCTTCGGCGCGGCGGAGCAAGGGCGTGGACCGCGCGCCGTTGGCCGCCTCCTGCGCCAGCGCGGCAGCGAGCCGCGCGAGCCGCAGCCTGCGCAGCGCGTCGGCCGCCAGCTCCGCCTTGAGCGTGTGCTTGCACGCGGGGTCGACCGCGTGCGTCGGCAGCAGCAGCCGCCAGCGCAGCAGGCCAAGCAGCACCCAGACCCGGCCGCGCGCGCCGTGGCCCGGCGGCACGTCGGCGCCCGCGTCGAGCGCCGCGCCCATCGCCTCCGCGGCGCTCTGCAGCTCGCGCAGCAGCGGCGCCAGCACCAGCTCGACCGAGGCGGAGAGCGCGCGCTCGTCGCAGCGGCGCAGCGTGCCGCAGAGCGCCGCCACCAGCGAGGCGATGGCGCGCCGCGCCTCGGCCGTGGCGGGCGCAGAGGACAAGTGCTCTGGGCCCCGCGCCCTGGATCCCGCGGCGCCGAGCATGCCTTCGCAGGAAACGCGAAGCGCGCGCAGCATTGCGCTGAGCTGCGTCGCCTCGTCGGGCGCGAGGCCCTTGCCCAGCGGCTCTAATACTAAGCAGAGGGCGTGGAGCGCGAGCCGCCAGTCGCGCGCCGCGTCGGTTTCGCGCGCGTCGGGAGCAGGCCGTGCGAGTAGGTGGCCGGTGAGCTCCTTGAGCTCGCGCTGCGCCGTCGCGCGCTCGGCCATCGGCACCGCGTAGGCGGCCTCGAGCCTGGCGCTGACGGAGAGCGCCTCGGTGGAGAGGAGCAGGTACGCGGGGCCGAGGCTCGAGACGGACGCGAGGGCCGGCGGCGCGCGCTCGAAGCGGCCCTTCCACAGGTGGCGGTGCCAGACCACGCCCAGCTGGTAGGTGACGCCCGCCAGGGGTGGCACGCGCCGCACGGTTAACCCCCCCTGCGGGAGCGGCGCCTCGAGCTGCCACGCGAGCGTCTGCGCGGGACAAGCGTCGGTGGGGTTGCGGCCGCACTCGTCGACGACGAAGCCCGAGAAGGAGGCGGCGCGCAGCTGCAGCGCGCGCGCCGCCGGCGCGGGGACGGCCTCCTCGCCGAGCAGCGAGACGTTGAGCTCGGCCAGGCTCGCGTAGATGTAGCCCTCCACCTTGGCGGAGCGGACGTCGAGCATCGGCCAGAGCGGCGGCGTGAGGCGCGCAAGGCGCGCCGGCCCGGCCCGCGGCCGCTCCGCCGCCGCCTGCGCCGCTTCGAGCTGCGCGCGCAGGGCGGTGGGGATGGCGGCGAGGCGCTCGAGCTCGGGTCCCGACTCGTCGCGGCGCGAGAAGGCGCACTGGAGCGTGCAGACGCCCAGCACCAGGTTGCGCCGCAAGGCCACGTCGGCGCGCACTAGCGCCGCCGGTTCGCCCTCGTCGGCGAGGAGCTCCAGCGCGAGCTCGTGCAGCTCGGCGCCCGCGCAGAGCAGCCCCGCCGAGGGCGGCGCGTCCGGGTGTCCGCCCCACTTCCAGCCGAGCGAGGCGAAGCGCGACGCCTCGTAGCCGATCGCCGCGGAGATCTCGACGAACGCGAGCCTCACGGCGCGCGGCACCAGTGGCGCCGGCTGGCGGCTCGCCCTCTCGACGCGCTTGTGCAGCGCGCGCCAGAGGACCAGCGTGTCCTGCGGCTGGAGCTGCTCAACCCGCACGGCCATCGCGCGCGCGGCGAGGGCGCGGCGCGCGGCGCGGACGCTGCAAAAAGCGCGGAGCAGCGCCGCCTCGTCCGCGGCCATCGGCGCGACGAGCCACTCCGCCAGCATGGCGCCCACCTCGGCGAGCGCGGGGTAGAGCGGGAAGACGAGGTTGTCCCACATTGCGCGCTCGGGCGAGCGCGTCGAAGAGACGGCCGCGGGCGGCGCGGGCGGCAGCGCGCCCGCCTGCCATCCCGCGGCGCTGGCGCGCGCAAAGGACTGCTCGAGGAGGCCCATGTCCTGCGGCGCGACGGTCGCGAGCGCCGCCTGCAGCAGGTCCGTCTCGCAGAGGCCCTCCCACTCGAGCTCCAGCGCGAGGCGCAGCCGAGGGAGCAGCCGCCCGTAGCGAGTCCACGCAGAGGCAGTGGAGGTTTCCGAGGAGTCCGCACCAGGGTACGCGTCCTCGTCGGCGTTAGGGTGAACCCCAGCCTCGCAGTCAGACGCGTCGGGCAAAAGGTGCGCGGCCGCGTGCCTGCGCACGCGCTCGAAGAGAGGCGCGTTGAGCGTCTGCAGGTCGCAGGGCGCCTCGCGGCAGAGGGCAAGCAGCGACGCGTCGCCGGCGCACGCCTCGGTGAGCGCCGCGCGCGCCGCCGCCACGAGTGGATGCGCTTCCGCCCGCTCGAGCAGGCTGGCGGCGAGCGCGAGCGCGGGCAGCGCGGCGTGGCGCTGTAGCTGGAGCAGGAGCGAGCGGCGGAGCGGCGCGTCGCGCTGGCTCGCGCCGAGCACAAACGCGAGGGCCGCCGGGTAGAGGAGCTCCGCCGGCGCGCAGCGCGAATCGTCGCCAGGGGCTGCAGCCTCAGAGGCCTCGGACGCCATGGCCGCGAGCTGCACCACGAGCGCCGCCTGCGCGCGCACGCCGCAGAGGGCCGCGTCGGTGGCGTAGCTAGCCGTGTTGACGCTCACGGGCCAGAGCGGCCGGTCGGGCTGGCTCAGGTCGAGCAGCAGCGCGGCGGGCGCTAGACGCTCCGCCCCGGCGCGGCACGCGCGCGCGGCGGCGTCGCGCATCTGGTCGGCGGCGGCAGTGAGGAGGCGCGCGCCGTAGGCGAGGTCGGTCGCGTCGCGGACGGCGTCCTGCAGCTCGCGGCCGGCGAGCAGCCGTTGCACGAGGAGCTCTCCGCAGTGGAGCAGCGCGCGCTGGCCGAGCGCGCGCGGCACCAGGCCCGCGAGCCGGCCGTGCGCCGCCACCATCGCCAGCGAGAGCTCCGCACCGGGCACGCCGCCCTCGTCGCGGGAAACATCCTCCGACCCGCCGTGGCCGCTCACGGCGCCCAGGGCGGCGGCCGCGGCGCCGCCGCAGCGCAGCGTCGCGAGCACGTCGCGCGAGTCGTGCTTTGGCGGCAGCATGGCCACCTCGATGCCTCGGTTGCGCATCGCGCGTGAGAGCTCGCCCGCGGCGGGGTCGACGGCGAGGAAGAGTCGGAAGTCGGCGTGCGGGAGGATCTCGCGCAGCAGCCCGCCCGCCTGCAGGCCGGCCTCGGGCAGCTGCAGCACGCCGCCGCGCTCGAAGAGCGGGTTGAGCCGGTCGAGTACCGAGGGGTTGCAGAGGTTGGCGTTGTCGAGCAACAGCCAGTGGCCGTTCTCCATGGCGTGGACCAGCGGGCCGTCCACCCAGACGAAGCGGCCCTTGGAGCCCGACTCGCGCAGCTGCGCCAGGCTGGCGACGTGCGCGCGCACCACGCCGACGCGCCGCAGCACGTCTTGCGCGGCGGCCGGCTCGGCCGGCTCAGCCGCCGCGCGGTCCAGCAGCGCGAGCAGGTCCGCGGCGCGCGACTCAAAGGCGTCGGCCCACTCTGGCGAAGGCGTGGGGCCTGCGATGGCGCGCCGCTCGGCGCCGCCGTCCGCGAGCGCACCGTGCGCCTGCTGCAGCGCCGCCGCGAGGAGCAGCGCCCCCCCGCCGGTATCGTCCCTGGCCGCGCGGGCTCCCGCGAGAGCGAGCTTGGCGGTGAGCATCGCGACGAGCTCGTCGGCCTCCTTGAGCACGGCGAGGTGCAGCCTGCTCGCCTCGCTCTGCTCGAAGCAGCCGAGCAGCTCGGTGGTGTCAGTGGCGGTCGAGAGCACCACTTCGTCCATCCGGCGGCCCGCCAGCCGTGCGAGCAGCCGGACGGCAGAGCTCTTGCCCGCGCCCGTCTCGCCCCCCACCGCGATCATCCAGCCCATCCTTACGCCCAGCGCCATGGCCTGGATCGGTCGCAGCTGGGCAGGCAGCAGCTGGAGCGGCGGCGCGGGCGGCAGCTGCGCCTTGGCGCGCGGCAGCCACGCGTGGCCGATCTGCACCGCTTGCGAGCCCACGGCGTAGTGCGGCTGGAGCGGCGGCGGGCCGGCGTCGGCGCCCATGGAGGCCGTGTAGAACTCGAGCACGGCGGCGCGGTCGGCCTCGGTCCGGAACCGCTGGAGGAAGAGCGCGTCGAAAAAGACGGCAGGGCGCCAGTGCGGCGCCACCTGCTGGTCGAGGAGCAGCTCGCACCAGCGGAAGACGTCGCGCAGGTTGAAGTCCCACGGGCCGCCCGCCACGCCGAAGCGGCGCGTCGTGAGCGCCTTCTGGAGCGTGCGCACGAAGCCGATGAGCTTGCGCAGCAGCGGCTCGCCCAGCTGGCCGAAGAGCGAGAGGCCGACGGCCACCATGTCGGCCTCGTCGAGCTCCTCCATCCAGACCTGCGTGAAGCGGTTTAAAAAGGACTTTGGCAGTCCCTTGCGCCCTCCGCCCTGCTGGAGCGGGTTCTGGCAGCCGAAGACGCGGAAGGAGGGCGGGCACTCGAACGAGGCGCCCAGCTCGGGGATGAAGACGGTGGCGCGGTGGTCGAGGCAGGCGTTGAGCCCCTCGAGCACGGCCTGCGGCGCCAGGTTGAGCTCGTCGAGGATGACCCAGTGCCCGGCGCGCAGCGCCGCGAGGAAGGCGCCGTCCTGCCAGGCGTAGGTGCCGGCCGGCGCGCCCTCGACGGGCAGGTCGGAGCCGAGCAGGTCCATGAGGTCGGTCTGCTCGGAGAGGTTGATCCGCACGACCGTCACGCCGCACGCCGCGCCCAGCGCCGTCACGAGCGACGTCTTGCCCACGCCGGGGCTGCCCTCGAGCAGCACGGGCTTGCGCAGCTGCATCGCGCGCAGGACGCGGAAAGCGTTGGCGCGCGGCGTCGGCGCGCTGAGCGAGATCTCGGCCGGTTTAACCTCGGCGCTTCCCATCGGCACAAAGAAGGGGTGGAGGCCGAAGTGGCGGACGCCGTCGGCCGCGTCGGTCGGGGCCGGCACGCTGCCTAGCGCAAAGAGCGGGAAGGTGTCGCGTCCCACGTGGAGCGCGGCGGTGTCGCGGCTGTCGGTCGGCAGCAGCGAGACGAGCTTGGCGACGGACTGCGCGCGGAGCGACTCTCGGTCGGCGCGCGCGGAGGAGACCTGCAGCCCCATCGAGTCAACGAAGGTGAGGCAGGCGCCGTGCACGAAGGCGGCGGCGCGGCCGAGGTCGGGCTGCGTCGCCTTGACGAAGCCGGCCCACGCGAGGAGGTCGCGCAGCGAGGGCGAGGTGGAGCCCAGCCCACCGCCGCCGCCCGCGCCCGCCCGCGGCTGCGCGAGCCACTCGACGAAGGCGAGCATCGCCTCGGCCATCTCCCACTCCTCCTCCTCCTCCGTCTCCATGGGCACCGCGCCGCCGCCGCCGCCCAGCTCGCCGAGCGTCTGCGCGATCAACGTCTTGAGCTCCTCGTGCGCCGTGACGGTGGGCACCCAGACCTCGGTGAAGCGGTTGCGCAGCGCGGGCGAGAGCTCCTTCTTGCCAAAGTCGCCGCCCGGGTTCATCGTGGCGAGCAGCCGGAAGGAGGGCGCCGCCTGGACCACCTCGAGCTCGGAGCCCTTCTCGGGCAGCGTGAGCAGGCGGCAGGGGTCGAGCACCGAGTTGAGCCGCTCCAGCACGGAGTCCTCCGCCAGCGAGATCTCGTCAATCAGCAGCATCTCGCCCTTGCGCATCGCAGTCAGCAGCGGGCCGTCCACCCACACGAAGAGCGCAGCGCTCGCGCGGAGCTCCTCCGCCACCGCCGACGCCGCCGCCGACGCCGCCTGCAGCCCCGCCGCAACAGCAGCCGGCGCGGCACCTCCCTTGGTCTTGGGCGCGAGACCCAGCGCCTCGAGCGCCACCGCGAGTGACGTGACCACACGCTCCGCGCGCGCGCAGAGCAACGACGCGACTGTCGCCTCGTCCGCGCCCGCCACCGCCTCAGCGCCTCCCAAGAGCATTGGCGCGTCCACGTGCGTCGGCAGTGCGCGCACGGCCTTGGCGGCGTCCGCCTCGACCTCGGCCACGCGGCGCGCCAGTTCTCCGATCGCGAGCGAGCGGCCGCGCGTGGGGCGCAGCCCGCCCACAAAGTCGGCCGTCTCCGTGTGCTGGTGGCAGTTGATGATGTGGAGGTGCTGTCCGACGGCCTGCGCGTAGAGCTGGCAGACGGTCGTCTTGCCGGTGCCCGTCTCGCCCACCAGCAGGATGGGCTCGTTCGAGTGCATGCACGCCGCCACCAGCGCGTAGAGGCGGCGCGTGCTGGGCAGCCAGACCGTACCCTGCACGCTCATCGATCCGAGGCGCGGCGCGCCGCCCGGAGCAGTAGAGAGCAGGCGGCTGTAGAGCACCTCCGGCTCGATCGCGACGCGCGGCAGCAGCGAGCCGAGCACCGCGGCCACCGTGTCCTTCTCGGCCGGCGCGCGCAGCCGCTCGGCGAGCAGCGCGTAGCCGATCTCGGCGAGCTCCTGGTAGGTGGCCGGCACGCGGTCGGCCCAGCGGAAGAGGTCGCGCGGAGTGATGAATCCGGCGCGGCCAGCAAAGACGCGCGAGGAGGAGCGCCGGCGCTGCAGCTCCTGCATCACCGCCACCATGGCCTTGCAGAAGGAGGCGGGCAGCGCCGAGCGCTTCTCGAGGATGGTGACGAGCTCTGGCTCGGGGATCTCGTCCATCTGCATCTCGAGGAACCGGTTGCGGAAGGCGCGCGAGAGCACCTTGCGCCCTCCGTAGGCGCCGGGCGGGTTCTGGGTCGCGAAGAGCATGAAGTTTGGGTGCGGGCTGAGCGTCTCGGACGTCTCTGGGATGTAGAGCTCGCGGTTGTCGTCGAGCAGCCGGTTGAGCGCCTCGAGCACCTCGGACTGCGCCAGGTTGAGCTCGTCGAGCACGATCCAGTAGCCGTGGCGCACCGCCTGCGCCAGCGCCCCGTCGCAGAAGATCAATCGGCCGTGCGCGTCGGGCTGGAACGAGCCGATGTACTCCTGCACGTCGGTGTGCTCGTGGTTGTTGATGCGCACCAGCCGGTGGCCCGTCCGCCTCGCGAGCCGCTCGACCATGGACGTCTTGCCGGCCGAGGTGGGGCCCTGCAGCAGGATCGGGTGGCGGCGCGCGGCGCACATGCGCGCCAGCTGCGTGAGGCGCGCCTCGACGCTCGGCGTCACGATGTACTTTGGGTCGTCGGCCACGGGCTCGTTCCGCGGGTCCGTCGCGAGCCAGAAGCCGCCAACCTCGACCCAGTGCTCGCCCGCCGGCCGCGCGGGCGCGACGGCGGGCGGCGGCTTGGGAGCCTTGCCCGGCCGCGCGGGCGGCGCCAGGTGCTTGAGCAGCATCGCCTCCACCTCGGGCTGGAAGCGCGCCTGCAGCTGCGCGACGAACGTCATGTGGAAGGCGTCGTAGAGCGCGCGGTGCAGCCCGTACCCCAGCGGCAGCGCGTGCGCCACGTAGGAGAGCGCACGGCATAGGGTGCGGAGTGAGTACTCTGGCCGCTGGTCGGCGCCGTCGAGCAGCCGCGTGCTCGCCGCAGAGAGCGCCGCCAGATACAAGGCGACGATGGCGCCGACAGGCGGCGCGGGCAGGACCGGGCTGAGGTACTGGAGCACCACCAGGCTGAGGTCCTCGGGCGAGGTGATGGCGGGCACGTAGAGCTCGGTGAGGCGCGTGCGGATGCCGGCGGGAAGTTCCTTCTTGCCAAAGTCGGTCGGCGGGTTCATCGCGGCGAAGAGGCGGAAGCCCGGGTGGCGCGGCAGGAGGTCGGCCTCGCCCTTCTCAGTCAGCGCGAGCGAGCCGCCCTCCTCGAGCAGCCCCGCGACGCGCTCGAGCGTCTCTGGCGAGGCCAGGTTGACCTCGTCGAGCAACAGCCAGTGGCCCTCGCGCAGCGCCTGCACCAGCGATCCCTCCACGAATGCGAAGGCGAGGCCGTCCGCCGCCGCCGAGCCGCGCCGCTTGAGCTGCTGCGCGAGCCGCGCGGCCTCGTTCCCGAGCGACTCCCACTCGGCGTCGAGCGCCGCGCTCGGCGCCTCGGCCCCATCGCCCGTGCTGGCGGCGGACCGCAGCCTGGCGTAGGAGGCGCTGGCTCCGCTGAGCAGCGCGAGCATCTTTGCCCACTCGCCCTTGGCGAGGCGCTGCGCCAGCTTGGCCAAAAAGGGCCCGTTCTTGGAGCGCGAGAAGGAGCGGCAGAAGAGCGCCTCGAAGCGCGCGGCGAGCGGCGCGAAGACGTGGCGCGGCTGGACCGGGCGGAAGCCGCCGACCAGCTCGGACGAGTCGCTCTGCTGGTTGAGGTTGTGCACCAGCAACGTCTTGCCCAGCAGCGCCGCCAGCTGCTGCACCGCCGTCGTCTTGCCGGTGCCCGTCTCGCCCACCAGCAGCATCGGCTCGCCCAGTTGGACGCACGCCGCCACGCGCTCCAGCGTCACCAGCGCGTGCCGCGTCCGCGCGAATCGGCCCTCGCCGCGCGCCGCCGCCGCGCCCGCCGCCGTGGCCCGCTCGAGCGGCAGCGAGACGCGGCCGATCGAGACCTGCGACGCGTCGGCCTCGAGCTCGGGCCGACGCAGGTCCACCATGTGGCGCAGCCGCTCGGCAGGGAGCTGCCACTGCGCGGCGATGAGGCTGGCCAGCTCGGCCCGCGGCGCGGCGCGGCGCACGGGCGCGACGAATGTGTCGAGCGCTTCGGCGACGAGCAGCTCGCGGAAGAAGGAGGAGAAGCGGCCCGGCTGGTCGGGCGGCGGCAGGTAAGCGTCGGCGGGCGTGAGGGCGAGCGAGAGCCGCTTGCACCAGCGGAAGAGCTCGCGCGAGCTGAAGACGCGGCCGCCGCTCAGCGCGAGGCGGGCCGAGGCGAGGGCCTTCTCCGCCGCCACCGCCAGCGATGGCGCCACCTCCTCGGCCGCGCCGGCGGAGGCGGAGGCGGCGTCGCCGCCGCTTGAGTGCAGGCCCGCCGACGCGGAGGCAACCGGCACGCCCCCCGACGCGTGCTGCAGCTGGAGGAAGGCGGTGACCAGCGCGCCGGCCGCCGCCTCGAGCCGCGGGAAGCGAGCGCGCACGATGGCCTCGAGGTCGGCGGCAGAGGGCGCCGCCACGGCCACGTGCTGCCAGAGCGCAGCCTTGAAGACGTTGCGCTCGACGGCCGCCACCTCGGCGCGGCCGTGCGTCGTGACGGTACCCCAGAGCCGGAAGCCAGGCGCCGCGCTCATGCTGGCCGCGCGGCCGGGGACGAAGAGCACGTTGTGCTCGAGCAGCGGGGCGAGCGCCGACATGACCTCGAGTGGCGCGCGGTCGACATCCTCGAGCAGCAGCCAGCGCCCCTGCGCCACCGCCTGGGTCACCACGCCCGGCTGCCACACGAACTCGCCCGGCTCGGCGCCGCAGACGTAGGCGCCCAGAAGAGCGCGCGAGTCGACCTGCTCGTCCAGGTGCACCGTCACCAAACGGTCCAGCTGAGACGAGCTCGCCGCACCGCCTCCGCCGCCCCCCTGCGGCACGCTGCCGGCGAGCGCGCTCAGTAGCGTGGTCTTGCCCGCGCCGGGCGGGCCGGAGAGGAGCACGGGGCGAGGGAGGCACAGCGCGAGCGAGAGCTGCCGGAGCACGCGCTCGGCATGCTCCGTCGGGACCAGCGAAGGCGGGAGGCGGTGGGACGCTGCGTCGCCCATATCGACGTCGCTGTCGCCGTGTGCCGCCTCTATGCGGAACGTCGGGTCCAGCACCTGCGGCGGGCCGGCCAGCCCGTAGGGGACGACCGGCTCCGACGCGCCGGCGCCCACCGCACTCAGCAGCGCCTCGCGCGCAGCAGCCGTGGAGCCGAGGCGGCCGGCGAGCGCCTCGGCCGCCCGCGCACGCACGGCCGCCTCGGGCCGGCCGAGCAGCGGCAGCAGCTCCGCCACGCTATCTGGCAGGCCACTGTCCGGTTCCATATGTGTTCAAGTGCGTCGTCCACGTCGACGACGTAGAACGTTGATTTTCATTCACATCAGGTCATTCACAGACGGTTTTCTATTTTTTCCATCATCCTCGGACCACAAACCTAGAAACCAGAAGCCCTGGCGGCAGAGGGAACGACGCGGAACCCCAAAAGAACACATATAAGTACAAGACCACCGGCAGATCTCTGCGTGAAATTCGGTTAACCCTCGCAGCCGCGTCGACAATTCGTCGTTCACAGGCCTGCCGCCCGCATAAACCGTCTGTGAAAAGCCCAGCTTCTCTCGACCGCCTAACTCCACGCCGGTCTAACGCAGCGTCGCACGGGGCAGAACATCGTAACGACGCAGCGTCGCACGGGGCAGGCGCCGATGTTCGCCGGCTACGAGCAGGAGTGCGAGAAGAAACTTGGGTCGCTGCGCGCGCGCGTCAACTCCTTGGGCGACGCCGCTGGCCCGGCGCGGCGCACGGCCATTGCCGCGGCGGAGGCGGACCTCGCAGAGGCGCGGGAGTTGGTCGACGCGATGGAGCTTGAGGCCGGCTCGGCGTCAAAGGCGGAGCGGGCGGGGCTGATGGCGCGGGCCAAAATTCACAGGGGCAGCGCGGGCGCGCTGGCCGCCGAGCTCAAGCGCGTCTCGCTGGCGCTGCCGCGAGAGGCGCTACTGGGCTGCGGGCCCGAGGAGCGCGCCGAGCGCGAGGAACAGCACGCGCGGCTGCTCGCGACGCACGATCGCACGCGTGCTGGGACGGACAGGCTGCGCGAGGTGCGGGGGCTCACCACTCAGACCTCTAGGCCCCGGCCTGACTACTAACGCGCCTGTTTCATGTGCAGGCGACGCGCACTGCTGCGGAGACGGAGGAGATTGGGGCCTCCATCATGGGCGACCTCGCGTCGCAGCGCCAGACGCTGATGCACTCGGTCGGGAAGCTGCGCGGGACGGGCCAGCAGTTGGAGCGCTCGCGAAAGGTGACGAGGACAAAAGATTGCATATCTAAGATTGAGGCGCGGTTCAATAGATGTGTGGCAGTGGCCGGGAAAGAAGTGGCCGCGCGACCCCTGCAAGGTGCGGAGGTATGTAGGCGAGTGCGGGTCAGTCCACCGATGACTCATTGTATTGGCATTCAATCCCCTGCTGTCCCCTCCTGAAGGTGATCACCGCGATCGGCCGTCGCGCGTGGCAGAACCGCGCCATCATGTGGCTGATGATCGGCATGCTGGCCGTGCTGGTGCTACTGCTGCTCTTCGCGCTGGCGAACAGGGGCCGCGTGCCAGCAGGCATTGCGGCGCCAGCGGAGGGGGGCAGCGCTGCGGCGGCGACGGGGAGGAGACTGCTGCTGGAGTGATGAGTGGGTTGGTGGCGGGTTAACCCGTGTGCGCATGTGATGGCTGGCAGCTGTTTAGTCGCGGTTTCTGCTAACAGGCGGCGCCATTGCCGGGTGATGAGAGAGCGCTTGGATTCGCGGGGACAGTGGTAGCCGGCATGCGAGTGACGTTCGACGTTCGTGTCGCAGCTGAGTGAGTCAGTATGTACAGTGTGTGCGATTTGTGCTGTTTGCTGTTTGCGCGCGCGCGTGTGTGTGTGTGTGTGTGTGTGTGTGTGTGTGTGTGTGTGTGTGTGTGTGTGTGTGTGTGTGTGTGTGTGTGTGTGTGTGTGTGTGTGGGTGTGTGTG
>Ga0209390_10004454_pt1 | contig 21022 bp, 18 predicted proteins | sample BON01_FD_187212 | JGI IMG/M metagenome (GOLD analysis project Ga0209390, IMG submission 187212) | Freshwater microbial communities from Lake Bonney liftoff mats and glacier meltwater in Antarctica - BON-01 (SPAdes) (version 2) | ecosystem: Environmental > Aquatic > Freshwater > Ice > Glacier... | reverse complement strand
TGCCTGAATCTTTGTCTGAATGAATAAAAGAAAAAGCAAAAACGGGGCAGCGCCGATCCGCTGCAGATAGGAAAAAGTTACAGCTTAAAAAACAATGGCTTTTGTCTTGACGACAGGGTCCACTTCAAGTAAAGCAACAATAACCAGTTCTCAAAATAGCTTAAATGTTCTTCTATTTTTTCACATCACGTCATGACAAGATGCACTAATTAATTTGAGTCAGAGGCCGACGTTTGTACACTAATCATTAGCAGATCTTGAAAATCATTTAATTAATTGTTTTTAATCAGTGCTTTCCCTAGCTTGCTTTGATGATTTTTTAATTAATTGTTCGCCTACTAATTAATTTTATTGATATTTCAGTTTGCCGGTAGTATGCTTGTTGTCAGTAGGGGTATCACTGTATATATTTATCCTTATGCTTTGAGTTTTTTATTAATTGCTGTTTGTTTGATGTTTAGCCTTTTAAGGAGATTTCCATGCAACGACGTCGATTTCTTTCCCAAGCTGTAACTTTGTCCGGTGCCGGGCTTGCAGTTGTAGCAGCACCCGCTGTAGCGCAATCAAACCCAGCAGTTCGGTGGCGTATGTCAACTAGTTGGCCTAAAAGTCTAGACACAATCTATGGTTCAGCTGATGAGCTTTGCAAGCGCGTTTCTGAACTCACTGGGGGGAAATTTGAAATACGTGCATTTCCTGGCGGTGAAATTGTTCCGGTTTCACAAAATATGGATGCTGTCGGCAATGGCACCGTTGAGTGCAATCATGTTTTGAGTACTTTTTACGTTGGAAAAAATACTGCGCTTGCATTCGACACAGGTCTGTCTTTCGGCATGAATTCTCGGCAACACAACGCATGGATGCTTTATGGCGGTGGGTTAGCCATGGTAAGAAAGATGTACGCAAATTATGGCATTACTAACTTCACCTGTGGCAACGTTGGCGTGCAAATGGGCGGCTGGTTCAGGAAAGAGATCAAATCGGTAGCAGATCTCAATGGTCTTAAAATGCGTATTGGTGGTATTGGTGGCATGGTTATGTCCAAGCTTGGGGTCATACCACAGCAAATACCTGCGGGCGATATTTACCCTGCCCTTGAAAAAGGGACTATTGATGCTTCTGAATGGATTGGGCCGTACGATGATGAAAAGCTTGGTTTAAACAAAGTAGCGCCTTTCTACTATGCACCAGGTTGGTGGGAAGGTAGCGCATCTATTACCACGATGGTTAACTCCAAAGCATATGAAGCATTACCGCCTAATTATAAAGCGGCCTTCGACGTTGCTTGTAACGAGCAAACCCTTAAGATGCTTGCTCATTATGATGCCGTTAACCCTGGCGCACTAAAAAAACTAATTGCTGCTGGCGCTAAATTGCGGTTCTTCCCCAAGGACATCATGGACGCATGTTTTAACGCATCGCAAGAGCTATGGAAAGAACTCGTCATTAAAAATCCAGATTTCGCAGCAATTTATCCTAGCTGGAAAGCATTTCAAAAAGATGAGGCGAGCTGGTTCCGTGTTGCAGAAAATTCATTAGATAATTTCACTTATAGCGCTGTTTTGCGTTAATAAGATTGATCTTAGTATAGTGATATGACTGACCATAATCACCTGCGTAGCCCTAAGCCCCAAGGAATTGGGGCTAGGGTGCTACGCAAAGAAGATACTCGTCACCTACACGGAAAAGGCAAATTTGTTGCTGACTTTTCAATGCCTGGTTTACTTGAAGTGGCATTTTTGCGAAGCCCGGTTGCTCATGCCAACATCACCAAAATTCATATTCCAACTCATGTATCTAGCGTTGTCTATACAAGAGATCAAATGGATGCGCTTGATATCACAGCTGACTCAACGTTACCGACTTATCAACCCTCGACACAGCCACCGCTAGCTTCTGGTAAGGTACGTTTCGTCGGTGAACCTATTGCTATGGCCTTCGCCAAATCGCGTGCTGAAGCCGAAGATATCATCGAAGAGATCGCCGTAGACTTTGATGAGTTACCTGTTTACATAAATGCAACTACATCAGACCAAGCCAGTGATAATTTTATACACGATGGCTGGTCAAACAATACCTTTCTATCTTTGACTATTGACAAAGAGTTTGAAGAAAATGCAGCTAAGGCTGACGTTGTCGTACGCCGCACTATAGACCTGTCACGACACTGCATGATTCCCCTTGAGGGGAAGGCTGCACTTGCTTATTGGGACAATCAAGCCGATCAGTTGGTGCTAGTAACTTCTACACAAGTGCCACACATGATACGAACGGCAATAGCATGCTTCTTGCAACTAGATCAAGAACAGGTTCGTGTTATTTCACCTGACGTTGGTGGCGCTTTTGGCTACAAGTGTGTACTTCAACAAGAAGAACTTTGCGTGGCATGGCTAGCAAAAACTTTACGTCGACCGTTTCGCTACATTGAAGACAGAAGAGAGCACCTGATTGCTGGTGCTAATACGCGCGAACATCATTACGAAATGACTGCCTACGCTGATAAAAGAGGAAAAATATTAGCGCTTGATGCTCAGATAACAATTGATGGGGGTGCCTATTCCGTTTGGCCCTTTACGACTGGACTAGAACCCGGACAAGCAGTTGGGAATTTGCCTGGTCCTTATGATATCAGGGGGTATCGATGTACATCACGTTCAGTAGCTACGAATAAGCCTGCATTTGTTCCTTATCGTGGTGTAGCACGCACTGGCGTGTGTTTTGCAATTGAACTCACAATGAATGCCATTGCAAAAGAGGTCAATCGTGAACCATGGGAAATTCGCCTTGAAAATCTTGTTAAAGCTGAGCAAATGCCTTATGTCAACATAACGAATAAGCACTTTGACAGTGGTGATTTTCCAGCTAGCCTCGAGCGAGCAATGGCAATGCTTGATATTGACAAGTTTCGCATAAAACAAAGTCAATATCATGCAAATGGTAAGTTGATTGGCGTAGGGGTTGCGACATATACAGAACAAGCCGCTCATGGAACATCAGTCTTCGCAGCCTGGGGTACACCGATCATTCCTGGATTTGATCAAGCCTTCGTTCGCATCACGCCAGACGGCGGCTTGGAAATTCGTGTCGGTGTGCATTCCCACGGGCAAGGTATGGAAACGACATTCGCTCAAATTGCTCACGAAACCCTTGGCATAGATATTTCACGAGTACGTATGCTGCATGGTGACACAGGACAAACACCTTTTTCAACAGGTACTTTTGCGTCGCGATCACTAGTTATGTCTGGTGGTGCTGTCGCAAAAGCTTGCAAGGAACTCGTCCCCCGAATTTTAAAAATAGGCGCACACCTTCTAGATGTAAAGCCAAATGAAGTTCATTTGGATGGCGTTAATATTGTTTCATCTGCCGGATCAGTCACCATTAGTGATGTCGCAGGTGCCTGGTATCTTAAGCCACAGTTATTGCCCGCAGACGTCGATACCCGTGGGCTTGAAACAACCATGGGTTACAAACCCAAATTTGACGGTGGTTGTTTCACCTATGCTACGCATGCTGCCGTTGTAGCTGTAGACCCAGAGATTGGTGCAGTTGAAATACTCGACTACGTCTGCGTTGAAGACTGTGGTGTGATGGTTAACCCAATGATAGTCGAAGGGCAAACCATAGGTGGTATCGTGCAAGGCCTCGGAACGGCATTGTATGAACATTCACCATACGATGAGCTCGGTCAACCTTTAGCATCAACGCTTGCTGACTATATGATTCCTGGTGCACCAGAAGCGCCTAGAATTCGTCTAGAGCATTTTGAGACGCCCTCACCTCATACCGAATTTGGTGCAAAGGGTATGGGTGAGGGTGGGGCAATCGCTCCGCCTGCCGTCATAATTGGTGCAATTAATGATGCATTGAGCCGATTAGGTGCTCTGGAGTTGTTGCATACTCCTGTAACACCGAAAGATATTATTCAAGCAATTGGTCAATCTCAGGTGAGAACAGCTTCATCAACCCTTGATGGTGCTACGTGAAGGCTGCTAAATTTGACCTAGACGTTCCTGTATCGTTAAAGAATGCCCTTCTTGGGCTGAGGGCTGACACATTAATCTCTAAGGTGATTGCTGGAAGCCAGTCACTAGGTCCAATGTTGAATTTGCGACTTGTAAGACCAAACTGTCTATTTGATATTTCATCGATCTCTGATCTCAGAGACGTGACAATTGATCATGGCAAAATTCGAATTGGTGCTTGTGTGACGCATGCTGAGATTGAGGATGGTGTCTTTGCAGCTTTGCGTGATCACCCTTGGCAACATGTCGCGGCCACAATCGCCTACAGGTCAGTCCGGAATCGCGGTACGGTCGGCGGAAGCATCGCTCATGCTGATCCTGCGGCAGACTGGATTTTGGCTGCAACGGCAATGAATGCTGAGGTTCAAATTGTACGCCTTGATCAAACTGACAATTCATTGATGGGCCGAATTGTTCCGATGAATAAATTCATGTTAGCCGCCTACACAACAGCGCTAGAAGAAACAGAAATCATTCACCAAATTATTTTGCCACAACCTTCCATCAATTCATGTTGGGGCTATTACAAGTTCTGTCGAAAAGTTGGTGAATTTGCACAGGCTAGTAGCGCAGTCTATTTCGATGAAGTCAATAAAATCGCCAATATTGCAATTGGTGCGCTTGACGGCCCGCCAAAATTACTCGGTAGCTTAGCAAAGAAGATACTGGAATCAAGCTGGAATCAAAAAAATAGAATTGATAAACTCGATATTATTCAGGCTGAAGTATCTAACGTTCTTGCTGACCGTGACACAGCCGATCAAAAGATGTATGTGACAGCAATCAACCGTGCATTAAACAAAGCCTTCAATCGGGAGGGTGACCATGAATAATGAATCCAAAATAGCCGAAGAAAAGAGTGTGGCTTCTGAGACTCGCCAAGTAACATTGATAGTGAATGGGCAGAATATCAGCCAAGCAGTAAAGCCAAGAACTCATTTGGGAGACTTCCTTCGGGATGATATCGGCCTAACAGGAACACACCTGGGTTGTGAGCACGGGGTGTGCGGTGCCTGTGTAGTTTTGCTAGACGGCAAGCCCATTCGCTCATGCATCACATTTGCAGCCTCATGTAATAACCGATCAGTGACGACAATCGAGGGTTATGGTGACGATCCTGTCATGGATCAACTTAGACGGGCATTTACTGAATACCATGCACTGCAGTGCGGTTACTGCACACCTGGAATGCTAGCAACGGCTAGAGATATTGTTATTCGCCTACCAGATGCTGACGAAAAGAAAATAAGGGCTGAACTCTCTGGCAATCTATGCAGATGCACTGGTTACATGGGAATCGTTGATGCAATTATGGCAGTGCTAGCCCAACAAAAACTTAATCCTGACCCTGCAGTAATCGCTTTGCGCGTACCTTTAACACCATTGGCAAACAGCAATACTGCTGCAAAGAGCTCATCAATCACCATCAAGCCGGTCATAATTAACTCAGAAGTTTTTGAAAAAAACAAAGACGTGACTGTTTCAAACATACCCTCGGCATCAGCGTCAGGAATCTCACCAAAAGGCACTGTAATTGAACAGGTTTTCGAGCTGTCACATCCAGCAGATGACGTCTGGATGTTGATGACAGACTTGCCAAAAGTTGCTCGCTGCTTGCCAGGAGCAGAAATTTTATCTGAAGAAAATGGTCAAGTCACAGGTCGTATATCAATCAAATTCGGGCCTATGCAAGCCAGTTTTGAGGGACAAGCAACACTAGAGGTTGATCAGGTGAAACAGCAGGCAATGCTAATTGGTGTTGGGCGCGACAAGTTGAGCAATTCAAGAGCACGTGGTCAGGTTTTTTATAGCATTGAACCAACAGGAGAAATGAATTCTCTAGTTCACATTAATATGATGTATTCCTTGCAAGGCCCACTGGCTCAGTTCTCTCGCTCTGGAATCGTGCAGGACTTTGTCCGACGGTTAGTAGAAGACTTCGCTAAAAACGTATCAAAACTACTGACAGATCCTAACACTACAGATCCGATGCCAAATTCAACAATCAATCCGATCTCTATATTCGTCGAAGTTTTATTAAAACGAATACGAAGGTTGCTTCGCATCAAGGACTAGCGCATGAAGATTATGCTAAAAATCTCAGCCGCAATCGATTTGTTAAACGAATTTGTGGGTAAGTTAGTTATGTGGCTCACCCTTATTGTAGTTGTCATCAGTTCATCCAATGCAATCATTAGAAAGCTATTTAACAACAGTTCAAATGCATGGCTTGAGTTGCAATGGTATCTGTTTGGCGCAATATTTTTACTTGCATCTGGTTACACATTTTTAAGAAATAACCACGTACGCGTCGATATCCTCTCTTCCAAATTATCAAAACGACATCAGCTTTACATCGAAATATTTGGTGTTTTGTTTTTTCTGCTACCAATCTCGATCCTCATTATGGTCTTATCTTGGCCAGTATTTATTCATTCATTTGTCGAGAATGAGCAATCTTCAAATGCTGGGGGCTTAGTTCGTTGGCCACTGAAAATAATTGTGCCCGTTGGTTTTCTTTTACTTGTACTAGCGGGCATTTCACACCTGATAAAGTGTGTTGGCTGTCTTCGTGGTGCTTGTCCAGATCCAACATTAAACAACGAAGGTAAATCTTCTGAGCAAGAGTTAGCAGATGCGATCATGATGCGCGACGAATATAAGGCCTTGCCTAAATCTGAACATATCAATACGTCAGTGCCTACAAGAGATTGAAACTATGATGATTGAACTCTTGGCAGACAATTTAGCCCCAGTTATGTTCATAAGCCTTTTTTTGTTTTTTTTGCTTGGATTCCCAATTGCATTTTCTTTGGCTGCAAACGGATTACTGTTTGGGTTAATTGGAATTGAGCTCGGCCTATTAACTCCTGCTTTGTTTCAGGCGCTTCCGGCACGCGTCATCGGCATCATGTCGAATGATATTTTACTCGCCATTCCATTCTTTACCTTTATGGGACTGATACTTGAGCGCTCAGGAATGGCTGAGGAGCTTCTAGAAACTATTGGCCAACTTTTTGGAGCAGTACGAGGAGGATTGGCTATTGCAGTCGTTTTTGTCGGTGCCATGCTAGCTGCTGCTACAGGCGTTGTTTCTGCATCAGTCATATCAATGGGCCTAATCTCATTACCAATTATGCTGCGCTATGGTTATGATCGCCGCTTTGCGGCCGGCATCATTGCTGCATCAGGCACACTGTCACAGATCATTCCTCCTTCTATAGTTCTAATAGTGCTGGCAGACCAACTAGGGCGTTCAGTTGGTGACATGTATTTAGGGGCATTTATACCTGGACTTACACTCGCCCTAAGTTACGTTGCATATGCACTCATCGTAGCTTGGCTCAAACCAAGCACTGCTCCAGCTATGCCCTTGTCTGCGCGAACTTTCATTGAACCGTCTGGAAGTTCAGGCACAAAATCTCTTATCGTACTGATCGTTGCTTCAGTCACGATCAGTACGCTTATACTGAGATATTTGGTAGCCCCTGATGCGCCAGTTGATGAACGAATTGTTTCATCGATTTTGTTGTTTGGTCTGATTTCTTTTTTAATTGCTTTTATTAACAAGGTTTTAAAGCTTGGTTTGCTTTCGCAAATCACCGAGCGAGTCACTTTTGTGATGATTCCGCCACTAGCACTCATCTTCCTTGTTCTCGGCACTATTTTCATTGGTTTGGCTACCCCAACAGAGGGTGGTGCAATGGGTGCTGTTGGCGCAATTATCATGGCAGTCTCTCGCAAGCGTCTTACGTTCCAGTTACTGCGTCACGCGATGGATACTACTACTAAATTAACATGCTTTGTTATGTTTATCTTAGTTGGGGCGACTGTCTTTGCACTAACCTTTCGAGCAATCGATGGGGATCTTTGGATTGAACACCTTTTGATCAATCTGCCGGGCGGTGAGATGGGGTTCCTAATTGTTGTAAGCATAGTGGTTTTTTTACTGGCGTTTTTTTTAGATTTCTTCGAACTCGCTTTTATAGTCGTACCTTTGCTTGCGCCTGTGGCAGACAAAATGGGAATCGATTTGATATGGTTTGGTGTCTTGCTCGCTGTCAACATGCAAACATCATTTATGCATCCACCATTTGGATTTGCATTGTTTTATCTAAGGTCTGTTGCGCCGAAAGAGGACTACATCGATAAGGTCACGAACCAGCGGATAGCACGTGTCACGACGGGTCAAATTTACATGGGTTCAGTGCCATTTATCTGCATTCAATTACTAATGGTAATCGCTGTGCTCATGTTTCCAAGAATGGTTACTCACTACAAAGATGATGCGCCCAAGGTAGACCCTTCCAATATAGAAATTACTATGCCTGTCAACCCGTACGGTAGTGCTGGAAGCTATAGCGAAAATGGATTACCTGACCCTGCCCATATCTTCCATTGAGTCACAGGGGACGCTCAAGAAATTTCATCTTGTCAGGCTTGCCATTCCATTCTTCAGCGTTTTCCAAAGATTCTTTTGACTTTGAAATGCTTGAGAATAATGGGCTCAACTCAGCGTTTAGTGCTATTAGCGTCTGCTGATCGGCGGGTACGTCTGCCTCTGCGTAAATCGCATTTGCAGGGCATTCAGGTATACACACTGCGCAGTCTATGCATTCGTCAGGGTCTATGACCAAAAAATTAGGACCTTCACGAAAACAGTCAACAGGGCAAACATCAACGCAGTCAGTGAACTTGCACTTGATGCAATTCTCGGTCACGACATGAGTCATGAGAAACTCCCTTTGATTGTAAGCATACTAACTATTGTAGCTCGAAGAAAATAAATGCTACAAGTAGATTTTAAGAATATTAAAAAAAATTGTAATTGTGGGCAGTAATCAAGAAGTAAAGTCGGCCCAGCAAGCGTATTTGAATCTTCGCGCCTTAGGTCGAGCGCAAGATGGCGCTTTGCCCACGCCGTCGCAGGTGACTTTAAATGACAGACTATCTTGCCTTAGCCTAACGGGCTGAGGCGCTCGCACAAAGGCGGGGGATTCCTGCTGGCTTAAACTGACATTTGTAGGCTTCATCGCTACATTGAACGGCCACGCTGTTCGCGCTTATAACCCCCCTGAACGACGAGGTTTTACTCGCTAAGCTCATAAATCAACATAATAACTAAGCGAGCAATATGACTCAAACTTTGCATCAAGCCCGAGTTATCAACCATGGCTTATTTGTTCTTATGTGGTGTTTGCTGGTATTGTGTCTGCTTTTTCGGCATACCTGATTGAACGCTCATCTATTAAAAATAGTTAAGCTTGGTATTGACCAAAAATAAAAACCACTTCACGCCGATTTTCTAACGAGTCATTTAACCTTAAGAGAAAAAATCTTTGACGCGATCTGTCCAAGATTTACTCTGCGGTGAATGGCGGTCACCCCCTTCAGTTAATGAAAGCTCAAACTGGCGAAGCAAATCTTTTTGCTGGTCGTTCAATTTGACGGGGGTTTCTAAAATGACATGGCAATACAAGTCGCCCGGGTAACCGGCTCGAACGCCTTTAATACCTTTACCACGCAACCTAAAGGTTTTACCCGACTGTGTACCATCAGGTATGGTGATCTCAGCCTTGCCACTGAGCGTTGGCACTTGTATGTCGCCCCCTAAAATTGCGGTGGTAAACGGTATGGTTAATTCGCAATGCAAATCATCGCCATCACGTTGGAATATTTTATGTTGCTTGATATGAATTTCAACAAACAAATCACCAGACGGGCCACCATTGACACCGGGCTCGCCATTACCTGAAGAACGAATACGCATGCCATCGTCAATACCTGTAGGTATTTTGACTTGTAGGGTTTTATTCCGACGTGTACGCCCTACCCCGTCACAACTCTTGCATGGGTCAGTCACTTCTTTGCCTGTGCCATGGCAAGTTGGGCAGGTTTGTTGCACACTAAAAAAACCTTGCTGCATACGCACTGCACCCGCGCCACCACACGTATGGCAGGTTTTAGGTGAGGTGCCAGGTTTTGCCCCTGAGCCTTTACACACCTCACAATTTTCCCAGCTTGGTACACGAATTTCGGTATCAAAACCGTTGGCAGCTTGCTCTAGCGTGATTTCCATCGAATACTTCAGGTCAGCGCCGCGATACACCTGCGGGCCACCGCCACCGCGACGCGCACCGCCACCACCAAATATTTCACCAAAAATATCGCCAAACGCATCACCAAAGGGTGCACCACCTGCGGCCCCCATGCCAGCTGCGTTGGGGTCAACGCCAGCGTGACCATATCGGTCGTAGGCGCCACGTTTTTCAGAATCAGACAGAATCTCATAAGCCTCTTTGGCTTGTTTAAACTTTTCTTCTGCCTGTTTACTGTCTGGGTTACGGTCAGGGTGGTGCTTCATGGCGAGCTTGCGATAAGCCTTTTTTATGTCGTCATCTGACGCATTTTTAGCCACCCCTAGCACTTCATAAAAATCACTTTTAGCCATGGTTATCTTTTACTTTGAGTTTCATAGATACGCCCGATCACGTGAAAAACACGTATCGGGCGCTTTAATACACAACAATGAATTACGAACCGTCGCGCTTGACCTCTTTAAAGTCAGCGTCAACCACGTCATCAGCTGGTTTCGAATCAGCCTGCTGCTCGCCACTTTCTGGTTGCTTGGCTTGCATATCGGCGTACATTTTTTCACCTAACTTTTGTGCAGCAGTTGACAACGTTTCAACTTTACCATCAAGCGTTTCTTTATCAGCATTGGCTTTTAACGCTTCTTCAACGTCTTTAATGGCTGATTCAATTGCTTCTTTCTCTGCGGCCTCAAGCTTGCCACCGTGCTCAGCCAAAGACTTGCCTGTTGAATGAACTAAGGCATCAGCCATATTGCGCGATTGAGCTAACTCTATAACTCGGTGATCGTCAGCGGCATTGGCTTCAGCGTCTTGCACCATACGCTGAATTTCTGCCTCAGTCAGACCCGAGTTGGCCTTGATGGTGATTTTGTTTTCTTTGCCAGTGCCTTTGTCTTTTGCTGACACGTGCACGATACCGTTGGCATCAATATCAAACGTCACCTCAATTTGTGGCGTACCGCGGGTTGAAGGTGGAATACCCTCAAGATTAAACTCACCTAACAACTTGTTGCCACTGGCAATTTCGCGCTCACCTTGAAACACTTTAATGGTTACCGCGGGTTGATTGTCATCAGCCGTTGAAAATACTTGCGAAAAGCGAGTTGGAATAGTCGTGTTCTTGGTAATCATCTTGGTCATCACGCCGCCCAAGGTTTCAATACCCAACGACAATGGGCTCACGTCAAGCAACAGCACATCTTTACGATCACCCGACAATACTGAACCTTGAATGGCTGCACCCGCAGCAACTGCTTCGTCAGGGTTGACGTCTTTACGAGGCTCGCGCCCAAAGAATGCTTTTACCATTTCTTGCACTTTTGGCATACGTGACATACCACCAACCAAAATCACGTCGTCAATATCACCGACCTTAACACCCGCATCTTTAATTGCGGTACGGCAAGGGGCAATGGTGCGTTCAATGAGATCTTCAACCAAAGACTCGAGCTTGGCACGAGTGATCTTTAAGTTCAAGTGTTTGGGGCCTGAAGCATCAGCCGTGATGTAGGGCAAATTCAAATCGGTTTGCTGGGTTGATGACAATTCGATTTTGGCTTTTTCGGCAGCTTCTTTTAAACGCTGTAAGGCCAAAACGTCTTTTGACAAATCAACGGCCTGGTCTTTTTTGAACTCAGCAATCACATAATCGATAATGCGTTGGTCAAAGTCTTCGCCACCTAAAAAGGTGTCGCCGTTCGTTGACAAGACTTCAAATTGCTTTTCGCCATCAACGTCAGCGATTTCAATGATTGATACGTCAAACGTACCACCACCCAGATCGTACACAGCGATTTTACGGTCGCCTTTTTCTGATTTGTCCATACCGAACGCCAAAGCAGCTGCAGTAGGCTCATTGATGATGCGCTTAACATCTAAGCCTGCGATACGGCCAGCATCTTTGGTGGCTTGGCGCTGGCTGTCGTTAAAATAAGCGGGTACGGTGATGACGGCTTCGGTCACTTCTTCACCGAGGTAGTCTTCTGCCGTTTTTTTCATTTTTCGCAAAATGTCAGCTGACACCTGAGCAGGTGCCATCTTTTTGCCTTGCGCGCTAACCCATGCATCACCATTTTCTGCTTTGATGATGGTGTAAGGCATCAGTTTGATGTCTTTTTGCACAGCATCTTCGCTAAATTTACGGCCAATCAAACGCTTGACTGCATAAAGTGTATTGGTTGGGTTGGTAACAGCCTGACGCTTGGCTGGCGTACCAACCAAGACCTCGCCATCTGCAAGGTATGCCACGATAGAAGGCGTGGTGCGGTTGCCTTCTGCATTTTCAATAATTTTGACTTTGCCACCCTCAATCACTGAAACGCAGCTGTTGGTGGTACCTAAGTCAATGCCAATAATCTTGCCCATTTTGTGTAACCCTCTGTTAATTAGGTAAATACTGAATTTTGATGTTTATATAATGGGGGCTTTATTTGGTTTATCAAGGTCTTTTATTAATCAGCTAGCGTAATTAAATCAGAAACGTGAATCAATATACTTGCACTGTGCGCACTGAACAAAAAACACTTCAAACCCAAATTTTTAAGTCTTAGGCGCTGTAACCGTAACTAAAGCTGGTCGCAAAACGCGGTCGGCGATTAAATAGCCCGGCTGCAAGGTGGCAACAACGGTGTTGGGCTCTTGCTGAGCCGGTACCGTAGCAATAGCTTGGTGGTGGTGGGGGTCAAATTTATCACCCACTGCCGGTGAAATCTCTTTCAAATGATTGCGCTCAAATGCCCCAGACAATTGCCGCATGGTGCTTTCAATACCTGCACGCATGTCTTCTGCGGTTTGCTCAGTCAAACCTAGAGCAGCTTGCAGGCTGTCCATAACGGGGACCAAGCTTTCGGCAAACGATTCAATGCCAAATTTACGTGCTTTGGTGACATCTTCTTGTGATCGGCGACGAATATTTTCCATCTCAGCACGTGCACGCAACAATTGGTCGTGATGCTCTGCAGCCAAGGCTAAAGCTTTAGTTAACGCTACGGCCAAAGCCTCTGGCTCATGCGGCAAGTCAGAATCATCAGATTGCGGCGTCTGAAGGTCTAGCCCTTCATGAGCACCCGCATCATGAGCTGAATGTTGGCCTGTAACACTTTGATTTTGATCAGGCTCAGCCTGATCAAAATGGGAATTTTGCGGGTCTGTGTGTGACTTGTCGCTATCGAGTTTGGTCATGCCTGAATCTCCAAATTAAATATATATTTTTGAATATGGGGGCAATTTTAAGCTTTTCAAGGAAAAAACTACTTCAATCGCTTATTGGGAAGCGTTGCGTGCCGTGTTCTTCACAACCCAAGTGGGCGTATCAATTGGTCAGCCTAACGAGGCAACCTATCGAGTTGACCTTAGCAACCGACCGAGCGGGTTACCATGTCAATTATGAAAGGCAAACACTTAAGCCTTAATGGGCCAGCCTTGAAGTTGCTCTAGTGTCATGTCAGTTAAGCCCTCAACCCATGCTTGACTGTCATTTAAACAGGGTATGTATCGAAACTGCTCGCCCCCAGCCGCCATAAAAGTGTCGCGGCATTCAATACTAATTTCTTCAAGGGTTTCAAGGCAGTCAGCCAAAAAACCTGGGCAAACCACATCAACGCGCTTGACCCCATTTTTAGCCATAACCTCAAGGGTAGGCTCGGTATAGGGCTGCAGCCAAGCCGTTGGCCCAAAACGACTTTGAAAGGTAACCTGCACTTGATCATCAGACAAATTAAGCCGCTGCGCCAAAGCGCGGGCAGTTTCATAGCTGTCACGGCAATACGGGTCACCCCTATCGGTACATTGCTTGGGTAAGCCATGAAAGCTCATGACCAGCTTGTCTGGGCGCCCATTGGTCTGCCAATACGCTTGAATTTGATCGACCAGAGGGTTGATATAAGCCGGGTGGACATGAAAACGCTTAATGTGTCGTAAGGCCGGTTGATCACGCAAGTGCGACGCCACCCGATTCACCTCATCAACCACAGTCGCCGTGGTGCTAGACGCATATTGAGGGTAAAGTGGAATCGTCAAAATATGGTCACATCCTTGATCTCGTAGCGACAGCATGCCCTGGGCAATAGACGGCTGACCATAACGCATACCGGCCACCACAGGTATGTCGTAGCCACGATCAATCAATGCCTTTTGCAAGCCCTGCGCTTGTCTAAGGGTGAACACCATTAGGGGCGAACCACCCGACATCCAGATACTGGCATAGCGATGCACCAACTTGCGAGGCCTTATGGCCAATATGGGGCCGTTGAGTATGAACCACCAAATGAATTTAGGAATTTCAATCACACGCGGATCTGATAAAAATTCACGCAAATAACGACGAATAGCCGGTACTGTGGGGGCGTCAGGCGTACCCAAATTCACTAACAAAACGCCGACTTTGCCACGGTGAAAGGGTTCAGGCCAAACTTTAAGGCGCGTGGGTTTAGCCTCAGGCCAAAAACGGCCACGCATGCGACGAGAGTTTTGATTTGATGACAAAGCAAACCTCAATTGTTAGGTTCTGGTATATTTTTATGGCCAAAACTTTGGGGGCCGCTAGCATGACTCAAAGCGTTAGAAAGTAACCGAGACGTGATGTCAACAATGGGAATAACCCTTTCATAGGCCATTCGGGTGGGCCCAATGACCCCCAGTGTACCGACCACTTGGCCATTCACACCATAAGGAGCGGTGACAACAGAAAGATCTTCCATCGACACAAATTGCGAGTCACCACCAATGTAAATTTGCACGCCTTGGGCGCTGCGACTGACATCAAGCAATTGTAATAATTCTGTTTTTTTCTCAAACACTGAAAATGTGCGACGCAGGCGATCAAGGTCTGACGCCAAATCGGTGACATCAAGCAACCGTCTTTCACCTGAAATAACGACGTTGTCGAACTCGTCGGTTTGCTGATCGCCCGCATCAATCGCAGCTTGCATCAAGCGTGACATATCGGTGCGCAAACGATCAAGCTCGTTGGTCAAGGCTAAGCGAACGTCGGCAAAAGGCAAACCTGAATAATGGTGATTAAAAAAGTTTGTGGCTTCGATTAATTCAGTAGATTGATAATCACGGGGGGGCGTCAAAATACGGTTTTGTACGTCGCCATCAGGCGTCACAATGATGAGCAAAATTCGCCTTTCAGATAAGCGCATAAACTCAATGTGCTCAAACACTTGGGCACGCTTAGGGGCCAGCACCACCCCAGCAAACTGCGTTAAATTTGATAGTAACAACGCCGCAGCACCCACTGCGCGAGTAGGGTCAGTATTGGGCAGAACATGTTGAACCTGCCCTTCTGGCAACAACTCAAACGACTGCGATGCCAAAATACGGTCTACAAATAAGCGATAACCTTTAGGGGTAGGAATCCGGCCCGCTGAGGTGTGAGGGCTATGAATGAGGCCGCTGTCTTCAAGATCAGCCATAACATTTCGAATGGTCGCGGGCGACAGTTCAAAGACTGTTGACAAGGTGCGCGAACCCACCGGTTGGCCATCAGCAATGTACCGTTCTATAAGGGCTTTTAAAAGCGCATGCGCACGATCATCCATCATGTTTTAAGTTTACCCTGTCGTGGCACATAATTTAGCGAGTCCACCTATATAATCAAGTCAATCTGTTTAGGGCTCAGCCATGTCGTTTTCAACTGTTGCACTGATTGGTCGATACCAAGACTCTCAGCTTAGCGCTCACTTACGCGCGCTAGGTGACGTTTTGCATCAAGAAAAATGCCACGTACTAATTGAAGCCGACACCGCAGAGCACTGCAAAATCACTGAATATGAAAAAGTCAGTTTTGCTGAAATGGGTCAAAAAGCCGACTTAGCCATTGTGCTGGGTGGTGACGGTACCATGCTTGGTGCCGCTCGTAACCTTGCACCCTGGGGTGTGCCAATAGCCGGCATTAACCACGGCCGCTTGGGTTTTATTACCGACATACCCCTTCAAAACGCCCATGCGGCGGTTAAAGATTTATTAGCTGGCCGTTTTGAAACTGAATCACGCATTTTGTTACATGGCGTTGTGACCCGTGCTAATCAACCCATGTTTGCCGCGACAGCCTTAAACGATGTCGTGATTAACCGCGCTGGGCGAGGGGGCATGATTGAAGTGCGGGTTGATATTGACGACAACTATATGTTCACCTTGCGGGCCGATGGTTTAATTGTGGCCACCCCAACCGGCTCTACTGCCTACGCATTATCGGCTATGGGGCCTATTTTGCACCCAAGCCTAAACGCGATGTTGTTGGTGCCGGTTGCACCGCAAACTTTATCAAACCGCCCCATCGTCATATCAGACCAAGGCGTCATCACCTTAACGGTATTAAGTATGGCCCGTAGCGACGGGGGTGCAAGTGTGCATTTTGATATGCAAACCTGGTCTGACTTACAACCGGGCGATCGCATCACAATAGCGCGGGCGCCCGACACAGCCCAATTTGCTCACCCCACAGGTTACAGTTTCTTTTCTACCTTACGAAAAAAACTTGACTGGAACCGTATGCCAGCCACAGGCGAAAACGAGTCTTAACAGATGCTCAGAGAATTATTCATTCGTGACTACATCATTGTCGAGTCGCTTGAGTTGTCTTTTGAATCGGGCTTTACCGTATTCACAGGCGAAACAGGTGCCGGCAAGTCAATATTAATTGACGCTTTAGGTTTAGTACTGGGCGAGCGCGCTGAAACTGATGTGGTGCGTGGGGGTGCCACACGTGCTGAGATAAGTGCCACCTTTGACGCCCCAGACTCAAGCAATGATTGGTTGCAAACCCAAGGGTTTGACTACGATGCAGATGGTTTAGTGCTGCGTCGCGTACTTGACTCACAGGGTCGCAACAAAGCCTACATCAATGGCTCACCAGCGACATTGGCGCAGTTGCGCGAGTTGGGTGAATCGTTAATCGACATTCATGGTCAACATGCCCACCAAAGCCTACTGAAAGAAGATTTTCAACGCAACATGCTCGATGCTCAAGGTGATTTACTGCCTTTATGTCAAAAAGTGAAAGCGGCTTGGCAGCACTGGCAAGCTATGCAGCGTAATCTTGATGGAGCCCAGGCCGGCGCGGCTACGCAAGCCAGTCAAATTGAACAGTTGCAATGGCGGGTTGAGGAACTAAATCATTTAGCCGTCAAACCCGGCGAGTGGGAAGCTATCTCGCAAGAGCACACGCGTTTGTCAAACGGCCAATCTTTGCTTGAAGGTGCTGGCGAGGTTTTAAATGCACTTGAAGATGACCAAGTCGGTGTTTTGCGTATCGTTGACCGCGCAACACATCATTTAAGTGGGCTAGCAAAGCACGATGCCGGCTTACAAAACGCAGTCGCCTCGCTTGAAACCGCTCGCATTGCATTAGCCGAGGCCCGCTCAGATCTTAACAGTTACTTAACTGACCTAGAGCTTGACCCCAATCGTTTAAGCGAAGTTGAACAACGCATGCGGGCATTGTTTGAGGCCGCACGTAAGTTTCATTGCGAACCAAAAGCACTGGTTGAGCTGCAACAGAGCTGCCAAGATAAACTTACAAGCCTCAGCCTTGGGGCAGACTTGGGCGCGTTAACTGAAGCGGCACATGCGGCACAAAAAGCCTTCAATGATGCCGCACAAGCATTGTCAAAAGGTCGGCACAACGTTGCCAAATCGCTTGCTCAAAGTGTGACGAGTTCAATGCAAACGTTGGCCATGCAAGGCGGCAGGTTTAACGTTACCGTTCAGCACACTAAGCCGTCTAGCCACGGCATTGATACCGTCACGTTTGAAGTGGCTGGTCATGAAGGCACTGCAACTAAACCGCTGGCCAAGGTGGCATCTGGTGGAGAGTTGGCGCGCATTTCATTAGCTTTGTCTGTACTAGCCAGCCAAACCGCGCGCGTACCCACATTAATATTTGACGAGGTTGATACCGGTATCGGTGGTGCGGTTGCTGAAATGGTCGGTCAGTTGTTACGTGAACTGGGCGCACGCCATCAAGTGCTGTGCGTGACCCACCTGCCGCAAGTGGCTTCACGTGGGCAGGTTCACTTCGAGGTCAGCAAGGTTAAAAAGCCCCATGGTGCGATTTCTGAAGTGCACGCGCTAGATGAAGCAGGCCGCATTGAATCAGTCGCCCGTATGTTGGGTGGTATAAAAATTACCGCCACCACCCGGCAGCATGCGCGTGAAATGTTGAAGCTTTAACATTAATAACAATTAAGACAACAATCAACCCCAAGCCTGTCTTTGTTCCCTAAGAAATGGGCGATCAATTTGAGCGCTCAGTAGCGCCAGGTCTTGGCCTGTGATGCCCATTTGAATGAAGTGCTTCTGCCAAGCATTGACGGCAGCACACACTGATTTAACCTCTTCACTCGCTTCAGTTTGGGTTAACCCGAATTGGCTGCATGCTCAATCAGTGACATATCGTTAAATTCACCCGGCTCGTTGAACTTTAGAATAGATTGAATACCATTACTGCTAATTAAGGTTTTAGGTCCGGTACCACCCATACTTCTGCAAAGATAGACTTTAGGTGAAACTGAAACCCCCAATGCCCCAAACCGATCATCACCAGCATAACGCGTTCACCCCAACGATCGGGTCGCGCGTCATCAACTGCACCTACTGCTGTATTTTTTAACTGGCAAACGAGAGCGCTTGAGTAAACACCCATTGACACACTCGGGTCACCGTTTTCCATTCTTTTCAGCATGGGTTCTGACACACCAATGCGTTGAGCCCACACCTTAAGCGGTTCTCGCCGACGTTTACGAGCAATAGATAGGTTTTCACCTAGCTCGTGCAAATACTTTATCACCGTTGAGGGCATGGTTTCGATGGCGTTTGATTTTTTAGAAATGATATATACATTATCAAAATTATATTAAAATATAACTCTTAAATTAAGGCTACCCATAATGAAATTTATCAAATTATCATTTATCTCTGCATCGATTGTGCTTGCAGGCTCTGCGTTTGCACAAACCGCTTTTGAAGGCTTCTATGGTCAAGTTTCAACGGGCTATGAAAACAATACGATTGAATCTGTTGCGCTCATAGGCACAGACTATGGTGGAGTACCCAACACCAGCACGAGTGCCAGCCCAAGTTCAAGTGGTGCACCTTTAGTCTTTGGTTTGGGCTATACCTTCAAGCTTCAGAATAAATTCACTTTAGGTGTTGGTATTGATTATTCTGCTCTGACTCAAACCACCGATGCGAATGGTTTTTCTTACCCAAGCATTGGTAGCACCAATATTTACAATTACGATTTTTCAATATCTAATCGCTTCAATTTATTTCTTGCACCTGGCTATGCCATTGATGACAAAAAATTAGCTTACGTGAAATTAGGTTACTCAAATCAAGACGTTCAATACAGCCAAACAAACTGCTGCTCCGCACCGTCTAATAAAGCTAATGTCAGTGGTTATGTATTAGGTTTAGGCTATAAACAAATCATTTCAAACGGGCTTTATGGTTTTGTTGAAGCCAATTACTATGCCTACTCAAAAGCCAGCATGTCGTCGACTTACACTGACGCGCCTGGTGGCACCATTTCTGCAAACCCAAATTCGAATGCCTATAATGTGTTGGTAGGTTTGGGTTACAAGTTTTAAGTACAAAACGTCATCAAGACGGCGTGCCAAGAGCCGCGATTGTTTGACGTTGACTTGCTTCACGTTGCTTGTACAACTATAGTGAACTCGGTATTTTAGACAATAGTTTAAGCTGTAGCCTGACTCAAAGGGTTACACAAAATGAGCGAATACAAGAAACGCAAGATTCACAGATCTGAATTTAAGGCTAAAGTTGGTTTGGAAGCCATTCGTGGTGTAAAAACCATCAATGAAATTGCCCAAGTGAACATCGGTCAGAACACTGCACGGGGTAAAAAATCGAAGAGTCACCGCCCACCTATGCTGGTCAAAGACATCTGGATGTACCCGTTGCGCAAGGACTTTGCCTCTTTGCTCTGTCAGTAACCATACGGGTTCACCAAATATTTACACTAATGCTTAGTGACAAGACACGTAAGTTATTGTTTTTAATTGGGTATTTTGGAGGCGCAACCCGGAATCGAACCGAGGTGAACGGATTTGCAGCGTATAGTACGACAAAATTAATCAATATTAACAATAACTTACAATACCTAAAGCACAGCGTGTAACAATTCGTGCAATAAATTGATTGGAATTATATTTTTATTTTTACTCGCAACAATCAAACTTCGCAAATTGCGAAGTTTGAACACTTAAGACAAGCAGCACAAGAAACTATCTTTGCTACACCACTCAAACCAAGAATTGCCATTTTGCAAACACAACGCAAACCAAGTAAAACACCCTTCATAAGCATCGTTTAACGGGTTTAGTATTCGCTCGTCAACATACAAACCCAATGCTTATCAGCCCTATTAGCCATAAAGCGGTTGAGTAAACGCCCATGGAAACACTGGGGTCGCCGTTTTCCATTCTTTTAAGAGTCGGTTCTGACACGCCAATACGTTGTGCCCAGACCTTGATTGACTCGCGCCGACGCTTACGTGCAATAGATAAATTTTCACCTAATTCACGCAATGAGTTTTGCACCACTGAAGGCATTGTAACGATGGCATTCGATTGTTTAGGCATAATATATATGTTAACAAAATTATATTAAAAACAATATATATATTAGATTTATTGAAATTTTTTAAATAAATATGCGAAAAATCGATTCCTTTCCCAGCATTGCCGGCATTGGGTTGACATCATTTCAGAACACTTATGATGATCCCTATTGGGATTGGGCTTATACCTAGTCGAACCTGAAATATTCATATTAAGCCACCAACGCAATATTTCTGTCGCGCCTCATTGCTTCACCTTGAATCAATTCCGTAACTTTAGCCAACAAACCACCCAAACCGAGCACTTTTATTAGAGT
>Ga0209390_10004452_pt1 | contig 21025 bp, 16 predicted proteins | sample BON01_FD_187212 | JGI IMG/M metagenome (GOLD analysis project Ga0209390, IMG submission 187212) | Freshwater microbial communities from Lake Bonney liftoff mats and glacier meltwater in Antarctica - BON-01 (SPAdes) (version 2) | ecosystem: Environmental > Aquatic > Freshwater > Ice > Glacier... | reverse complement strand
ATTTCATTATTTCATTATTTCATTATTTCATTATTTCATTATTTCATTATTTCATTATTTCATTATTTCATTAAGCCAGTTTTAGGGGCCATTCTTGTTTGCCATAATTCAGCGTTACGTTTGCGCATTAAACGGGTCATCATATCAGTTCTAAAATTTAAAACGTTCTCGGTGTAGGCGTAATCAACGTCTTTTCTTATGTTTTTTGTCAGATCAATTTCTTCTTTATCATCCTTTATTGGTCCATAAGTGCTTGCTTTATCTAAAAAGTCTATTTCTGACCTACATAGGTAATTTGGTCTTCTTACGGCGTCTATATCATCGTAATAGAATCGTGGTTGTCCTGTTAGTTTATCTATGTAAGAACGATAGCTTGTTCCGTAACCATTTGATCTTGGGTCATATACATCATAGTTAGAATGAACATCTATCTTGTTATCAACCCTTTCATCTGGTGTATAGAGTCTTGGATCAACTGCAGTGTATATCTTATTTCCATCACTGTCATATGATATTTTTCTTGGAGGTATTTGTTGGGTAAAAGAAATACCCATATTAGAATTAATTGGTTCTATAATTTCATTCTTGTAATATGTACCTGGAACAATTGTACTTGTAAATATTTGTCCATTTATTCCTTTTAGATCGTTTTTTCTTTGACAGTTTGTAGAATTATAATTTGTTGGCAAGTCATAGTATAAATTTGTTTGATCATATCCACATGAGTCGTTTATGTCTCCTGTATATCTATTTTCTGATTCTGGGGGGGTATTAGCTTCCATTTTGGTAAAATCTCCATTCTCTTTTTTAAAATTTTTTGGAGGGGGTAAATCGTATGGACCTCCTGTGCATGTCTTGCATTTGCTTTCACCGTCTTTTTCTCCGGCGGCTGATAAATAATTATTACTATTTTTAGATGATGAAGAAACGGTATTATAGTTATATTCTTCCTTGATATTATTTTTTCTTGCTTGATATTTATTTTTTGGTGGTTCAAAATTTTCTATTACATTATTTCTTTCTACAATTAATTTGTCTCTTGGGCATTCTATGTCTTCGTCTATATAATAACCACTGCTGTAATAATCTTGTACAGATCTATCGTTAATAGTATTTGGAAATACAAAATCATTTCCTCTCCAATATTCCCAGGCGTGACTTGGAGGGGCAACAACGGGTTTAATTTTTGTTTTTGGGTTTGCTCCTCCTACCATCTTTTGATTTTTTGATACAAAAGATTGATTTGGTTCTATATAAGTAGGTTTTTCAATTTGTTGGTTATAATAGGATGGAAATTTATCGATAGTATAACGATCCTGATTTACAAAATCATTGTACAAGTTTTCTACTTTATATATATAATCAGAATTAGGTAATCCACCGCTCATATTTATATTATTATTTATATTATTTATATTATTTATATTCCTATTTGAAGTATTACTTCTATTTATTGTGTTAGGTCTCTTCATGGTGTTATTGGTGTTATTGGTGTTATTGGTGTTATTGGTGTACATCTCTCTTAATTCTTTATGGTGGGTGTTACGGGTGTTGTGGGTGTTATTAGTGTTACGGGTGTTACGGGTGTTGTGGGTGTTACGGGTGTTGTGGGTGTTACGGGTGTTGTGGGTGTTTGTATGTGAAAAATTTTCTTTTATAGACATTTTTGCTTTTTGTAAGTAGTATAAAGTGATTATAAAAAATAATGATAATAACATGAATAATAGTGTTTGTTTATAATTTACAAGATATAGAATTAATGATACTAGAATAACGAGTCGAGATAAACAATTCATTTGTGATTCAAGAGACATGTCATTTTTTGGTATAATTTTTAAGATAGAGAAGAGGTATTTTGGGTCTTGTAACCAAAACTTTTCTGATGAACGATGATCGTTCAATAATTCATTGGATGTCATTTATTATATTTTAAAAATGATTATATTGTTTATTTTTTAATTAAAAACAAACAATATATTATAAGATATGTCTTCCAAGAAGAGAAATTTTGTTCTGAAAAATATTGATATTGCTACTGTCAATAGTAATTATGGTCTAATTATCATTAGTAATTTAAATAAAGATAAAGAAGATAGCAAGACAATTACTAAAATTACTGATGTTATTTCTCCAGATATTGAGTATTCTATTACATTTTTAGATGAAAATAAAAAAGATATTAATTGTATTGCAACTATGGTTGATGCTTTATATAATAATAAGCTACCGTCTTCTACTTGTATTAAATGTTTTTGGTGTAAAAATGGGTTTGAATGGATTCCGATTGGATGTCCTATTAAATATGTAAATCCTCTTATTGAAAAGTCTTATATCTCTCAGATTACTAAAGATAAATATTATATGAGAGAGAATATTATAAAGTCTAAACTTAAAAACTTGGTTAATATTGACCAGAACTTTGAAATTACTTCACTTCCTTTTAATCACTATTTGACTGATGGTATATTTTGTAGTTTTAACTGTTGTCTTGCTTTTATTAAAGATAATCCTCACGATATTTTATATAAGGAAAGTTATTCTCTTTTACATTGTATGTATTTTGACCTGGTAGGGAAACAAATGGCTAAAATTGTTCAATCTCCACATTGGAGACTTTTGAAAGACTTTGGGGGTCATTTATCGATTGATGATTTTAGAAAAAATCTCAATATTGTTGATTATAAATTTATGTTTAATTTAAGGGATATGCATAGCATTTCAAAAGTTTATAAGCAGAGTTTGTAGGATAAGGATAAGGATAAAGATAAATTATATTTTTATGGAACTAAAAACTATAAAAATAAAAATGATTAAATTATTTGATTTTAGTTTAATTTTCAAACAATCTTATTCTTTCATTATACAATTATAATGTCTTCTATTGCGTCGTCAGAGAGAACTCAAAGTCGCAAAGCGACGATAGTCTCTCCGGTCTTGAGTCGCAAAGCGACGATAGTCTCTCCGGTCTTGAGTCGCAAAGCGACGATAGTCTCTCCGGTCTTGAGTCGCTTTGCGACGATATCAGTTTCAAAGGAGGCTACTCTAAAAGATTTGATAGAGAATGAATTTAATGAGTCGGAAGTTGTATTTCAAACACCTAAAAATTTAGTTTCATCTTTTCCGTTACGAGATATTGAGTATATTCAATTTGGTATATTGTCGCCTGAAGATATGATTAAGCAATCTGTTTGTAAGATTGAGACATCAAAGTTAAATGGTGATGGGAGTGTTTATGATATGAGAATGGGAAGTATGGAACAAGATGATTTGTGTGTCTCTTGTAAGATGAATCCTAAAGATTGTCCTGGTCATTTTGGTCATATTGAGTTGAATACTTTTATTATACATCCTATGTATATGAGATATATTACTAATTTTTTAAAGTGTGTTTGTGTGAAGTGTTATCGAGTTGTTTTAACAGATGATCATTTAAAGTTGGATGGTATATCGAAATCAAGTGGTGATACTCGTTTTGAAAAATGTGTTGAGAGATTGGAGAAAGTTGATTCGTGTTATCATTGTGATAGTCCAAAGCCAAAGATTACGTTTCAACAGAAGACAAATGATATTTCAATGAAGATAAAAGAGAAAAAGATTATTTTATCAGATACTGATATTAAAAAGATATTTGATAATATTCTTGATGAAGATATTATTCTTCTTGGTTTTAATCCTAATTTTATGCGTCCGAGAGATCTTATTTTGTCTGTTTTGCCTGTTATTCCTCCAAGAGCTCGACCATATGTTATTGCTGATAATGTGACGTGTGACGATGACTTGACGAATCAGTATATTGAGATTGTAAAGGCGAATAAGAATTTGCTTGATCCAGATATTGCTGATAGTAAGAAGGAGAAATCAATTCAGACATTAAAGTTTAGAATCAAGACTTTGATGAATAATTCACAGGGAAAGTCTCGTTGTACAAGTGGTCGTCCGATAAAGGGTATTAAGGAGCGTATTAGTGGAAAAGATGGTTTGATTAGATCAAATTTGATGGGTAAGAGACGTAATCAGTCTGCTCGTTCGGTGATTAGTGCTGATCCTACAGTTAGAACGGATGAGTTAGTTGTTCCTGAGCTTATTTCTAAAAATTTGACAGTTCCTGAGACTGTTTGTCAATTTAATTTTAATATTTTACAAGATATAGTAAATAGTGATAAGGCGAATTTTGTGACAAAGATAGATGGTACAAGAATTAATTTAAAGTATGCCTTGTATAAGAAGGGAATGCAGTTATTGTGGAGTGATAAGGTTATTAGAAATGAGAGAGAGATTGATCCATTTAAGATGGTAAATTTTGAGTTAAAATCTGGAGATAAGATTAAGAGAAAAGATGAGATAATTGATAATATTGAGATAACTAAAAAGAGAGATTTTAAATTAGAAATTGGAGATGTAGTTGAAAGACATCTTAGAAATGGTGATATTGCCCTTTTTAACAGACAGCCTACGTTACATCGTTCATCGATGATGGCAAAGAAAGTTGTAATAGGTCCTGGTAAGACTTTTAGATTTAATCTTGCCTCTACTAAATCTTTTAATGCTGACTTTGATGGGGATGAGATGAATATTTTTTTGGCACAGGATTTAGATGCCAGAGCTGAATTATTTAACTTATCTACTACTAAACATAATATTATGAATAGTCAATCTACTAAAAATGTTATTTGTATCACACAGGATTCTCTTCTTGGTTCATATCTATTGACAAAGGATGATACAGATTTGACTCGTGAGCTCTTTTTTAATATTTGTATGAAGGGAGATAACTGGTCATCTCAATTTATTCTGAAACGTATTGAGCATATCAAACGTGTTATGAAAGCTCATAATAAGACATTTCCTGTATTTTGTGGTAAATCTTTATTTTCTTTAATGTTACCGATTACTCTTAATTATACAAAGAAAAACGATACAAGGAAAGATGAGCCGACTGTGAAAATTGTCAAAGGTGTGATGTTGGAAGGAGCTCTTAGTAAATCAAATCTTGGGCAGGCACATAACTCTATTATTCATGTTTTACATAAAGAATATGGTATGGATCAAGCGATTGATTTTATTAACAATTGTCAATTTATTTCTAATGAATATCTTGTTCATAGAGGATTTTCTATTGGTATCAAAGATTGTCTTGTTGATATTAAGCAAGAAACTGAAGATATTGCTTATAAATGTTTTATTGAGGCTAAAGATACTGAATCGTCAATTTCACATGAAAGAATTAGAGAATTAAAAATGTGTGCTGTTCTTGATAAAGCTCGTGATATGACAATGAAACTTTCAAAAAGCAAACTAAAAGATGATAATGCATTTATTTCTACTGTGACAGCTGGTAGTAAAGGTGAGATGTTTAATATTACACAAATCTCGAGTATGCTTGGTCAGCAGATGCATATGTCTAAACGTATTCAAAAAACTCTTAATAAAGGAAAGAGAACTCTTCCGCACTATCCAAAAGAAAATATGACAATAGAGCAAGAATTTGAATCTCAAGGATTCATTAAACATTCCTTCTTACATGGGCTCAATCCACAAGAATTTATTTGGCATGCTGTTACAGGGCGTGAAGGGTGCTCGGATACTTCTATGAAAAGTTTGGTATTTGAGAGTGAAATTGTGATGGTAGAAAATGGAAAAATTTTATATAAAAAAATCGGAGAATGGATTGATGAGAAGCTTACAAAATATAAAGATAATATTTCAAAAGAGGTTAAGCTTGATATGGAGTTATTAGAATTAGAAATAGATAAAGTTTATATTCCAACAATGGATTATGATGGAAAAGTGTCTTGGGGAAATATTTCGGCTGTGACAAGACATGATCCAGGTGATATATTATATGAAATTAAGACTAGAGGAGGAAGAGATGTGATTGTAACAGCAAGTAAATCATTATTAATTTGGAATAATCATACAAAACAATTTAAGGAAATATTCACAAAGGATGTTAAGATAGGTGATTATGTTCCTTCTACTCTTAAACTTGGAGATATTTATAATATTGATAATATTGATAATATTGATAATATTGATAATAAAATTATTATTGAGAGTGATGATAAAGATTTGGATTATTTACTCTTTTCTGAAGAAGACATTTTATATGAAGTAGAAAAAAGATTCAAGAATGATAAATTTTATGCCTCTTCTAAGAAATTAATTAATATTTTTTCTATGTTGTGTTCAAGAGTTGGAATTTATGGAAAAATTCAAAAAGAAGATGAGAGTTATTCATATACAAAAATATTTGAAAACATTGTTCATAACGATGTTATTCTTGATGAAATTATTGAAATTAATCTTATTGATCCATCTCTTCATCCTAAAGTTTATGATCTTACTATTCCTTCAACATTTAATTTTCAAATTGCTAACGGTCTTCAAGTAAGAGATACAGCAAATTCAGGTTATATTCAACGTAAAATGGTTAAAACTTTGGAAGATATTCAGGTAAAGTATGATGGAACGGTAAGAAATACTAATAATTGGGTTGTTCAGTGGAATTATGGAAATGATGGTTTTGATAGAGAGTATTGTTCATTTAAGAATGATAGTGTATTCTTTTGTGATGTAGACCGTATTGCTGATAGACTTAATAATGAGTTTGAGATTAAAGAAGAGGAACTTTTATTGGATGACTAAGAATGATTAAGAATGATTAAGAATAAAATTGAAATATTAAAATACTTCATATATTTTAAACAAAATATATGAACCAAGCAAATGAGTACAAAACGTTATTATAATAAAGAGTTTTTAGAAAAATTCTGTGACGAAAATGATATTAAATATGAAGATATAGGAGATAGAAATATTGATAGAGATATAAAAATAAAGGGGCATTGTAAAACGGATAATTGTGATGATTTTTTTGAAAAAACTTTTAGGATTTTAGTAGAAAGATCCAGTCCTTATTGTAAAAAATGTACCATTAAAAATGGAAGGAAGAAATTTAAAGATACTTGTAAAGAAAAATTTGGGGTAGAAAATCCATTCCAATCTGAAAATATAAAAGATAAAATTAAAGAAAATAATTTAATAAAATATGGAGTTGAATTTACAACAAAACTTGATAGTATGAAGGAAAAAACAAAAGAAACAAGTGTAATTAAATATGGAACAAATCATCCTACACAATCAGAAAAAGTGAAACAAAAAAATAAAGATACATGTGTTGAAAAATATGGGGTTGAAAATGTTTCTCAATTAGAATTTATAAAAAATAAAAAAAGTGAGACAACATTTATAAAAAGTGGTGTAAAACATCATATGCTTTTAGAAGAAGTAAAAGATAAGATAAAGGATACATGTTTTGAAAAATATGGGTTTTCTCATCCAATGAAAAATCAAGATATTAAAGATAAATTAGCTAACATTTTAATTAAAATATATGGAAAACATCCATTAAAGTTAAAAGAAATTAGAGATAAGATATCAAAAACAAATATGAAAAAATACAATGTTCATTTCACTCTACAATATCAAAAATTTAAAGATAAAGCTGTTCAAACATTTTTAAAAAAATACGGAGTTAGACATCCTATGCATAACTCTAAAATAGCTGAAAAATGCTTTGAAAATGCCTACAAATCAAGAGACTTTTTATTTCCGTCTGGAAAAGTAATAAAATGTCAAGGATATGAACCATATGCTTTATCTATTTTAGTCGAGTTGGGTTTTGAAAAAGATGATATAGTTACATCAAAAATAAAAGTTCCAGAAATATGGTATGAAGATGAAAATAATAAAGAGCATAGATATTATGTTGATATATTTATTAAATCGCTTAGCAAGTTTATTGAAGTTAAGAGTACTTGGACATATAAGAAAGATATAGATAAAATTAATAGAACTAAGGAACGTATTATTGATAATGGATTTATATATGAATGTTGGATAATTAGTTCTAAAGGAGAACTATTGACGATTTTATAAAAATGATTTTATAAAATATATTCAACTTTAATTTAAAAGGGTATCTTATAATCAGCAAATATTATAATGGAAACACTAAATCCAGGAGAATCTAAAGAAAACAGTCCTCTTTATGAAAAACTTTTTAAGCTATCAATTGAAGAACTAAAGGATAGTTGTAAAAGAAACTCTATTACGGGTTTCTCAAAACTTAAAAAAACTGATATTGTTAATCTTATTATTAAAAAACTTTCTTCTTTAAAGATTGATGAATTAAAAGTATTATGTAAGAATAATAATCTATCTGGATATTCGACATTAAAAAAAGATGATCTTATATCATTTATTACTACTAGTAATATTATAAAAGTTACAGACACGCCTGAAGAAAAAGGTAGTAATATTTTATTGGCTAACACCCAAATTGGTGTCTTTACAACAGAAAATATGCTTGAAAATATACTTAATGAAAAAAAACTTCTTGAACAAAAAGAAAAACTTATTTATGAACAACTTGAGAATGAACGTATAGAGAAAGAAAGAATTCTATTATTAGAGAAAGAAGAGAAAGAACGACTTGAATTGTTAGAGAAAGAACGACTTGAATTGTTAGAAAAATATACCAGCCTTCGGGATCAAATCGATGTGTCCAATATATCATTAGATACATCTGATAATAAAAACAAAAAGAAAAAAATTCCAAAGGCAGTTAAAACACATGTATGGAATTTATATATAGGATCTCATATAAATGAACACCGTTGTTTATGTTGCAAAAAAGCTCTAATAAAGATAACTGATTTTGATACAGGTCATGTATTATCAGAGTCGGATGGTGGAACAATGGAAATATCAAATTTAAGGCCTATATGTAGTGTTTGCAATTATTCTATGGGAACAATGAATATGATAGATTATGTTAAGAAATACGGTTATTATATTTAGTTTATATAAATATATGGCTTCTCGTAAGATAGGAAAATTATCAAATGTAAAGCCGTATTAAAGTAATTTTATTATTTCTTTTACACTTTCTAAAGAACCTTGAACCCATCCTTGGTTTTTAGAAAACCCTTCACCTACAAAAAATATATCTTCAACAGGATTTCTTGCTACTGATAACCATTCATCTCTATTTTTATATGTATTTTTTAGAGGCTTATAATAAGTTGTTCCATTATTCCAATAAGCTATTTTTGTATTTACTACTTGAATATTTATTCCAAAGTTTTTTTCTATTTCTTCTTCTAAAATAGAATTAACGTTATCTTCATATAATGTAGTAAAATATTTAAATCCCTTGTCAGCATAATAGTTATCATTATATCCTATCATATATATCCCGTTATCAGAATCAATAGGTATAATCTTTTGTAAGAAGGAATCTAAAACGGTTAAATTTTTTACCTTTTCTTTTAATAAATCATTGCCTTTATTAATTTTAGCATATATTCTAGAAAAAGTTTGAACATTTAAATCATTAAGTATATTTAATATAGTTTTATTATCTTGAAATATAATTCGTGATGTATCAACAGTTGATGAACATATTAATTTATCATAATTGTATTTAGCTTTATCCGTTATAATAAATTTTTTATTAGAATTTACACTTGTTACACTTTCATTTAATAATATATTATCTTTTAATATTTTATATAGATTATCGAGAAGTATTTGCCATTTTATAGAAAACGCTTTCCAACCCGATATTAAATCATCGAATCCGTAATCATCAATTGTATCTTCTATATCTGAGTGTATAAAATCTGAAAATCCACATTTTTGTACAAACTTGGAATAGTTTTTACAATGTTTTTTTAAGAAAGATAAAAAGGTGCATGTAGAACGAATACTTTTTATCTTATTATAAATTTCTCTTAAATCTGAAACATATTCTAATATATTTATATTATTTATTTTATCAATAGAAGGTGAGTAGCTAATTTTTGTTATATATTCATTAACAGGAACATTAAGTTCTTTACACAAGTTATATAGCAATTTATCTTTTTCAAATCTTCCAATTCCTGCTCCTAATGGTACTTGTTTATCTAAAAAGTTTTCCATGTATACTCTTCCACCGTATCTATCATCTTTTTCTATTATAACAAAATCTTTATTTAATTGTTTTAGAATATATCCTGTATATAATCCAGAAATTCCTGCTCCAATAATAATAATCATTACCTATTTATTTAATATTAAAATAAAGAATATTAAATAAATAGGTAATGATTATCTAAAATAAAAACTATTATTTAATGTATAAATATAATATATTAAAATGAGTATATTTGAATATAAAGATCTTCTTCATTATACTAAAAGTTTTCTTGATAATAAAGATATTATAGAACTAATTTTGTGTTCTAAAGATATTTATAAAATGATAGGACAAAAAGACACTTTTACGTCTTTTACTGTATGTGATAAAGACATTTGTGTCATGGTAAAATTATTTTTAAAACATAAAAAAAGTATCTATAAAACAACATTAATAAATATAGAAGATCCTTATATATTATGGCCTTTTGGAACACCTTATATGATATTTATCGATTGTAATAAAGTAGATGTAGAAAATGCTTATAATAACTATAAAGAAGCCAAAAAAGTGATTGTAAAAGGTATTAAAAAAAATAAACGCCCTGCTCGATATTGGCATTAAATCCGTCGTTATATCCATCGCTTTCTCTATATATATTATCATTTTTTGAAAATGTAATACCCCTTCTTTGTCCTATTATCATATCATTTCCAAAATAATTTCTAATATTAGAAATGTGATAATGATATATCATTAAACCATATACAGGATTTTTTAATAAATATCCTATATTATATAATTGATCTGCTAATACACCATCACATAGAAATTTACCCATATAAAAGTTACCTATATTATAATTTATTTTTCCTCTCCATATCCAACAATCATGACTTCCACCTCCAACATTAACTTTTATATCTTGAATATTCAAAATATTTTGAATATCGTGTCTTGAAAGACATATAAAATTATTGATATCAAGTTCTAATGTCTCAAATCCTTTTCCAATAATAATATCAGAATTTATTAAAATATTTATATCATTCTCTGATGTGTTATTATTAGCAGCCATAAAAAAATCAATAAATTTATATCTTTCAGCTGTTTTTATAACTGTAATTTTATCTATTTCTTTTCTAGCGGAAAAGCGATCGGAGATCGATTCTTTTCTAGCGGAAAAGCGATCGGAGATCGATTCTTTTATATCTTTATCAGACTCATTGATAATTGTTATATGATTTATACAAGGATTTTTAATATTCATTTCTAAACATTTATCTATTTCTATCTGTCTATGTGGATTCTTATCAGTGTAATAAGAAAAATAAAGATTAATATTATGATTTTTATTAATAGAATTAACTTCATTTATTGTAGCAATCATTTCAAGTGTATTTGAAACATTTGAAACATTTGAAACATTTGAAACCAATTCTATAGTGGAAGAAGGATTTATTATTATAAAACCATCGCTTATTATATTATTATATCTATCTATATTAATTTTATCTATATCTTCTTGTTTTATAATTATTAAACCATTGTAATTCGTAATTAGCTCTTCGATATCAAAAGTGTCCAAATTATTATCCAAATGTAAAAATATAATACAACTATTTAATAATTTTTTATCATAATCCAATAATTCATAATTATCTTCATTAATATATACTATATTCTTTTTTATGTTTTCATATTTATTAGACATACTTATAGAATAAACTGTATTATTACTATTATATGATAAATAATAAGTAGTCAAATCATCTATAGATCCCATAACAAATATATCAGAATTATTAAAGTATAAAGTCAAATAAGACAATAAATTATAATTTTTATTATCTATTTTGGAGTCAATAGTATCATTGATATCATTAATATCATTGATATCATTATATACTATACTAAAATTTTTTGATGATATATCTATAACTCTCTTCATTTATTTTTATATTATTTATTCATTAAATAATATAAATTATATAGTTAGCTGTATTTAAAATCCCAAATCCAAATCTTCTGCCATATACTTGATGAAACTGTTATCATCATCTGGCAAACCAGCCTTCTTACGGGCATCCATGTACCTACCCATATACTGTTGATGATATTCTGAATTTTCATCTTTCATTTTAACAATGTCTTCACGAGTCTTGATAATACTTTTCTTCATATCCTCCATCTTCTTCAATGTCTCATGATAAGTCCATGATAACTGTGCCTTTTTTACCATCAATTCAGTATATAGATCGAATGGATCAACTTCATTCTTCTCTACATCAGCCAATAATTCTTTTTCACGTTCCTCGATTTCTTTCATAGTTCGTCGTTCTTCGTCACGCTTCTTTCGGATCTCAGTTGAAGTAGAATCCACTATCTTTTTCTTAATATCAACATCTGTTGTATCAGATATATACTTTTTAGAAACACATAATGGAAATGGTCTTCCTACATAAGTATTGTATATATTATGATAGCTATCAGCGTTTCTGATAAGATATTCAGCACGCAACATAGCTTCGTCTTCTGTCGCAAATGTTCCTCTAATCTTTAACATTCCGTAAACTCCATCAGTATCGGGAGTAGCACCTTTAGATGGAACAAATGAAATAAGACCGTAATTCTGATTTTGTAACTGTGGGTCAGCATAAAAACGTTCAAAACGTGGAAACTTATTTACATAATCATTATTTACAAGTTCACTCTTTGCGCTCTTTACCTCTTCCTCGCTAAAGTTTACAGACCCTAAATTATAACTTGTTTGTTCACTACTTACTTTATCGGCGGGTGAAGTTAAACTATTTTGTAATTCCAATTCCTTACTCATTTTTATTTATTATTTAATTCTTTAAAATAATAAATTTTATTAATCGTATCATATTTACTCGTACATCTTCACTTTATTTATAACAAAATTTCCCAAAGACTGTTCAACAGACCAAATTAAATTTTTATATTTAATACTTAAATTATATTCTCCGCACCCGTTATTTGATACATAAATATTATTATTTTCAATATAATTTATACTCATCTTCTTTATCATTTCTTGAGCCTTATTATCTAAAGATTCAAAACTTCCACATCCAATTGGGACATTATCTAATGATAATACATATAATGCATCTTCATCTTCATCTTCATCTTCACTATTTTCCTCTTCTTCAACATCTTGATCTTCTTCCTCTTCCTCATCTTCCTCTTCTTCAACATCTTGATCTTCTTCCTCTTCCTCTTCCTCAACATCTTGATCTTCTTCCTCTTCCTCTTCCTCTTCATTATCTTCATCTTCCTCTTCCTCTTCCTCTTCCTCTTCCTCTTCATCTTCCTCTTCATCTTCTTCTTGATATACATTATCATTTAGACTTACATCATTATCAAGCTCATTATCAAGTTCGTTGTCAAGCTCATTATCAAGTTCGTTGTCAAGTTCGTTGTCAAGCTCGCTGTCAAGTTCTTTATCATCATCTATATATTTTACTTTGTTACTCTTACGTTCTTCTAAAAATTTTTTATAAAGGTCATTAACATTACCCATTTTATTATTTTGAAGTTCAGAAATATCTTTTAATAGACTGTTTAAATTGATATTATTCAACATAAAATTGAAGCTTTCATTAAAAATATTATTTTCTACTTTATATTCATTTATATCCATTTGATCCTTCTCATCTATATCCATCTCATCTATTAATTCTGGCATGTCCAGATCATCATCATCGTTATTGTTATCGTTATTGTTATCGTTATTGTTATCGTTATTGTTATCGTTATTGTTATCGTTATTGTTATCGTTATTGTTATCGTTATTGTTATCGTTATTGTTATCGTTATTGTTATCGTTATTGTTATTGTTATTGTTATCGTTATTGTTATCGTTATTGTTATCGTTATTGTTATCGTTATTGTTATCGTTATTGTTATCGTTATTGTTATCGTTATTGTTATCGTTATTGTTATTGTTATTTACATCGTTATTGTTATTTACATCGTTATTGTTATTGTTATTTACATCGTTATTGTTATCGTTATTGTTATCGTTATTGTTATTGTTATTTACATCGTTATTGTTATTGTTATTTACATCGCGAATATTCACATTGTTATTGTCATTATTGTCATTATTGAGAATATTATTCTCGTATATATTTTGATTATTTTGCGATTCTACTGTTTTAATTTGCATTTTACCAGCAATTTTTATAATTTTGTTGTTTTTTTAAATAATAAATAAACATTCAAAAACAAAAATGATTTTTTAAAAAAACAAATATTAATAAAGAAATAAAGTTATGGAGAAAGTTTCTCAAATTTTAAGTAATACTAGAGTATATGGAGAGTATCATACACATGTAAGTATGATAAATCCAATGGGAACATTTCAGATTTCCAGAGAGACAATGGAACCCTTCTGGGATAATTACTGTGATGCTATTAAGAACGAGGAGAAATCTTGTTTTGGAATTGCTGAAAAATTACAGGTACATTTCCCCATTCTTGTTGATTTTGATTTAAAGTTACCGTTTACTGAAGAAAAAGATGTAAATAGATTATATACAAAGACACAATTAGAGAGTGTAATTAGAGACTATCAAGAAGTAATTAGAACTATTCTGGATAATTATGAAGATAAGCATGCTATTTGTTGTGTTTTAGAAAAACCTGCGTATAAAATTTCTTCTGGTAATACTGAATATATAAAGAGTGGTTTTCATCTACATTTTCCTAATGTCTTTTTGTCTAAATCGGATCATGAAGTGCATGTTATTCCGAGAGTAAAAAAGATGATAAATAAAAGTAAGGCATTTAAAAACTTGGGATTTGAAAATGCTGGTGATGAGCTTATTGATAGTTGTTATGTTAAAAATCCTTGGCTTCTTTATGGTAGTAAAAAGTCGGAAAGTATGGATCCTTATAAGCTAACAACTATTTATAATGAAGAAAGAGAAGAAATAACTCTAAATGATGTATTTAAGAATTATAAGATTTATGACTCTGATGAAGTTGAAATTATTTTAAGAGAGGATAATTATGACTTTTATTTGCCCCGAATTCTAAGTGTTGTGCCATGGTTTAGACAGATATGTGAAGTAAAACAAAATTTACCGAGTCTTATTAAGATGAGTATTGGAGTTAATCAAAAGAAAGATTATGTTATTAAGAATCTATCTGAAACTCTTGAAAAGGCGAGTAAATTTATTAATATTATGTCTGATCAACGTGTGACTGATTATAGTAACTGGTTGCATATTGGTTGGGCGTTATATAATATTTCTAATGGAAATGAAAATGGTCTTTCTATATGGCTTCAATTTAGTTCAAAATGTCCAGAAAAGTTTAAAGAAGCAGAGTGTATTTCTTTATGGGATAAAATGAAAATAAAAGATCCTCCTATGACAATTGGTACTATTGCTTACTTTGCTCGTGAAGATAATCCTACCGAATATAATAAAATCTTAAATCACTATACAGATGAATATATTAAACAAAGTCTTGAGGGAAGTCATAATGACTTGGCTTTGGTTTGTTATGAAAGATATGGGACAGAATTTGTTTGTGCAAGTGCTCCACAAAATATTTGGTATCAATATTCTAATCATAGATGGAGAAGAATCGAAGAAGGTATTTTCTTGCGTCAAAAATTGTCTAAAGATGTTGTTAAACTTTTTGAATCAAGGCGTGATGATTTGTATGCAAAGATGAGTAAATGTGGTGAAGCTGATAAAAATATTTATAACTCTCATATTAAACTTGTACAAAAAATGATTAATTCTCTAAAAAGTACACCATTTAAAAGTAATGTAATGAAAGAATGTAAAGATGAGTTTTATGATGCAGATTTTTTGAAAAATTTAGATAAGAATGAATGGATTATTGGTTTTAAAAATGGTGTGTATGATCTTGCAAAAAATTGTTTTAGACCTGGTCTTCCAGAAGATTATATTTCTCTTCAGATGCCAATTGAATATTCTGAATATTCTGAAGGAGATGAGCAAGTAAAAGATGTTCATGATTTTCTTACTAAAATTTTTCCTGACAAGCAAGTTCGTGACTTCTTCTTGGATATCTCAAGTGAAGTATTTGTTGGTGGTAATAGAAGAAAGCATGTTTACTTCTGGAGTGGTGATGGTGATAATGGAAAAAGTATCACACAGATGTTTTTTGAGAAAATGCTTGGTGAGTATGCAGTGAAACTTCCAACGTCTCTTATTATCGGAAAAAGAACACAAAGTAGTGCTGCTTGTCCTGAACTTGTTCGTGCTGGAAATGGTGTAAGATGGGCAATTCTACAAGAACCTGATAAGAAAGATAATATTAATATTGGTATTTTGAAGGAACTTTCAGGTAATGATACGTTTTTTGCCCGTGGTCTCTTTCAATCAGGTGGTGAAATTAATCCAATGTTTAAACTTACTGTTATCTGTAATGAGCCACCAACTATCTCTTATAGTGATAATGCCACATGGAACCGTATTCGCGTTATTCCATTTGAAAGTACCTTTACAAACTCTGCTCCTGATACGTGGGAAGAACAATTAAAAGAGAAAAGATTTCCTAAAGATCCTCATTTTCATGAAAAAATTCCTAATCTTATTAAAGCTTTTGCTTGGGTACTTTTAAACCATAGAAAGAATGGTGTTAAGCTTGTTGAGCCAGAAAAGGTGATACTTGCAACAAACTCCTACAGAAAGAAGAATGATAGTTATCAACAATTTGTTGATGAGTGTATTATAGAAGACAAGAAAGGATCTGTAAATCTACCTGAACTGTATAATAGATTTAAGGATTGGTTTAAAGAGAGTTTTCCTGGACAGAATCTATCAAATAAATCAGAAGTCAAAGAATATTATACAAAAATTTGGGGGGACCAAGTTAGAGGTTTCTGGAGAGGAAAACGTCTATCTACTCTTGAAGATGAAATTAATAATGGCGATGTTATTTTTCTAGGTGAAAAAGATATGGAAGATGAAGATGAACTAAAAATTAGTATACAGGAATAAAAATAAAGTAACCATTTTTTAAAAATGATTTTTGAATTAATATTATAATTCAAAAATAAACTAATAATATTATCAATATAAGAATGTCAAACGAGATGTCAAACGACTACGACAAGATTAAACAACATATTGATATTGGAAGTAATATTTTTATTACTGGACCTGGAGGTGTGGGTAAATCTTTCTATATCAATAAGCTAAAAGAAGAATATAAAGATGAAATTGTTCTTACATCAACTACAGGTGTATCTTCATTTAATCTAAAAGCAATGACAATTCATAGTTTTACAGGAATAGGTATTTTTAAACATGGTGACAAACTTGACTCGATTATTAAAAAACTGAAAAAATATAATATGTATGAAGCAGTAAAAACTCGTGTTAGAAAATATTCCATCATTGTTATAGACGAGGTTAGTATGCTTGGTAAAGCTTTTCTAGAAATTATAAATGATATTCTAAAATTATTTCGAGGTAATGATCGTCTATTTGGGGGTCTTCAAGTAATATTTACAGGAGACTTTCTACAACTTCCCCCTATTAACGATGATTTTTGTTTTACCTCTAATATATGGAAAGAATTAGACCTAAAAACAATCTATTTGACAAAAATGTATCGTATAAATGATCCTTTATATGCGTCTATTCTAGAAAGAGCCAGACTTGGAAAAACAACAAAAGAAGATAATCAAGAGCTATGTAAACGTTTATTTGCCTATAAAAAATATATTAAAGAAAATGAAGATGATGAAAAAGAAGTTAAGAATATCCTTACTATTCAACCAACATTTCTATACAGTAAAAAGGTAAATGTAGAAGACAAAAATATGGAAGAACTTTATAAAAATAATAATGAATTGTTAATCTTTAAACCAGTTTACACGGATAAACATAAGTCCTGTAAGGTTGATTTTGATAAACTAAATGATAGATTGCACCTAAAAATTGGCGCACAAGTAATGCTTAATGTTAATTTAGATGTAGAAGCGGGTTTAGTTAACGGAAGTAGAGGTGTAGTGACTTCTTATGATTCCGATAATATGGAACTAAAAGTAAAAATGTTAAACGATATGGAATATTCTTTTACTAGACATGAATATGTGCATGAAGAAGATAATAAGGTTATTTATAAGACAAATCAATATCCTTTTATATTGGCTTATGCTCTAAGTATTCATAAAGTTCAAGGATGTACTCTTGATTGCGCTGTTATTGATCTTGGTCATAGTATTTTTGAGGAGAATATGGCTTATGTTGCATTATCTCGTGTAAGAAATCTACAAGGACTTTACTTGCAAAACTTTCAATCTTATAAGATCTTTGCAAGTAAACAAGCGTTAGAATTTTACGAAAATATTAAAAAAGTATAATAGAATAATAATAAAATTGAATTTTCTAAAATAGATTTAGAAAATTATAAACATGGCTCGTCGTTGTGAAAACTGTAAGAAGAAAGTTAATCTTATATATTTTGAATGTAAATGTTTTCTTAAAATATTGTGTTAATTGTAAACTACCTGAAACTCATTCATGCTCGTCTATAGAAATATTTAAAGAAGCTAAAAACATTATAAAGATAAATAATCCTGTCATCATTTCTGATAAACTAATCAAAATATAAAATAATATAATTATTTTATAATATAAAATGACCACTGTTAAAAATATTTTAAATGTATTTGTAGAAGCTATTGTTGTAGGCATAGCAACTATTATAATGGGAATTCTTGTACACTTTGTTTTTGGATATCATGCTAAACATTCAAGTAGCAGTACAATGAAACAAGAGATGATTGATCTAAGCGTAACTCTATTCTTTACAGGTTTCTTTCTTCATTTATTCTTTGAAGTAGTTGGATTAAATAAATATTATATCAAGAGTCATAGTTCTTAATTGTTTCTTTTCCAAATAAAGATAAAAATAAAGATAAATAAAATATAAATACTTATCATTATTTTATAAAAATTATATTTGTAGTAATACAGCATACTTCTATATTTTATATCTCTCCAATTTTTTCCCCAAGCTCTATCACAAAACTTATATGATTCTTTTGGGCCGTATAATTTAATATCTTCAAAATGATAAACTTTTAAAGGAAAAAGTTCATCCTCATAAAAATATTCATTGGGCCACCATTCTCTTGCCTTATCAAAAGTAAACATATATTTATTTTCAATTTTTTCAAAAGTAAATACATCAACAAAAACACCTTCCATTTTGTTAACGTTATCATACTTATCTTTAAACATAATTTTTCCTATACCATCAGCACAAACTGATTGGTTTTTTAAACCATATTTTTCAAAATTTATTTTATTAAATCTTTCTAAATCCTCTTTTAAAATTCCTATATCAGCATCATCATCCCAAGGTATAAATTTACTATTTCTCACAGATCCCAATAAGGTTCCTCCTATAATAAAATATCTTATATTATTCTCTCTTAATATAGAATCTAATTTATTTAATAAAATAAATAGATGGTGCTTCATATCATGTGTTAAAATAGTAAAATATTTTTTCTTCATATCAATAATGATCTTAAAATATATCACCATAATAATAATAAATATAACGATAAAACTAATATCAACTCTCATTTATAAAAATATATATTTTTATAAATCCAACATATTTACAGCAAATCTTCCGACAGGAACTATATTTGTAAGTCTAGATTTTATATCTTCCTCTTTATTATCATTATGTTCATTATGTTCATTATGTTCATTATGTTCAATTATATTTACAGTTTTAGAACTATAATAATGATTGAAAGGATATTCTAAATATAAAATGTCGCTATTTTTATTATATTTAAATATATAAACTTTATACTTTTTTAATAGCTCAATTGTACTTCTTAATGATATATATTCACATGTGATTTCGTTACCGTTACTATTAACATGAACAATAATATATCCATACATTTATTATTTATATAACATTCTTTATATTTATATAAATTTATTCAAAACATAAAGAATGTTATATATATATAATATATAAATTCATCCATGATACCTCTTTCAGAAAAAAATAAACACGAAAGAGATAGTAGAATCTCTTTTGAAGAAAAAACTCATACATACTATGTAGATAATAGTTCAGAAGGAATAATTAGTGTAACAACTCTTATTCATCAATATTTTCCCAAGTTTGAATCTGATATAATCTTGAAAAAAATGAAAAATAAAAAAGAAAAATATCCAAATATGAATGATTCACAGATCAAAAAATTATGGATCGATAATGGTATTAATGCTTCTAAAAATGGAACAAAGATGCACAAACTTATTGAAAACTATTATAACTCTATTGATAACGAAAAGCCAGATGAAAATTTAACCGAATTTAAATATTTCTTAAATTTTCATTCTACCATTAAAAACATTTTAGAACCATATAGAACCGAGTGGTCAATCTTTGACGGAGAGATTGAATTAGCTGGTCAAATCGATATGATCTATAAAAAACAAGACGGAACATATGCTATATATGACTGGAAAAGAGTAAAAGAAATAAAAAAAGATAATCTATTTGAAAAAGGGCTTCGAAAATTATCGGATTTAGATCATTGTAATTATAATCACTATTCTCTTCAATTAAATATTTATAAGAGACTTTTAGAAACCCGATATGATATGAAAATTTCTGAAATGTTTTTAGTTATCCTTCATCCAGATAACGAAAATTATATATTAGAGGAAGTATATAATATGGATAAATATATTGATAATATTTTTGAAGATTTATTAGAATCAAAAAAAAGTTGAGATATAAATAGAAATGTCATAGTAAAAATAAAATTGAATTAAAATAAAACTAAGTTCAAATCTGATTTATTTATATAATTTCTATTTTTTATATTATTTTATAATATAAAATGTCTAATCCATATAATGATCCTTCATATTTTAGTAATATGAAGAACCAGAAAATCTAAGTCTAAAAAAATCTGATAATAACATAAGTTTTGATATGATTTATCAGATAGAATTATTAATTAAAATATTTATTGATTATACTAATAATGATAAAGAA
>Ga0209390_10004447_pt1 | contig 21047 bp, 20 predicted proteins | sample BON01_FD_187212 | JGI IMG/M metagenome (GOLD analysis project Ga0209390, IMG submission 187212) | Freshwater microbial communities from Lake Bonney liftoff mats and glacier meltwater in Antarctica - BON-01 (SPAdes) (version 2) | ecosystem: Environmental > Aquatic > Freshwater > Ice > Glacier... | reverse complement strand
CGGCGAAATCCGCTCCATCTGGGCTTCAGAAAGCAGGATCATCTCGGTCATGGCAGCACCCCCTTGGTGCCGCCAGTGAATCAGTGAGTTGACGGACCGGCAAGCAGATTAATGGGTCCAGAGCCTAAGTCGTCTCGAAGGTCATCACGGGGTTTTCGGCATCCTCCGCAACATCAGTGATCAGCATGTGGCCGGGTTTATGGGTGATACAAATCGGCAAGCGGGCCGCTTCAATCGCGACCTGCGGGGTCACACCACAAGCCCAAAACACTGGCACCTCGCCTGCGCCCACCGGGGCTGCATCCCCCCAATCGGGCCGCGCTATATCGGCAATGCCCAGCCCCGCAGGATCACCCCAATAAACCGGAGCCCCATGGGCCAACGGAAACCGCCGCGAAATCGCCACGACCTCCTCAACCCGATTTGCAGGGATAGCGCGCATCGACACGACCATTTTCCCCGAAAACGGGCCAGACGGCACTGTGTCTATGTTGGACCGAAACATCGGCACGGTCCGGTTATGGTCAATATGCCAAACCGGAATGCCTGCCTTTTGCAGCGCATGTTCAAAGGTAAAGGAACACCCCAGCGCAAACACAACCATATCGTCACGCCACAACTCGGAAATATCAGTCACCGACTCTGCCAGCTTGCCATCCCGAAAGATATTATACGCCGACACATCGGTCCGAATATCAATGTCACGGCCCATAGTGAACATCATCGGATTACCAGTATCGGACACCCCCGTCAGCGGGCAAGGCTTTGGGTTGCGCTGGCAGTAGCGCATGAAATCTAACGCATAGGCTTGCGGCATAATCGCAAGATTCGCCTGCAAATGCCCCCGCCCTAGCCCCGCTGTATGCGACGTATACTCGCCAGCACGAATAACGGAGCGCAACTGCGGCAAAGACATGGCTTTCAGCGTTTCATAGAGTTCTTGCAAAGTGATCCCTCCCGTTAGCGAAAGGCTCACAGGATTAGTTGATCAGGTCAAATCGAATAAACTGCTCAATAGTGATCAATATTTTTTATCACTTAAATAGGCAACCGCCACCTCATACGCCGTCTTTGCAGCGGTTTCGACCAAATGGCTTTTCGGCTCGCCAAGGTAGGATGCGGAAAACTGCAACGGGTTTGGCACCCACCCCGGATCAAACTCTTTAATCTTGCCTTCCGCCACATAAGCCTCGCCCAAAGCGCGGGGTAACGCCGCCACCCCTAGGTCCGCCTCAACCAGCCGAAAGCAGGCCGAAAGCGATGAGGACGGAAACAGTGATACATCCGGCCCAACCTTTTCAAACAGCATTTCTTTCAACTCGCGGTAGGGCCGCGTGTAGGTTAGTATCGGGCGCTCCAAAAACTGCGCGCCCGTGATCGCAGGGTCCGCACCCCCGGCCGCATACCACGCCAAATCAAATCCGGGCAAGATGATGTTATTGACGGAATAATCCGAAATCGGCCCCAACAAAATCGCCAGATCCACCTCTCGGTTCAAAATCCCCGCCCGCAGGTTGATAGAGATATCGACGTTAAATTCAATCTCCACCTTAGGATAGATTTGGTGCAGTTTGGCGACCAATTCCGGCAGCCAACTCTGCGCAATCGTTTCCGACACCCCAAGCCGCAGACGGGTCTCAATGCCGGCCGGGTCCACAACCTCTTTTTCAACCAGCTCAGCCAGATATTCAAACTTCTCGGCATGGGCGACCAGCAACTCACCCCGTTTGGTCAGCGACATCGCCCCCGCCGTCCGCTCAAACAGGACGCATCCTAGCGCATCTTCAAGCGCCTTGATCCGCGCCGTGACCGCAGGCTGCGTCAGGTTCAGCCCGCCAGACGCCTTGCGCACCCCGCCCAACCGCACGACGGCAAGAAAGGTTTTCAATTGTTCGATATTGATTCTGGTCATGTGCCATCAATGCATGGCGCAGCACGTTTGCCTACCCGCGCCGTGGGTTAAATCGGGCAAAACGCCCCCACAGAATTGCCTTGCATAGCGTTGATTTGCGCGCTGTAACTCGGACGCAAGTCATATCCGGGGTTTACGATGGTACAAACGGCGGCACATGCGGCAAAAACACAGACACCCAGCAAAACATCCTATGATGTGGTAATCTTGGGCGGCGCGATCATGGGGTCGTCCGTGGCTTGGTTCTTAACCAACAACCCCGATTTCAACGGCTCGGTTTTGGTCGTGGAACGCGACCCGACCTATGCCAACGCCGCGACCTCCCACACCAATTCCTGTATCCGCCAGCAGTTTTCCTCGGCCCTGAACGTCAAAATCTCACAATTCGGAGCCGAGTTTATCCAAAACCTGCCCCGTTTCATGGGGCCAGCCGCTGACGCGCCCAAGCTGACCATCCAAAATTTCGGCTATATGTATCTTGCTAACACCGACGCCTTTGCCGATGTGCTGCGCGCCAGCCAAAAGGCACAGGCCGCCGCCGGCGCTGCCACGCGTGTGATGACCCCAGATCAAATCAAAGCGGCCTATCCCTTCTATACCGTTGATGATCTTGTTCTGGGCAGCATCAACACTCAAAACGAAGGCTATTTCGACGGTATCACCCTGTTTGATATGTTCCGCCGCAACGCGCGCCGCCAAGGTGCCGAATATATCGCGAATGAGGTGGTGGCGATCACCAAAAACGCCGCCGGCACGCAGGTTAGCAGCATCACCTTGGCGTCAGGTGACGTGGTGGTTTGCGGCCAAGTGGTCAATGCCACAGGGACCCATGGGGCCAAAACCGCCGCACTGGCGGGGATTACCATTCCAATTGAACCGCGCAAACGCTTCACTTGGGTTTTCACCGCCGAACAGCCACTTGACCGCCCCTTGCCCTTAACCATCGACCCGTCCGGCGTGCATTTTCGCCAAGATGGCAAGGCCAGCTATATGGCCGGCGGCCATGCCGCGTATGACCCCGCCGTCCCGCATGATGATTTCAGCATGGATCATACGCTTTGGGAAAACCATATCTGGCCCGCCATCGCCGCCCGCATCCCGCAGTTTGAAGCGATCAAGGTCATCCGCGAATGGGCCGGGCATTATGACATGAACACGCTAGACCAAAACGCCATTGTCGGCCCGCACAACCAGATCGATAACTTCTTGTTCTTGAACGGTTTTTCTGGTCACGGTCTGCAACAATCACCCGCCATGGGGCGCGGCACCGCCGAATGGCTGCTCTATGGCGGCTACCGCAGTTTGGATCTGTCACCCCTTGGCTACACCCGCGTTCTGCGCAACGAACCCTTTTTGGAAAAGGCTATCATTTAGGCGATCATCCGGTTTCACACGCGATGCACCACCCCCCCTATGCTAAATTTTTTATCAATCGGTCATTATTTTCGCAAAAAGCCGGAAAAAGGCTAGACCAAGGCTAAAAATGCAGTAGCCTCCCCCTAACGATTGGGGGCAATTTCGTGACACAACCTGCGCGACCAGCGATTTTTGATGGCCATAATGATGTTTTGCTAAAGCTCTACCGTGCAGGCGGCGTCTCGGCTGCCGCCAGTTTTCTGACGGGCTGCCCCGGTGCAGTAGATGTGCCATCCGCCAAAGAAGGCGGTTTTGCCGGCGGGTTTTTCGCGGTCTATGTCCCCTCCCCCACCGACCTCGCGCTGAAGTTTGAGGAAATGACCAAGCCGGAATACCAGCTGGTCCTGCCCGACCCGATTGAATGGCGCGATGCCTTCCCCGTGGTCATGGCGCAATCTGCCATTCTGTTTAAAATGGAACGCATCGGCGCGCTGAAAATCTGCCGCACCGTGGCAGATATCCGCGCCGCCATGGCCGCAGGCATCATGGCCGCCATCTTTCATATCGAAGGGGCCGAGGCGATTGACCCCGATCTGCATACGCTTGATGTGCTTTACCAAGCTGGCCTGCGCTCGCTTGGCCCGGTTTGGAGCCGCCCAACCATCTTTGGCGAAGGCGTGCCGTTTCGCTATCCCAGCACCCCCGATATTGGCGCAGGCCTCACGGATGCCGGCGTCCGGCTGGTCAAACGCTGCAACGACCTGCGGATCATGCTCGATCTGTCACACCTGAATGAGGCCGGGTTTTGGGATGTGGCCCGCCTGTCCGACGCGCCCTTGGTCGCCACCCATTCCAACGCCCATGTCATTTGCCCGCACAGCCGCAACCTAACCGATAAACAACTAGCAGCCATTGCCGAAAGTGACGGAATGGTCGGCCTCAACTTTGCTGTGGCTTTCTTGCGAGATGATGGCAAGATGCTCGCGGACGTGCCGATGTCGCAGATGATCCGACATATCGACCATTTGATCGCCCATGTCGGTGAAGACCGGGTTGGCCTTGGGTCCGACTATGACGGCGCCGTGGTGCCGCAAGATGTAACCCGCTGTTCCGGCCTGCCTGCCTTACGCGCGGCGATGGAACAACACGGATATGGTACAGCGCTGATAGCCAAGCTGTGCCATGAAAACTGGCTTCGGGTGCTTGAGAAAACTTGGGGCGCCTAAACCCCCACCCTGCCCCGATTATTTGAACTGCAACAGAGAGGTTGATATTATGACAATTTGGAAAAACACACTGGCCGGGGCCACGATGGCCGTGGCGCTCAGCTTTACCTCCGTGGCCGTGGTCGCGGAAACTCCGGCAAATATGCTGGTTATCGCGAACCGGATTGACGACATCACGACGATGGACCCTGCGCAAAGCTTTGAATTTGCAGGCTCGGACGTGAACCAAAACATCTACAGCAAGCTGGTTAACTTTGACCCGCTGGACTTTGACAAAGGCTATGTCCCCGATCTGGCCGCAAGCTGGGAAGTGTCGGAAGATGGCAAATCCATCACCTTCACCATGCGGGAAGGCGTGACATTCCAGTCCGGCAACCCGGTCACCGCGCAAGATGCGGAATGGTCGCTGCGCCGCGCGGTTATCTTGAACAAAACGCCTGCGTTTATCCTCACCCAGTTTGGCTTTACCCCTAAAAACATTGCCGAAACCATCAAGGCCGATGGCAACACCCTGACCATCACGACCGACAAGCGCTATGCAACATCCTTCGTGCTGAACTGCCTCACCGCAACCATCGGCTCGATCGTGGATATGAAGCTCGCGATGGAAAATGAAGTCGATGGCGACATGGGCAACGCATGGCTTGCCACAAACTCGGCAGGTTCGGGCGCCTACAGCCTCGTCGGCTGGAAGCCAAACGAGTCCGTGACCTTGCAGGCCAACCCCAACTACTACGGCGGCGCGCCCACCATGGAACGCGTGATCGTGCGCCACGTGGCTGAAAGTGCCAGCCAGCGCTTGCTGCTGGAGGCTGGCGACATTGACGTGGCCCGCAACCTGAACCCCGAAGACATCGCAGGCGTGCGCAAAGCCGCTGGTGTTGTGGTCCAAGAAGAGCTGAAAGGCCGCCTGATGTATCTGGGCCTGAACCAGACCCATCCCATCCTGTCCAAGCCTCAAGTGCGCCAAGCCTTCAAATATCTGGTTGATTATGAAGGCATGCAAAACAGCTTCCTGAATGGTCAGTACACCATTCACCAAAACTTCCTGCCCAAAACCTATCTGGGTGCCTCAACAGAAAATCCGTTCAGCCTGAATATTGAGAAGGCCAAGGAACTGCTGAAAGAAGCAGGCGTTGAAAACCTTGAAATCGAAGTCGGTGTGCGCGAAGCCCAAGAACGGATTGAGATTGCGCAATCCTTCCAAAACACCGCGGCCCAAGCCGGCATTAAGGTGAATATCACCGTCGGCACCGGCAAGCAGATCCTTGATCGCTACCGCGCGCGCGAATTGGATATGTCGTTGGAGGCATGGGGTCCGGATTATCCCGATCCGCAAACCAACGCAGGCACATTCGCCTATAACCCCGACAACAGCCTAGAGGCCAAAGCGACGGGCCTGCTCGCGTGGCGCTTGGGTTGGGACACTGACGGCCTGACCCCCTTGGTTGATGCCGCCGTAACCGAAGGCGACCGCGACAAGCGGATCGCGATGTATCAGGAAATCCAAGCGAAATTCCGTGAAACCTCGCCCTTCGTCATCATGTTCCAGCAAATCGAACAGGATGGTATCCGCGACAATGTGAAAAACTTCACCACGGGTGAGGCAATTGGCTCGGCTGATTACAGCAAAGTCACGAAGTAATGGCGCAGGCCAATGACAATGGAGGGGCGCGCACGCGTGCGCCCCTTCCCGGTTGGTTCACCGGAACGCTGAAAACCATAGGCTCCATCGCCGTCACCATGCTGGGCCTTGTTTTTATTACCTTTATCATCGGGCGGGTCATGCCGATTGACCCAGTCCTCGCCATCGTGGGCGAGCGTGCGTCGCAATCAACCTATGAGGCGGTGTATCTGCAACTGGGCCTTGATAAGCCGGTGATCGTGCAATTTGCCTATTACGTCTGGGATGTGATGCAGGGCGACTTTGGCATGTCCTTGCTAAACGCGCGCCCCGTGGCCGAAGATATCGCTCGGGTGTTTCCCGCTACACTAGAACTGGCCACTTTGGGCGTGTTCTTTGGCATCGTGTTGGGCGTGCCTTTGGGCGTTGTCGCCGCCGTGCGCAAAGGCTCTTGGATAGATCAGGTCGCCCGCGTGGTCGCCCTTGTCGGCTATTCCATGCCGATTTTCTGGCTGGGCCTGATGGGGCTTTTGGTGTTTTACGGCATGCTCGGCTGGGTCGGTGGTCCGGGCCGGGTTGGCATATTCTACGAAGACATCGTGCCATCCGTCACCGGCATGATCCTCGTTGACAGCATTTTGGCCCGCAACTGGACCGTGCTAAAAGACGCCTTCAGCCATATCGTGCTGCCCGCCTCCCTGCTCGGCTATTACTCCTTGGCCTATATCAGCCGGATGACCCGCAGTTTCATGCTGGAACAACTCAGCGCCGAATACATCACCACAGCCCGCGTCAAAGGCATGTCGGAATGGGATGTGGTCTGGAAACACGCCTTTCGCAACATCCGCGTGCAGCTTATCACCGTCATCGCTTTGTCCTACGCAGGCCTGCTCGAAGGCTCGGTCTTGACTGAGATTATCTTTAGCTGGCCCGGCATTGGCAGCTATATCACCACAGCCCTGCTGTCGGCCGATATGAATGCGGTCTTAGGCGGCACCGTCGTCGTGGGCCTTGTGTTCATCTTGCTGAACATCTTTTCCGATCTTTTGTACAAGGTCTTTGACCCCCGTGCCAAATAAAACAGTGCCAAATAGACCTGTGCAAACCAGCCCCGCAAAACCCAACAGAAAGCCAACATAATGGCCGACCAAACCCTGCGGCAATGGCTGCTGACCGACACCCCCACCTCGCGCAGGCATGCCAAGCTTTCGGCAATCTACCAAGGCTGGTTGTCGTTTCGCGGCAATACCATGGCGATGATCGGCCTTTGGATTTTGATCGGCCTTGTCGGCATCGCGGCCTTTGCCCCAATCCTGTCGCCGCATAACCCCTTTGTCCAAGACCTTGGCAACCGGCTGGCCCCTTTAGGCACCGAAAGTCATATCTTGGGCACCGACAGCCTTGGCCGTGATATCCTGTCGCGCCTGATCTATGGCAGCCGGATCACGCTCTATATCGTGGCGCTAGTTGCCCTTATCGCCCCAATTGTCGGCCTGCTGGTCGGCACCGTTTCTGGCTATGCGGGCGGCTGGGTTGATGTTGTGCTCATGCGCATCACCGATATTTTTCTCGCCTTCCCGCGCCTCGTTCTGGCACTCGCCTTTGTGGCCGCCTTGGGCGCAGGCATTGAAAACGCCGTTCTGGCCATTTCCCTCACCGCTTGGCCGCCCTATGCCCGCATCGCACGCGCCGAAACCCTAACCATCCGCGCGGCGGATTATATCAGCGCCATCCAGTTGCAAGGCGCGGGTGCCATGCGCATCATCACCCGCCACATCTGGCCGCTCTGCGTCTCCTCCCTCATCGTGCGCGTAACACTTGATATGGCAGGCATCATCCTCGCCGCCGCAGGCCTCGGCTTCCTTGGCCTTGGCGCCCAACCTCCCAGCCCTGAATGGGGCGCGATGATCTCGGAAGGCCGCCGCTTTATCCTTGATCATTGGTGGGTCGCCACCATGCCCGGCCTTGCCATTTTCACCGTCTCGCTCGCCTTCAACCTGCTCGGTGACGGGTTGCGCGATGTACTCGACCCGAAAGGCGGCGAATGATGGATACTTTGCTGGATGTCGAAGACCTCTGGGTCCGTTTCCCCAGTCGCCAAGGCGTGTTTGATGCCGTGCGCGGTGTGTCCTTCACCTTGGGCCGCGAACGCCTCGGCATTGTGGGCGAAAGCGGCTCTGGCAAATCCATGACCGGCCGCGCCATTTTGCGCCTAATCCGCCCACCGGGCATTGTGGAGGCTAAACAAGTTAGCCTCGGCGGCGTCGACCTGATGCAAAAGACTGAAAAGGAAATGCGCGCCGTGCGGGGCCAGCGCATTTCAATGGTGATGCAAGACCCCAAGTTTTCGCTAAACCCGGTGATGACCATCGGCGACCAGATTATTGAGGCCTACCGCCAGCACAACCGCGCAAGCTATGCGCAAGCCTATGCCAAAGCGCTGGAGATGCTAGAGGCGGTGTCGATCCGCGACGCCGACCGCGTGATGCGCGCCTATCCGCATGAAATGTCGGGCGGCATGGGCCAACGCATCATGATCGCGATGATGCTGATCCCCAACCCCGAAATTCTGATCGCCGATGAACCCACCAGCGCGCTTGACGTATCCGTCCAACGCCAAGTACTTGATATCATGGATAAGCTGGTCAAAACCCGTGGCATGGGCCTAATCTTTATCAGCCATGACCTAAACTTGGTCGCCGACTTTTGTGACCGCGTCCTAATTATGTACGCAGGCCGGATCGTTGAAATATGCAAGGCGGATAAATTGAATGAGGCCAAACACCCCTATACGCGCGGCTTGCTGAACTCCCTGCCCCGCCTTGATACGCCGCGCGATCACCTAGAGGTGCTGAAGCGCGACCCCGCGTGGTCAGAGGCGCCAAGTGTGAGTGGAAGGCTTTGAGCATGCTAGACATAGACGCCCTGAACGTATGGTTCGGCTCAGGCCGCGACCGGGTTGATGCCGTCAAAGGTGCCACCTTCACCGTGGCACGGGGCGAAAGCTTTGGGCTGGTCGGCGAAAGTGGGTCCGGCAAATCCACCATCCTGCGCGCCATTTCAGGCCTTGCCCCGCATTGGTCAGGCGGCATGGTGGTTGATGGCACGCCGCTTACAAAGGTCAGACCAAAGGCGTTTTACAAAACCGTGCAGATGGTATTCCAAGACCCCTATGCCTCGCTGCATCCGCGTCACTCGGTCGATCAGGTACTGGGCGAAACCCTGCATTTACATGGCTTTGGCGATATTGACGCGCGGGTGGTCAAACTGCTGGATGACGTAGGCTTGGGCCAAAAATTCCGCTTCCGCTATCCGCACCAACTGTCGGGCGGCCAGCGCCAACGGGTCGCCATCGCCCGCGCCTTGGCCCCCGAACCGGAACTTTTGCTGCTCGATGAACCCACAAGCGCGCTCGATGTCTCGGTGCAGGCCGAAATCCTGAACCTGCTCGTCGATCTGCGCCGCGACCGTGGCCTGACCTATGTGATGGTGTCGCATGACCTATCGGTCGTGGGCCATATGTGCGAACGGCTGGCCGTCATGCAAAACGGCGCGATTGTAGAGATTATGGGCGTGGAAACCTTGCGCAAAATGGAAGCAAAACACCCCTATTCGCAAAGCCTGCTGGCAGCGTCAGTCTAAGGTTCACCGCCCCCGCAATGCATCCTGCAACAATGCCAACACTGCATCACTTGGCACATCGCTGGCCACAAAACTATGGCCAATGCCGCGTGACAGGATAAACCGCAATTGCCCATCCACCACTTTCTTGTCTTGCCCCATCAGCTGCAACAAACCTTCGGCCGATGGCAAATCGCCCGCAATATCGGCGATGTCCACCTTCATCCCCATGGCCCGCAAATGCGCGCGCACCCGGCTTGGCGCCTCTTGGCTACACAGGCCCAAGCGCATGCTCAGCTCAAACGCCAAGGCACAGCCCACCGCCACACCCTCGCCGTGCAGCAGCCGGTCGCCATAGCCCGTAGCCTGCTCCAACGCGTGGCAAAACGTGTGGCCAAGGTTCAACAACGCGCGGTCGCCTTCCTCGGTTTCATCGCGCGCCACAATCTCGGCCTTCATCTCTACCGACCGGCGCACGGCATATTGGCGCAACGCCACATCACCCCCCGCCAGCGCCGGGCCGTTCGCCTCCAGCCAGCCAAAAAACGCCTCATCCCCCAGCAGGCCGTATTTTGCCACCTCACCATAGCCTGACAAAAAGTCGCGCGGCGTTAGCGTGCCAAGCAACCCAATATCGGCCAGCACCAGCGTGGGTTGGTGAAACGCCCCGATCAGGTTCTTGCCTTGCGGCGCATTGATCCCGGTTTTGCCGCCAACCGAGCTGTCCACTTGCGCGAGCAAACTTGTGGGGATTTGCACGAAACCCACCCCGCGCCGCAACACCGCCGCGGCAAACCCGACCAAATCACCAATCACCCCGCCGCCAAAGGCAATGACCAAATCCTTGCGCTCCACCTTTTGGTCCAGCAACCATTCGACACAAGCCCCAAACTGCGGCCAGGCCTTGGTGCCTTCACCGGGTGGCAAAGCCAAAGCTGTGCTCTCTATCCCATGCGCCGCCAATGCCGCCTGAAGCCGCGCCAAATGCAGCGTCCCCACCGTTTCATCGGTGACAATCGCAGCCCTGCGGCGGCGCAAAAACGGGGCAATCTCGGCACCCGCCCGGTCAATTAACCCCGCACCAATCCGCACGTCATAGCTGCGCGCACCCAACTCCACCCGGACAACCTCAACCTGCATTCCGTCTTACCTTTCCAACACATCGGCCCGCGTCATCAAAGCGTCGAGCACCTTGCGCGCCATGCCATCAATCGACAATTCGGCCTCTGATGCCACCGCCAAATCCGCAAGCGCGTATATCGGCACGCGAACGTCATAAATCTCTTTCAACGTGGCGTGCGGATTGGCGGTGCGCAGCAAGGGCCGCGTGGTTTTATGCCGCACCCGCTGCCACAAAAGATCCACATCGGCTTGCAACCACACGGACACGCCCTTGGCCGCGATCATCGCCCTGTTTACCGGCGACATAAACGCGCCGCCCCCGGTTGATAAAATACACGCAGGCCCTTCCAGCAAACGCCCAATAACTTGCGTTTCCTTGGTCCGGAAAAACGGCTCTCCGTCGCGCTCAAATATCTCGGAAATGCTGCGATTGGCGGCTGTGACGATGGCATCATCAGAATCAATAAACGGCACAGACAAAAGCCGCGATAGCTGCGTGCCGACGGCGGTTTTACCCGACCCCATCATCCCAACCATGACGACAGATTTCTTTAGCCGCATCCCAAAAGCCATCCTCGCGCATTTCTTATTCCTGATTACCCCAATAACGGCCATTATTGCAAACTGTCCAGCCCTGCCCAAACCCATCACCTGCCCAACACCTTTGGCGATCATCGGCAAAGCCTTGCCTTAGGCGCGCAAATCTTTGCGCAAGGGCGTGAAGTCGGTTACAAATCAGTATAGGCCTCGCTTAGGACTGAAGTGCTGTTGATTTGGGCGCAACCATGCCCACATCTTCAAAAAACTCGGCACATGGGCGCGGGCAGGAAAGCGAAAGTATGAAACTCATCGTTAAAGCGATAGTGATATTGGTGGTTCTGGGCATGATTGGCTTGACAGGCTTTGCCTATCTTGGCGATTTGTCCCCGGACCAAGCCGTTATAACCAAGCCGGTGGTATTGGATGGGCAATAAGGCCGGATTTCGGTTTCTTAAGGTTGGCGCGGTTGTGGCAGGGGTTTTGGCCCCGCATCCCAGCTTGGCCGAAACCCCGATGTCCGCAATCGACTGGCTGTCCAGCTCCGTCTCAACGCCTGCGCAAAAACTCCCCCCCCCTGAACCGGGTATCACCGGCGCAGGCAGCGCTTTGCCGCAAGATGTGATCGTCTCGGTTCTGGGTGGCCCGTCCCCCGATGCGGCAGGCATTTTGGCCCCCAACACCACAGGCCTGCCCAGCAACCTTTGGGGCTTGGGCCAAACCAACCAAACCGCCGCCCTGATCTCGCAAAAACGCGATGATAGCCTGCCCTCGTTGCAACGCGCGCTGATGACAGTGATGCTCGCCCAATCCACCGCCCCAGCCGATGCAGGTGGGCGCGGGATATTGTTGCAAGCACGGATCGACAAACTGCTGGAAATGGGCGCGCTAGAAGAGGCGAACGCCCTCATCCTCGCCTCTGGTAAGATGAGCCCGGAGGTGTTTCGTCGCTATTTTGACATCTCAATGTTGACCGGCAAAGAAGATGACGCCTGCGCTTATTTGCGCGAAACCCCCAATTTGGCCCCCACCTATCCAGCCCGCATCTTTTGCCTTGCGCGGGCGGGTGATTGGGCTGGTGGCGCGCTAACTCTGCGCATGGCCCAAGCCTTGGGCTATGTTGAGCCGTCGGATGATGCCCTGCTCACCCGTTTCCTTGACCCCGATTTGTTCGAAGGCGAACCCGCCCTTGAACCCCCATCCCCCGTAACCCCGCTGGCATGGCGGATGCTGGATGCGATTGGCGAAGGCTTGCCCACCGCCCATTTGCCCCTCGCGTTTTCCCATGCCGAACTGCGCGAAACCGCCGGCTGGAAGGCCCAGATAGAGGCGGCCGAACGGCTAAGCCGCGCTTCGGTTCTGGACCCAAATGTGCTGTTGGGCATCTACTCCGAGCGTTTGCCTGCCGCCTCGGGTGGGGTATGGGACCGAGTCGAGGCGTTTCAGCAATTTGATACGGCTCTCACCGCCAATGACCCCGGCGCTGTGGCCTCCACCTTGCCGCAAGCCTGGGATATGATGACCTCCGTGGCGCTTGAGGTGCCGTTTGCCGAACTCTTTGCCGAACGCCTGCTGCGCTTGCCCTTGACGGGCAGTGCCGCCACTTTAACCTTTCGCATCGCCTTGCTGTCCACCGTTTATGAACAGGCAAGCTTGGCCCGCACCCCTGCCGATACCAAAGAGGCGTTTTTGATCGGCCTTGCGCGCGGCAATCTGCAAGGGGTTATCCTGCCCGACAGTCTGGCCCGCGCCATCGCCCCCGCCTTTGTCCGCCCAACCCCGCCTGCCGATTTGATGGCGCTTTTGGCGGAAAACCGGCTGGGTGAGGCGATATTGCTAAGCGTTGACCGGATTGAACGCGGCCTACAAGGCGACCTGCGCGGTGTCACCGACGGGCTGTCCTTGTTCCGCCATGTCGGCCTCGAAGATCTGGCCCGCCGCACCGCCCTCGAATTGATGCTGCTGGAGCGGCGCGGATGACCGCCGCGCACGACCGCTGGATTTCCACATTTCTTCAGGCGCAAGCCGCCGAGTTGGACGCCGCCCGCAACACCCAACTGGCCTATGGGCGCGATCTGGTAGATTTTGGCAGTTGGCTGGACCGCGCGGCCAAAACCTTTGAAGTAGCAGACCGCCGCGACATTGAGGCCTATCTCATCTTTTGTGAGGCGCAAGGCCTGTCCAAATCGACCCGCGCACGCAGGCTATCGGCCATCCGCCAACTCTACCGCTTTGCGTTTGAAGAAGGCTGGCGCAGCGACAATCCCGGCTTGCGGATCAAAGGGCCGGGGCGCAGCGTCAAACTGCCCAAAACGCTGGACCTGCCCCAAATCGAGGCGCTGATCACCGCCGCCAGCAACATAGCCCGCACCCCAGCAGATGCCACCCGCAACACCTGCCTGATGGAGCTGATCTACGCCACCGGCATGCGCGTGTCAGAATTGGTAGAGCTGCCCGTGGCCAGCGCGCGCGGTGATCCCGCGATGATATTGGTGCGCGGCAAAGGTGGCAAAGAACGCATGGTCCCGCTTTCGCCCCCCGCCAAAGCCGCACTGGCCGCATGGTTGGTTGTGCGTGATGCGGCCGATGGGTCAGCAGGGATTGCAACCGCCAAAAAACCCTCACGGTTTTTGTTTCCAGGGCGCGGCGCGGCAGGCCATATGACCCGGCAGCAATTCTTTGTCTTGCTCAAAGGCTTTGCGTTGCACGCCGGTCTTGATCCGACCCAAGTCACCCCCCACACCTTGCGCCACGCCTTTGCCACCCATCTGCTGGCGGGCGGTGCCGACCTACGGGTGATCCAAACCTTACTCGGCCACGCAGACCTTGCGACCACCGAGATTTACACCCATGTGCTGGATGATCATTTAAAGGCGCTGGTTTTCAACCACCACCCACTTGCGAAAAAGCAGCCCTGACAACGCAGCTTTTTTTATAAAAAAAGCAGCGCTAACAACCCGGCTTTGCAAATTGCGCTGGGAAAATGTACAGGTGCTGTACGGATAATGTACGCCGCTATCTGCGGCAAAACGACGGCAAAAACGACAAGGATAGTGGCGTGAACGAGATGATGTTTGATACCGGACTTTGGCTTACGGTCGGCGCAATTATTTGTTTGCTGGTGCTGTCTGCTTTCTTCTCTGGGTCTGAAACCGCACTCACCGCCGCCTCGCGTGGCAAGCTGCGCGGACAGGCTGATCGTGGGTCCAAAGGGGCTGCCAAAGCCTTGCAAGTCACCGATGACAGCGAAAAGCTGATCGGCGCGCTTTTGCTTGGCAACAACGTCGTCAACATCTTGTCCGCCGCCCTCGCCACCGCCTTGATGACCCGGCTTTTTGGCGAAAGCGGGGTCGCGGTCGCAACCTTGGTCATGACCGCCCTTGTGCTAATTTTCGCAGAAGTGCTGCCCAAAACCTATGCCATCACCAATGCCGAAAGTGCGGCGACCCGCGTGGCCCCGGTCATCGCGCTCATCATCCCGATTTTCTCGCCCGTGGTTACGTTGGTCCGCGCCTTGGTGCGTGGCATTTTGTACCTGTTTGGCGTGCGGACCGACCCCGACAGCAAGTTCTTGGCCCTGCGTGAGGAAATCGCGGGCGCCATCGCCCTTGGCCATTTCGAAGGGGCTGTGGAAAAGGAAGACCGCGACCGCCTGCTGGGCGCCTTGGACCTAAATGACCGTACTGTCGAGGAAATTATGCGTCACAGGCGTGAGATTGAGATGATCGACGCCGAGAAATCGCCGGGTGATATCTTGTCGCAAGTGCTCGCCTCACCCCACACCCGCCTGCCCGTTTACCGCGGCGATGATGAAAATATCTTAGGCGTTGTCCATGCCAAGGACTTGCTGCGCGAGGTGGAAAAACTGCTGCGCATGGGGTCAGGCCGGATCGCAAAGCTAACCGATCTTGATATCCTCAAAGTCGCGATGAAACCTTATTTCGTCCCCGAAACCACCCCGTTGGATGAACAGATGCGCCAGTTTCTAAAACGGCGCACGCATTTTGCCTTGGTCGTGGATGAATACGGGGCGTTGCGCGGGCTTATCACGCTTGAGGATATTCTAGAGGAAATCGTCGGCGAAATTCGGGATGAGTTTGACGTGATCGAAAAAGACCAATCCTTGGCCCGGACCGAGGCCGGCGATTACGTCATCGAAGGGTCGATGACCATCCGCGACCTCAACCGCGTCACCGATTGGGGCCTGCCCGATGATGAGGCCAACACTGTTGCGGGCCTTGTGATCCATGAGGCGCAGCTGATCCCCAGCGAAGGCCAAGTGTTCAGCTTTCACGGCTTTCGCTTTGAGGTGGTGTCGCGCAAGGAAAACCGCATCTCAATGCTGAAAATCCGCCCGTTGTGACCCGGTGCTTTCTGCGATTTTCTCCAATAAAAATAGGGAAAATTGGTCAATTGCATCTCTAGCCATGACCAATCCGCTGAATACGGCGAAACCATCCTCCAAATAGCCGCTTTAAGGCATTGCAACCGCCTTTGCACAGCCTAAAACTACGATGACATGTTTAAGGACACGCCATGACCGCTGAAACCACCCAAGACGCATTGGTAATTTTCACCCCTTCGGGCAAACGCGGCCACTTCGCGCTTGGCACGCCGGTTTTGCAGGCGGCACGCTCACTTGGGGTGGATTTGGACAGCGTCTGCGGCGGGCGCGGTATTTGTTCCAAATGCCAAATCAGCCCCGGCTACGGCGAATTTGCCAAGCATGGTGTGACTGTATCGCAAGGGGCTTTGTCCGAATGGAACGCGGTGGAAGAGCGTTATAAATCCAAGCGTGGCCTGATTGATGGTCGCCGTTTGGGCTGCCAAGCCAAGGTGCAAGGCGATGTGGTCATTGACGTGCCACCTGAAAGCCAAGTCCACAAACAGGTTATCCGAAAGCGCGCCGAAGCCCGGCAAATCCACCTCGACCCTTCTGTAACGCTGCATTACGTCGAAGTGACTGAGCCGGATATGCACGACCCTTCGGGCGATTTTGAACGCTTGTCGATAGCGCTGCGTGACCAATGGCAGGTGGAAACCGTCCGCGCCGATCTGTCGGTGCTAACCCGTTTGCAAACCGTTTTGCGCAAGGGCGAGTGGAAAGTGACCGTGGCCTTGCACCGCGAACGCGACACAGATGTGCCGCGCATCATGCATCTGTGGCCGGGTCTATATGAGGGCAGTGTTTACGGCGTCGCCGTCGATCTGGGCTCCACCACCATTGCAGGCCATTTGTGTGATTTGCGGTCGGGCGAAGTGCTGGCCTCCGGCGGTCTGATGAACCCCCAAATCCGCTTTGGTGAGGATTTGATGAGCCGGGTCAGCTATTCCATGATGAACCCCTCAGGCGCAGCTGAGATGACCGCCGCCGTGCGTGCAGGCATGAACACCCTGTTTACCAACATCGCAGATGAGGCCGGGATTGATAAAGGCCTGATCATGGACACGGTCTTTGTCTGCAACCCGGTTATGCACCATCTGTTCCTGGGGATTGATCCGTATGAGCTGGGCCAAGCCCCCTTTGCGCTGGCCACCTCGGGCAGTTTGCACCTAACCGCGCGGGACTTGGATTTAGAGATACATCCGGCGGCGCGGGTCTATATTCTGCCTTGTATTGCAGGCCATGTGGGCGCAGATGCCGCCGCCGTTGCCTTGTCTGAGGCACCGGAAAAATCCAAGGATTTGCTGTTGGTCGTTGATGTCGGCACCAACGCAGAAATATTACTGGGCAATACCGAAAAGGTACTGGCCTGTTCCTCGCCCACTGGCCCTGCCTTTGAAGGCGCGCAAATCAGTTCCGGCCAACGTGCCGCCCCCGGCGCAATTGAGCGTGTGGAAATTGACCCCGTGACCAAAGAGCCACGCTTCAAGGTGATCGGATCAGACCTGTGGTCAGATGAGGCAGGCTTTGACGCGGCCATTGCCACCACCGGCATCACCGGAATCTGCGGGTCAGGCATCATTGAAATGGTGGCCGAAATGCGCATGGCGGGTCTGGTTGATGGGCCGGGCCTGATCGGTTCGCCCGAACAAACCGGCACGACCCGCATTTTCAAAGATGGCCGCACGCATTCCTATCTGGTCTGGGATGGCAGTGCCAATGGCGGGCCGCGCATCACCGTCACCAACCGCGACATCCGTGAAATTCAGATGGCCAAAGCCGCGCTCTATTCTGGCGCGCGCTTGCTGATGGATAAGTTCGGCGTCGATACTGTAGACCGTATCGTGCTGGCCGGTGCCTTTGGTGCGCATATCAGCCCCAAACATGCGATGGTCTTGGGAATGATCCCAGATGTGCCGCTGGACAAGGTTTCTTCGGCTGGCAATGCGGCTGGTACGGGCGCGCGGATTGCGCTCTTGAACCGTGGCGCGCGGGCCGAGGTGGAATATACCGTCAGCCAAATCCACAAGATTGAGACCGCGATTGAGCCGCGCTTTCAAGAACATTTCGTCAACGCCTCAAACATCCCCAACGCTGTTGAAGGGTTCCCGAACCTATTTTCGATCCTCACCTTGCCCGATGTGAACTTTAACACAGGCGGTGGCGGTGGTGATGCTGAAGGCGGAAGACGGCGCCGCCGTGGTTAAAGGGGGCGGGGTTGAACGATTGACGCGCGCTTGCGTCCTGATAGGGTCGGGCCATGACAACTGCTTTGCCCATGACGGACGATGACCCCATCGCCGCACTGCTAACCCGGATCGCCGCGCAAGAGCGCGCAGCGTTCGCCGAGATTTATTCTGCGGCCTCATCGAAACTTATGGGCGTTTTGCTGCGTATCTTGGGCAACCGAGCAGAGGCGGAGGATGCAGTGCAAGAGGTTTTCACACGCGTTTGGCTGCGCGCTGCCCGCTTTGACGGGACCAAAGGCCGGGGCATGACATGGCTAATAGCCATCGCGCGCAACCATGCGATTGACCGCCTGCGCAGCCGCAAAGTGCAGCCCAGCAATGATGATGGCGATGCGGTGGCACAGCTTGCAGATACCAGCCGCAGTGCCTTGTCAGGTCTGGTCGCCGAAGGTGAAGCCCGCCGTGCGGTGAAATGCTTTGAGGAACTGGACCCAGATCGTTCCGCCGCCGTGCAAGGCGCCTATCTTGAAGGCCTGTCTTATGAGGTGTTGGCCGAGCGTTACGGCGTGCCGATCAACACCATGCGCACGTGGTTGCGCCGCAGCTTGCAAAAATTAAGGGAGTGTTTGGACCAATGACCCAAACTGACACCCCGCAAGATGAGGCCGATCTGCTGGCCGCCGAATATGTGCTTGGCACCTTGCCGCTAGAAGCGCGCGAAGCCGCAGCCACCCGCATCCGTCGCGATACGCATTTCGCGCTTGCCGTGGCGCGGTGGGAAGAGCGTTTGCAGCCTTTGAACGATGCCTATGAAGATGCACCTGCCCCCAACCTGCTGCCCCAAATTGAGGCGCGGCTGTTTGGTCTGCCCGAAAGCGCGCAACCCGCCAAGCGCGCCTTTTGGAAAAGCTGGTTTGGCGGTGCAGCAGTGGCTGCGGCTATGGGACTGGCGGTTCTGGCCTATCTACCTACAGCCCCCTTGCCCTTTGCCCCACTCACCACGCTTGCCTCCGAAACCTCTGATCTACGGTATGAGGTAGGCTTGCGCGGCAATGAACTCCGCATCAATCGTATCGCAGGCACAGCCGCCGAGGCGGGCCGCGTGCATGAGTTGTGGTTAATTATCGGCAACGCGCCCCCCGTGTCACTTGGCCTGATCACAGGTCAGGAATTGACCCTCGCCAGCATGGGCCTCGCCCCCGGCATGGTACTGGCGATCAGCCTAGAACCAACAGGCGGATCCCCCACAGGTGCGCCCACTGGGCCAGTGCTTGTGACAGGCGTTGTCGAAAAAATATAAACTTTTTTCGCATCGCTTGAAACTTCACGCCAAGGCCTTGCGTAGCTCCGTCATACCAAAGGGATTGGCCCTTGGATGACCCGGAGAAACACCATGAACTTTACAAAAATCGCTTCCCCAATCGCAGCTTTGGCCTTGATGTCGGGGATGGCGCTTGCTGAAAACCCTATGGTCGGTGGTGCCGCGATGTTTGAAACCAAAAATATCGTTGAAAACGCCGTGAACTCGGCTGATCACACCACATTGGTGGCCGCAGTCACCGCCGCAGGTTTGGTAGAAACCTTGCAAGGCGACGGCCCATTCACCGTATTTGCGCCAACCAATGATGCGTTTGCCAAACTGCCCGCAGGCACAGTGGAAACCCTGCTGAAGCCCGAAAACAAGGACCAGTTGACCAAGATCCTGACCTGCCATGTCGTTGGCAAAGCGGTAATGCTGGACGCGCTGAACAAGATGATCGCGGATGATGGTGGCAAGCACCCCGTACCAACCTTGGGCGGCTGCACCCTGCAGGCCAGCTATGAAGGTGACATGGTCAAACTGACGGATGAGGGTGGCAATGTGGCCACTGTGACCATCGCTGATGTCGTGCAATCCAATGGCGTGATCCATGTCATCGACACAGTAATGTTGCCCGCTATGTAATTGCCACAGGGCGGGCTATCTGTCCCCTCGCCCGCCTTCGTTGGGGGTTAATCAGTTGCAGATGTATTCGACCTGTGCCCGAACCCCACTGCCTCCCAGACCCCAGTCTGGGGGGCAGATCACCATGGCGCTTTAGGGCCAATTACGGCGCCGTGCGCACCGCTATATACCGCCCACAGCCCCTTTGCCCCGGCCTCCCTGCGCGCGGGTTTTGACTTGGGATCGGCCAAGCCCCCCGAAAATCACCTGCCCAAAATGGCCAATGCCACCGCTTATCCCCAACCCCGTACCCGACCCACGGCGCAACCCGCTTGACGCCGCAGCACAGCTGGCCTATCTGATCGTTTATCGCGGGTGTAGCTCAATGGTAGAGCTTTTGCTTCCCAAGCAAGTGACGAGGGTTCGATTCCCTTCACCCGCTCCATTTGACCCCTCTATTGGCCAAATTATTCAATAATTTCCAACACTTGCGGTTCCTTCCGGTGCACATTAAAGCACACATGAGACACGCATGGGTATCGTTTTGAAGTACGTAGAGCGTACCCAATCGGGTAGTTTTCAATATCGCCGCAGGGTTCCAAAACAGGTTTCTGCGAACATCACAAAGCTGGAGTTCAAACGGACGCTGGGCGATTCTGAAAAAGAAGCTCTGGCTACCCCACCGGGGGTGACACCCGGCTTCATCTGTTGAGGCCAGGGCCTCAGATTTTTTCGACAAACTTGAGCGACTAAATGTAAGCGATGTGCTGATCCCACCTATTTGACGTAATTCATAGTCGGCATGTCGACGACATATGGACCCATAGGTGCTGACGTCAGACACAAACGACCGATTTAGTTTAAGAACTTGCCCTCGGGTGTATTTAGGTGTACTGTATTTTGATTAATAAGGATCTGTGTGACGGGAAGTTCCAGATCCATTGCCCCCAAAGGATGGCAAAGATTAAAAATTTTTAATCGTTCGATTGGCTAGCCCCATTGGGTTGCCCAGTTTGAATGATAGGTGTCGCGTCCCGGATGATTGCGCGGTGATTTGACGAAGAGATGTGGGTGTGTTTTGTGCCAGTCTTTCATCGCCTGCATTGGCGTTCGGCTCCCCAAGGCTGATTGCGGCAACTGCGTGTTGTAGAG
>Ga0209390_10004444_pt1 | contig 21060 bp, 16 predicted proteins | sample BON01_FD_187212 | JGI IMG/M metagenome (GOLD analysis project Ga0209390, IMG submission 187212) | Freshwater microbial communities from Lake Bonney liftoff mats and glacier meltwater in Antarctica - BON-01 (SPAdes) (version 2) | ecosystem: Environmental > Aquatic > Freshwater > Ice > Glacier... | reverse complement strand
ATTAAGCCTTTCAATCCTGAATACTTGCCCGCCGTGGAGGGATTTCTAGCACTTGAATAAAGAAAATCTTCAGGCTTTTCAACAATGCCAGCCCTCACTGGATTTTCATGAATATAGGTCATCCTACACCTAGTCAAACGCACATTACACCCAGATGGGGTAAAAATAGGATTTTATAATCCACCTAGGTTTTGAATGTCCCTCTTTCAACGTTTATTCTGTACGAAATAAAAAAAAGCACAACTTCATCAAGATTTTTCTGATTTTTTAAAAGCCTAAGTTTATAGAATTTTTTACCCGCAACAATAACAATTATTGGAATAGGTTTTAAAGCACTAATAATTGAGATTATACCAGTTACCGCCAATACGATTATCCCAATTAAACCATTACCGAAGATATTATAAAGTCTCACAGATTTGTCATCAACCGACAAACCACTTATCAAATAATAAAGTAAAATTATAGAAAAAGTTAAAAATACTATCCCAAAGGTTAAAACGATTATCCAGTTTTTTACCGACTTACCTTTTACTAAGTATGAATTTTCAACCTTTTCATAGGTTATGATTTGATAAGAATATTTATTTCTTAGCAAATGTATACCTTCTGAGGTCAACTTAAAGTTTATATCAACTATTTCGATCATAAATTATTTACCATACCAATACTGATAATTGACCCGAGCCAATTGGTATTAACTTTCATTTAAATCAAAATTCGTTAAGGTAAAAGTATTTTTCAAGTCTTCATAGAACTGCTTTAGCATCCCATCCCTAGCCAATTCATTTAACGGAAAAAGAGTTTTATTTCGATTGATTTTCAGTACAATGTCTTTTCTAATAATTGCATACAAAATATAAGAAGCAAAAAATAATGAGGAGGCCGAAATCACAATATTTGCGCCAATCCCTCTTATGTCACTATGATTTAAGGGTGCGTAATACTCGGCCTCACCTAATCTTTCGAACAAGTTGTAGGACAAAAAGATTGTTAAAAAAAACAGCAATCCAGAAATTATGGCCAAAAACCATACGTTTCGTACAGAACTTCCCTTGCTCACCTCAACATTTTTTACCTTGGTGAAAGGTATTGTTCTATAATTATATCTTTTTCGGTAAAGTCGTATTTCCCGTTTCGAAAAATCAAATTCAAAATCTTTTGTCTTGTATATCAAAATATCAGCCATGTTAGTTGTAAAATTTTTGTGGTTGTGAGGTATAAATATAGCCATCGGGGATAACTGGATCGTTTATAAACCATGGCATGCCTTTAAAAAAGAAAATAAATTCTAACCCCCGGTTAACCATAATAACACTAAAATTTCCAAATTTGGAATTGTGAATTTTTTGAAAATCATCAAACATATTAGTATTTCGAAAATTCTTTCCTCCTGGGAAATAGCTGAACATACTGTTAGTTACAACTTCACCACTAGGATTTAATGTAAAGTGCTTCCCTCCTTTGGCAGCATAGGTTGTATAGCCATTCTTTTGTCTGACCACCCTATGTACACCTACAAGTTTTCCGCTTTTCTCGTATTTACCAGTTGTTTTCAATGGGTCGTTTTGCATTCGATGTGCCAAATGATTCAGCCCCGCAACCGTAGCCCCGACTCCCGCTCCTCTCCAAAAATCACCCCCAGCAATTTCAGCTGAAATCCCACCGGATAATGCTGCTCCCCCCATCTGCATAACACCATTTCCATTCAATGCAGCAATTCCTGAACTAGCAGAAGAAGAGATAAAACCAGCAGCAGCGCCATGCCAAAAATTACCACCTTGCATTGCTGAAAGTCCTCCTCCCGAAAGTCCATGCGCACCTGCCTGGAAGGACGAGACTCCTAAATTGCTCCAACTTCCTGCAAACGATTGGGCGGCGTTTCCTATTCCCGCACTAATCATTCCGCCAGCGGCACCGAAAAAGGCAGCGTCAAAACCACCTTTAAAGAAATTTTCACCATTAAATAAATTACCAATGCCGTTGGTTGTCAATCCAATCAAAGCACCGATTAATAAAGGATTTTCACCGTCTGGGTCAATAAAAGAAATTGGATTACTTCCCGTGGAATTATATGGTGATGCCAAGGGCATTTCCGCTGATCTCGGATCCACGCCAAACCACCTGCGTAGGGCAGCGTTCCCGATAAATGCTACGCTGTGGGGACAGGCTATATTGCCTCGCATGAAAATCATACCATCCCGTCAGCTCATCGTACCTACCCTGCATCCTGGCCTCTCGCTAAAACAGTCCACTGGACTGTTTCTTCACGCTAGATCCTCTTGGAAAAGCTCTAAGGTTTCCTTCTCTCCAGCCCTCACAAAATTCCCTGCTATCAAGCCATACGGATAGTAGTCTGTTTGCTGGACAATGTAGCTCTCAAGAGTTGGTATACTAAAATCATCAAACCTGCCCTGAACTTATTTCAGGGGTACGCCTCGCCACCTTCTGTGCTGTCGTTTGAGAGACCTGTCCTGATTTTAGTCAGGATAAATATAGAAATATCCCGGCTCTTCTGCCACTATCTCCTGATATAATCTTTCATGTGCCCGATCTGTGCCGTCCTCATAGGCAGCCTCCGTCATCTGTTTGAACCCACCGTATTTGTAGTTCATCTCCTTGTCAAAGAACAGGTAATGGAGGTAAGGAATGTCAAATCTTTTGTTGTTTCCGGATTGCATGAAATATCAAGGTTTCCCCTTATGCGATTGTTACTTTTTTGCTGCAGGCCTGCCCTGAGGGGAATCAGTTGTCAAAAAAGTAACCAACCTATCCTGAGACGTCAGAAAACCCCGCCACTGAGCATCTTTTCAGCTAAAATTTAAGTCCACCCGCACACAGGCAAACTACTTGGATTTACTGTTCATGGTTCTCAATGGAGGGTACGCCTATAAAAACTTCCATCTGTATTGTATCACCCGAAAGTACAGCCAACAAAAAAAGTCCCTTGGCTAACCAAGAGACTTTCGATAATTCAATTCAGGAAATTTTCCTGATTAAGCAACCGTGATCTGTTTTACTCTGTTTTGTACTTCCTTTTTAGGAATCGTTAGTTTAAGGATTCCATCCTGGTATTGTGCATTGATTTGGTCCACATCTACTTTGTCTTCCTGAAGTAAGAAAGACCTTTCGAAGCTTTCGTAGTGAAACTCTGTTCGTTTTACCTGATGGCTTTCTTCTTTTTCTTCCGTTTCTGTCTTTTTACTGGCAGAGATAATCAGGTGGTCTTTTTCAAAAGAGATATTAAAATCTTCTTTCTTTAAACCTGGAGCAGCTACTTCTAAAAGAAATTCTTTGTCGTTTTCCTTGATGTTTACTGCTGGACTGTTTCCACTGAATTTTTTCTCAGGATTACCTAAAACGAAAGAGGATGGTACATCAAATAATTGGTCTAACCAATTGTTAAAGTCAGGAGTTTGTGTTCTTCTACCGTTTGATTTTATAAGTGTCATGGCTATTGTTTTTTATTTTTAAACTTCTATTCATACTACCTAATCAAAGTAAATGCCAAGACAAAAAAAGTCTTAAAATACTGATAAAGAGGACAATACGGCATATTTAGAGTCCTGGAGAATGACAGTTTGACTGAATTCACTCGTTAAAAGTGACGATTTGACATAGTCAGGGTTTATCAGAATAGTTAAGGGCCCTGATTCAGTTTTTATGAGGGTTGGTCTCCTTATAATTTCACCAACGACTATCAGTAATCCATCCAAATCAAGTACTTTACTTTCATTGAATAACGTATGTTGATACCTACTATTATTGTTATTCAGGCCCCACATACCCGTAGCGCCTTCGCAGCACTAAATTTCATAAAGCTGAAGTTTTATCCTACCAATACCCTCCTAAGTAAGGTCGGAATTGAAGCCTTCCAGTAAATTCTAGGGAAAGCTTATTGCGTCGCTTAACATAAAACAAAATCCGTATTGGCCACAGTTATTTCACCGCGAAAAGACGGTGCATTATGGCATTAGGAGGAAAACCCCTAATCTGTTATCTTTCACGTTAAAACTTTTGGAGAACGTCAAATCTCAAATATTAGATGAATGAAGTAATTGGTTTTATGCAATTGAAATTGGAATATAAATGCAGCTATTATGAAAACGATGGACAATGAAAGCCTGAAAATTGAAAGAGAGAAAAAGGAGAGTTCCCGAAGGGGATTTTTAAAAACGGCTGGTATGGGCATGGCAGGCATGGGGTTGGTTAGTCCTTCCATGACCCAAGGGGCTGAATATGCTGAAAACCTTAAAAAGAAAAAGGTAGAAATGGCCATTGCGACCATTACAATGGATGGTTTTGGAGACCTGAATTTTGAAAAGGCTTTTCAGTATCTTCCACAACTTCCCTATAAGAATGTGGAGTTCAATTGTTGGTATGGCCGTAACCTTACGCCTTCGGGAATCCGGAGTATTAAAACCCGCTGTAAGGAACAAAAACTTCGCCCCATCTGCGTGCAGGGCAGTTCTTTTGGGGCGGAAGGTAATATCATCAAAGACGTCACCCACAAACTCTGGAACATGGAGGCAGCCAAACAGTTGGACTGTAGAAGAGTTAAATTTACCGGCGGAGGTAGAGGAAAGGTAGGAGGACTAGACGCAATTATCAATGTGTTGAAGGAAATAACTCCTGCAGCTGAAGAAAGGGATATGTTGATTCTTGTGGAAAATCATGCCAATAATAATCTCGAAAACATTGAAGATTATGACAGGTTATTCAGTGCAATTGATTCTCCCAATGTTGGCATGTGCATGGACAATGCTCACTTTGATGGCGCCAAGGTAGATTTAATGGAGGTCGTGGAGCGTTTCCATTCCAAGATTTTGCATATCGACCTTAAGGATACGGCAGAAATGGGAGTCCACAAGGTGGTTAATTTTGGCGAGGGGGTGACCAAAAATGATGCTGTTGTCCAAAAAATGTTAGCACACGGCTATGAAGGATACTTGGTGATTGAAATGACACGTCCGGAATATGAAGCAGACTTTGTAACTGATCTGTCAAGGGCTTACAACCTTTTTGAAAAGTATGAAAGGTAATAAGACACTTACCTAAAATCACAATGGCTTTATTAAAATAATTTTGTAAAATGTTTTATCCGAATCACCCAATAATTTCAAAATGCTATTCTACAATCACCCTACTATTTTTAACGATAGGATTGATTTTTTCTTGTTCCCAGGGTAGGGAGCCAAATATACTGGTGCCGGAAGGTTTCCAGATCTTCGATGATCGATTGAATTTAACTCTTGTGATGGAAGATTCCGACATTGTCACACCTATTGGAATTGCGATCGACAGCCTGGACAGGCTTTTTGTCTTGGAGTCACACACCCATGTGCGACCAAAGGATTATAAGGGTCCGGAGGGTGATTTAATTAAGGTATTGTCGGACAGCAATGGAGATGGAAACTTGGATTCCATGGCTGTTTTTGCTGAAGGAATCCATGAAGGCCTGAATATTGCCTTTTCACCAGAAGGCCATTTATATGTGGTCACTTCCAAAGAAGTGTGGGTATACTTTGACGAAGATGGGGATGGAGTCAGTGAGGTCAGTAAGAAGTTATTGGGATTAACAGAACCGGCTCGTGTTTATGCCCATGCCGCTGTCTTAAGCATTGCTTTCTCAACGGATGGATGGATGTATATAGGGAGAGGAAATACTGGGGGAATAGCTTGGTCTTTTCAAGCCTCGGATGGTTCCAAGGTTTCTGGATATGGAGATGGAGGAAACGTCATGAGGGCTAGACTGGATGGCTCGCGCCTGGAAGAGTTTGCTACTGGTTTTTGGAATCCTTTTGATCTAAAATTCGATAATTATGGAAGGCTGATGGTGGCGGACAATGACCCCGATAGCCGAGGACCCAACCGCTTGGTACATGCAGTTCCGGGGGGAGATTATGGGTACAAATCCATGTTTGGTGGAAGCGGTATTCATCCCTATTCAGCTTGGGACGGTGAACTGCCGGGTACTTTACCCTATGCTGTTGCACTAGGGGAAGCACCCTCTGGTTTGCTTAATGCCAGTTTGGCAAGACTTCCAAAGGATTATCAAGACCAGATGTTATGTTCCATCTGGGAGGAAAGTACCATTGTACGCACCCACATGGAGGGGAACGGATTATCTGTCTTTGGCACTACTGAAGTCATTGTATCAGGGGGAGAGGATTTTAGACCCGTGGCTTTTGCTACCGATAGCAAAGGCACTATTTATTTTACCGATTGGGTATTGCGGAGCTATCCCAACCATGGCAGAGAGAAAATTTGGAAACTGACAACCAAAAAAAATGTAGAAACCCTGGAAATGAGGCAAATGTTTGATCCTTACTTGCCTTGGGAGGCATTGGAAAAGTTTAATGCTGATTTTATTTCCAATCCAAAGTTTGAAAATCTGGCACAAAATCTAAAATCAGAAGATCCTTTCGTGGTCCAAGCCACTGTTTTGGCATTGAGCAAGGAAGAATATAAAGACAAGCTGTTGGGAAAAGTAGCTGATGCCGATCCTGCTATCCGCCTGGGGACTTTGTTGGCACTTCAAAAATCCGGTGATAAGGAAGTTGAGTATGTAACGGAGCAATTTTTGGCGGATGCTGATCCAAGAATAAGAAATAGCGCATTGATCTGGGTGGGTAGCAGCCATATCGTAGAAAGGAGAAAAGACCTGGAACTGGCCCTAACAACCGGGGAAGTTACAAAAGCACTTTTTGAAACCTATTTGGAAACGGTAAAATTGCTTCAACCGGAATTTATAGCTTCCTATAAATCCAAAGCCATAAAAAATTCTAAATCCTTAAAAAGGCCTTTGCCGGATAATTTTCTATCCTCCATAATTTCTGACCCTACCAAGCCGGGTAAAATCCGGGTCTTTGCGCTGGGATATCTAGATGATATTTCCAGTCAAAAGGAGTTTTTTCAGACTTTTCTTACAAAGGAAAATGACCCGGAAATAAGGTTAGAAATTGTTCGAATGTTGAAGAATCATGCGGACAAGGAATTGGCAAAGCAATTATTGGAGATCGCCTTGGACCATAGCAATCCCGAACTGCTTAGGGCAGATGCCATTCTTTACCTGGCAGGGCAACCCTTGGAGGATTGGGAACCCCTTATAGGGCTCCTACAGGATCCCGAAGAAAACGTACAGATAGAGGCTGCCAGGTATCTTCGCTCCAGAATCAACACTAAGTCCGTCAAGAAAGCCTTTGAAGAAAAACTTAACGGATTGGGAAATAGCAACAATTCCCCGTTAAAACAACAGCTGGAAATGGGCCTTAATATAGAGGGCATTGCTGGACGACCTGAAAATTCCGCTAAAAATGAATGGGAAGCTTTGTTGGCATCAAAAGGAGATAGGGAACGTGGGAAAAGGGTGTTTTATTCCAATACGGCTCTTTGTTCTACCTGCCATGCTATGGATGGTAAAGGAGGAGACCTGGGACCCGACCTGAGCAATGTTGGCCAATCAAAAGATAGAAGCCAATTGATTTCTTCTATTTTGCTTCCTTCCCACGAAATCAGTCCCGAATGGCAAGGATGGTTTATTAAATTGAAAGATGGCACCCTGCATCAAGGCAGGCAGATAGATGTGGGAGAAACCAGCATCGTGATATACACCTTAGCAAAAGGCTTTGTTACGTTTTCTAAAGATGACATTGAAGATTATGGGTTAATCAAAAATTCACTGATGCCTGAAGGTTTGGAAAAGAACCTAACTGATAGCGATCTTAAGGATTTGTTGTCTTTTTTACTTGAGCGTTAGCAGGGGGGCTTTGATTCCGACCGTCTTTTGATGTGGAAAGCTATTTGACACAAAAATTTCTTAGACTATTAATTAGAGTTCAAGCTAAGTCCGTATTAAAAAATCAGCTAAACCGTCACTGCGAACCCTTTTTGGGGCTAGCAGAGGTGGAAAAGGGTGTGGCAGTCTGTTGTCCCCTGAGCTCGGCCCCTGAGCCTGTCGAAGGGTGTCGAAGGTGTCTCACGGCTTTCTCCACTCAAGGCCCTCAAGCCTACCGATGACGTATTTATTCAAACTACTGTAAACCAATAGGTTAAAACCTCAGTTTTTTCTGACTCCATTCTTTCCGATCATACTCGGAAACAGGCATTTTGCACTATTTGCGACTCGGCCATTTTGCATAGGATGTTACGTAATTGCATAGAATGCTACAAAATACATCGTCATTTCGATTTCTGCATTTCGAAAATGTTAGTTCTATTGATGACAGATGTTAAAACTCACGAGTAAGGGGCCACTGGCATTAGTGAAAAGCCGGTTTCACTGTTGAGCTTACTGGAGGCTAATGCCCTACAAATGGCAACTCATTTACACCCCGGGTCGCACCTCCTGCGTCGGCTTACCCAGGGCTACCAAGATTGCACCCCACCGGGGTGCGGCATTGGATATTGTCATCTGGATTTCTACGTTTTTAAAATGTTAGGTCTCGGAATGACGATTTTTTTTATGAAATTGGGTACAATTCAGATTATTAATTATTTAAAGCCATCAAATTTGCTAGAATTAATTGGTCTAGTCCAGCTCCTTTTAAATCCGAGTGCCTGTTTAGAAATTATTCATAAAACAAACCAGGTAGCCACAGGCTTATTTCCGGGATATAGGTGATCAATAGCAGGACAAAAATACTTACCATCAGATAGGGCAAACCTGCTACCGCTATTTTTTCAAGGGAAATCCCTCCAATACTGGAGGCCACAAACAGGCAGACCCCTACTGGAGGAGTTGTAAGCCCTATTACTAAGTTAAAAACCATTATAATGGCAAACTGAATAGGGTCTACTCCCACTTCAATGGCTACTCCCAGTAAGACCGGAAAGAGAATAAGCAAGGCAGCAATTGTTTCCATAAAGGCTCCTACAAATATTAACAGGAGGTTGATCAATAGGAGGAGCATAATCTTGTTGTTGGTCAGCTCCAACATACTATTGGCAATCAACTGCGGCAATTCTTCCACGGTCATGATCCAGGCAAAGAGATTGGCAAATCCTACCAGCACCATTAAAGCGGCTGTGGTTTTTGCAGATTGAAGCAATATGGCCGGGATCATTTTAATTTTCAACTCTTTGTACACCCAAAGTCCAATGGCGATGGCGTAAATCACCGCCACAATGGAAGCTTCTGTTGGTGTAAATACACCACCGATAATACCAAAAAGGATAAGGACAGTCATCATGATGGCCCAAAAGGCTTGGAAAAAGCTTTTAAAAATAAAGCCAAATGACTTTCTTTCTCTCTTAGGGTATTTTCTTTTGACGGAAATAAGGTAAGTGATAAGCATAAAGCCTACGCCCAATAGCAAACCGGGAACAATTCCCGCCACAAATAGCTTTCCAACAGAAAGTCCGGTAAGTGTGGCAGCGATGATCATTGGCAAGCTGGGAGGGATGACAGGTCCTATAGTAGAAGATGAAGCAGTAACCGCACATGCGAAAGGGAGATCATATCCTTCCTTTTCCATAGCAGGGATCATTACTGAACCAATACTGGCGGTGTCGGCAATGGCGGTACCGGAAATTCCTCCAAATATCATTGAAGCACCTACATTGGCCAATCCCAGTCCTCCTCTGATATGACCCAAAAGGGCATTGCAAAAATTGATGATTCTGTTAGTAATTCCACTCGCATTCATCAGGTTTCCGGCCAAAATAAACCCAGGAATAGAAAGCAATACGAATACATCAATTCCCGCATACATTTTTTGCGGGATCACCATTAGTGGGATGTCACTAAATAGCAAATAGGTAAATGCAGAAATGCCCAAGGCAAAGGCTATAGGAAAACCAATAGCCAAAAGAACTAGAAAGACAATAAATAAAAGTGCAGTCATCTATTTTTTTCAATTAATTTCAAGGTACTATAAAAGGCTACGGATAGCCCCATAATGGCCATGGAGCCATACATAAACGCCATATTTAGGTTCATGGAAGGAGATTTTCGGATGCTGACGATTTCCATTAATGGCAGACTTACAACAAACTGGGTAAACATCAGGCCAATGATACAGACCAAAATAATGTTCTCTAAGGCGGATTTTAGTTTCGGTGAAAGGCGGTCTAGTAAAAAATTCACGCTTACATATCCGTTGTCTTTTACCGCAAGGGCTGCTCCTATACTCACCAGGTAAATAAAACAAAAACGGGCCAATTCCTCTGTCCAATTAGGTGCCCATGGCAATGCATATCTGGCTATTATCTGTAGTAAAACCACAGCAATCATTAAAATAAAACTCACGTTTACCAGGAAACCCAGCACTTTATCAAGGGTAGGGAAGGGGGATTTTGTCATTTCACTTGCTGGATTCTATTTAAAAGATCTGTTTGTTCTTTATCAAAGGATTGCAATACGGCTATTTTTGCTGCTGTTTTAAAAGCTTCATTGTCCACCTCTATAAACTCCATTCCTTTTTCCACGAGAAAATCGTAGTCTTTCTTTTCTTGTACTAAAAACAGCTCATGTTCATATTCTTGCATCACCACAGCTGCCTCATCTATTACTTTTTGTAAGTCTTTCGGAAGGCTGTCGTATTTTTTACCGCTCATGACCACGTAGGCCCAGCTTTTTACATGGGAAGTCAGCATGCAGTATTTTTGAACCTCATACAGCCCTGCATCCTTGATCAAGGCAAAGGGGTTTTCCTGTCCGTGAATGGTGGACTGTTGAAGGGCGGTAAAAACTTCTGAAAATGCCATCGGTGTAGGTTTGGCCCCCAGAGCGCTCCAGGTATCTACATAAAGGGATACGGCAGGAACCCGCAAAATCATTCCTTTAAGATCATCTGGGTGTCGGATGATCCGATTGGCGGTGAGGTTTCTGGCTCCCCTTTCAAACCAGGCAATGGGTTTGAACCCGGCGCCATCCAAAATATGTTGTTCGATCTCCATTCCTAAAGGACCTCCAGCGACCTTTTTTAAATGGTCAGAATCCCGGATAGCAAAAGGGGTAGCGCACAAGATAGCTTTGGGTAGGCTCCAGCTTTGCAAGGATTCCCCGGTAATCATAATGTCAGCACTCCCCACCAAAAGTCCAGTCAATACGTCCATCTCTTTACCCAACTGTTCGTTAGGGTAGACTTTTACTTCTATCCTGCCATTGGAGCGCGTTTTTACTTCTTCTGCAAATTTCAAACTTGCCAAATGCCAGCCATGCTGTCTGTTGGCCAGGTGTCCAAAGCGGAGTACATATTCAGGGGTTTTTTCTCCGGAAGGCGTGCAGCTCCATAAGCTGGCGATAAAAAAAATCAGTAGTAAGGGCGTTAATCGGTTTGGGTTCATTGTACGGGTATTCAAAACAAACTATTTCTTTTCCTTTGGAAAATCAAACCAAAGTACAAAAAAATAATGGGCGATGGCACTCAATTTTTAAAATTTTGCCCCTACCACTACTGTTTTTTTGATGTGTTGTACATGTCCGTCCGGGTGAAACAGTTCTGCAGAAATAATGTAATAGCCAGCACCTACCTTCTCTCCCTTTTCGTTGGTACCATCCCAGGTATAAAATCCATTGGCCGCCCAGATCTCATTTTGACATAAAAGCCTAACCTGAACACCTGTTGGGGTGAAAATCCTGAGCGTAGCCTGGTAATTGGGTTCGTCCATTTTATAGGAGATGGTTGTAAAAGGTTGTTCACCTGCGGCCACCGGAACAAATACCTCCGGCGAGATGGTCAATCCCACACCAGCCCCGCTGCCATCGTACACTTGAGAATTTCTATATCCGGGAGTTGCGAAGTTTTCAGCGGAAGTGGCGGAATGCCAGTTATGGGGATCATTTACCGGTTCTGCTACTGCATACCTTTCCAATGAGATTCCTTTGGCATCCCTCAAAAATCCATGGTGGTAATCTTCGTCGTAATCGAACCTTTCGACCCATTTTTCTTCAGGGTCTAATAAAATAACGGTACCTGAGCGGATGGGATAACTTGGTAGGCTCATTTCCAAAAGTGGACCATTTACGGCTTTTGGAAAGTAGGTGCTTAGCCTTTGCCTATCTGTTGTAAGTACTATATAATCGTAAGGTTCCATGACAAGGTCTTCAGCAGTGATTATTTTCCTGTTATCTACTTGCCCATCTGAGGCATTTGCCAATTTCCAATTCTTAAGATTGATCAGCTTACTTGAATTGTTATATATTTCCACAAACTTGGGCGCGCCTGTTGGGGGATTGAATAAGATTTCATTCAAAACAAGGTCTCCCTCATCTGGTAAACCAGGTATTTTAATAAAGGCGGTACTTTTGTCCTTGTCCAAAGCATTTCGGGAACAATCTCTCCAATTGTTTACCGTGATTTTATAGGTTTGATTCCCTTTTAAGGAATCCTCAAGGCTAAGTATCCACTGAAAATGATCTTGTGGGTTTCTGCTTGCACTTTTGATTTCTATACTGGGATCAATTACAAAGTCATTCACATTCCCTGTATCGATTGCGGAGGGCTTTGAAAACTGCAGTACGATTTGGAACTCGTCCTTTACAAAAGCTTTTATCAATTGAGGCGCAATGCGATCTGGGCTGTCGTCAAATACGGAGTTGATGGATCCCGGAGTACCTTTATCAAGACTTCTTGAGGGTGCATAATTGACCAGACCCTCACAAGTAGCCCAGGGATTGACCAATTCTAGACTGAAGCCATTTGTCAGCACCTCACTGGCAAGGGGGATTTCCGGCCCATAATTCATCTTATCTACAAGTTCGTCTTTGTGATTCAACAGGGACAGCTCGTCCCCTCCGTTAAGTAATGCTGGCCAGGGATTCAGGCCAATCACTTTTCCGTAGTTTGTAAAAGTTGCTACTGAAGAAAGTGGGCAAAGAATTACATATTCTCCGGGGTTTAGTTCTTCCCTTGGAAGGGAACTTTGATTTCTTGAGTTGGCCATTTTCAAGCCTCCCAGGTTAAAAGTGCTGTCGGTGGTGTTGAATATTTCGATGTATTCAGAAGGAGGCAATCCACTCCCTTCCCTAGGGGCGGGCATGACTTCATTGATCACCAAATCTTTAAAGCCAGGAATGGCTACTTGCTGGTAAACAAAGTCAAAAGAAATCGGAGCGATTTCATTTCCATCTAAGTCCTCAAGTTGACGGACATCTAGGGTAAGTGTCATGCCATCTGTCCAGTTATTTTCAAATTCCAAAACCACTTCTTTTCCATTGTCTTCCAAATCCACCGTTTGAGGCAATTGGCCTGCAATGCTGTAGAATTGCGGGACTATTGCCAGAATAGGATCAAGTTTCTTGTCGAAATACAGGACAATTTGGTTTTCGGGAAGGACCACTACCTCCAATAATTTCGGCGGAAGAGGATTCCAAGAAATTTCTCTAAGACTGCCTGGTAAAATACGGTTACTATTCAATAGCCGTGGAGGAATTTTTAAAGTCAATTGAAGGCCTGGGGGAAGTGGAGGAGAAATAAGGAGTTGAATTTGATTGGTATACGTTTGGCTTAAAAAGGGTTCCAACAGGTATTCCTCTTCGATAAAATGAAAATCATTGAGCCAAGGCTGGTTTCTTTTTAAGGCTGCTTCATGATTTATAATGAGTAATTGTTCATTTTCCAACCATAAATCAGAGAGACCATCATCATACCTTAGCTCATCCTGAAATAGTTTCTCATGCGTTTCCGGATCCTTGGGTATTGGCTTGATCTGGAGGGAAACCTGACCTCCGATGATCAAAGACCTAGTTAATAATAGCTTGACCTGAAAGGGGTTTTCCTCGATTACCTCTTGAGGCATTTCCCCCTCAATATGGTATTGCTCTCGAAACAAAACAGTAGCAGGATCATAAAATCTTGTGAAAGTAACCAGGATGGTTTGCCCGTCCCAAATCATGGCATTTGCAACTGAAAGCTGGCTGTTGTCAATGGTATATTGTACGTCTCTACCTGTTTCTCCACTTTTGCTTGCTGCAACTGGTACCTTAACCTCAAGCGAGGGCGAAAGCCAACTTTCATTATTACTGACGGTAAATTTTTTCCCTGCATCTGAAATCTCAAATTGATTAAACAATTGATCATTGACCAGCAATGAATCTGGTCGGTCCATACTTTTACTCCAGTTGATCTCCAATTCGTAGGGATTAAGCAAAAATGCTGTGTCAATCACAGGGGCTAAGGTGTCCCAAATAAAACGGTGGCTTATGGGCTTACTCATTTTCCCCCCATAGAGGTCTTCTAGTCCATCAATGCTCAGCAGGTATTCTTTTCCCGTAATCCACTTTGTAGGGAAGTGCAATAAAACTTGTTGCTCATTGGGCATCTCTAGTTCTTCAGGATGTTCATTGTTTTCTTTTATGAGGTAAACCTGTGGCAATAAGGCCCATTTTGGATCCAGGGCTTTATTGAAGGTCAAAAGGAGGCTTTTGTCTGAAGGAATATCCAGCTGTTTCAATGCGATACTTCTGATATCCCGGTTATAGGCCTTTTTTAAGGAGATCCTTTTATTACCTTCTTCGTCTTGAATACCCCGAACTAGTAGGGAATGCTCCTGATTTTCTGGAATTTCCGCATCAAAGACCAGCAAAAAAGTCTTTTCTTCCTCTAAGTCTTCCAGTACCTTGACGGGATGAATATTTCCTGATCCAGCCTGATAATTTTCCGGGTTGGTGGCTGTTTCAATGCTTATGCCCTCAGTAAATTTTATCTTTAGGGTATTGGAGGAATGGACCATGACTGTATCCAAAACATCTTCCCATTTGAAGGAGATAGTATCAGCGTGAATTTGGTTTCCCGATAAATCGGCAATATTTGTTACGCTCAAGCGGTAATTTTCACCAATGACGAGAGCGTCCGAAAGGCTAAGGTTTACTTCGTTTGGGGCTTCTTCCTGGGTTTTGGCCTCAAAAGATATTTCTCTCGATTGAACAAACTGGTAGCTCCCGGACTTTTCTGCAGAAATAGGATCAATGGCTTCATCAAAAATCAAAACAAGGGTTTTTTCATCTATTCCCCAAATATCTTTGACTGTTGGGGGACTGCCATCATAGGTAAAAGTAAGTACACCTTTTTCAATCGGCACGGCATAGCAGTCCTGTAAATTGTAGATGTCAAACGAGTAAGTTTCCCCTGAAACCAAGGGTTCTATTGTTTCAAGAATGATGGAATAGCCGTTGTACTCCAGCACCTTTAATTCCTTGTCATTGATAAAAAATGTTGGTGCTGATGTTAATTTTGGGGGGAGGGTTTTGGAAAAGGTGACCTGAATCCGATCTGTTGAAAGGGGCAGGATGTCTTGAACCTTAAAAGGCCTTTGGTCTGCTGCTTCGCTAAATCTGTTGTTTGTTTTTCCCGGAGTGCCACCTTCCAAGGCCTGGGTAGCTTTCCAATTGTAAGGATCATGGCATTGCAAAAATGGGTTGATCCGCTCAATAGACCATCCTCCGTTTTCTTTGGCACTGTCACCATATAGTGAGCGATCATACTTCAGGCTATCTATTAAGTTACCAAAACCATCCCTTAAGTAGATCTCACCTCCGCCATTCACCAGTATATTAAATGCATCCATGCCAGCCACTTGTCCTAAAGGTTGAAACAATTGTTGGTCGGAAGTAGCACAAAGAATAAGGTAAGCCTGGGAATCGAGGGTCACTTGCGGAATGGATGCCTCATTATAGGTGAAATTATCCAGCCTGATGGGTTTGTCGCTGCGGTTAAAAAGCTCAATGAATTCTGCATTAGGGAGGATGTGATTGGAAGGAGCTTGGCCTTTTGGGTTGGGATCCGGCATGATTTCATTGAGAATAATAGCTCCAACTGGAGTTGGACGGTTGAGGTCAAAAGTATAAGGCCAGTCTGTAAATACCTTGTCTGAGGACAAGCCTTTTATTTGTTCAAAAATTAGCTGATAATTGTTGTTGTAGAGGTGATCGTCAAAGGCCAGGAGCAATTGATTTTCTTTTACCTGTGAAATATGTTTTGGCTGGCCAAAGTTATTGTCCATTGTTGCACTTTTTGTAATCAGGGTTATAGGTTGGTTAAATTCCAGTAATAGTGTACTGTCATTTGCTGAATCTATTACTCGGGCAGATAATGATTCGTTTTGGTCTTTAGCATCCGACAAGCTGAAATTATCCAAAAATAACCTGGTAGCACTGCCAGATCCTTCGCCATAAGCGACATTCAACTTTAGTGTTAAAGCGTTCTTGTTTCTTAGCGTATCAGGCAGGGGCAAGCTGTACTTTTGATAGGGGGAATCTTCATTTTGAAAGGTCTCGTTTGTGCCAATTTGGAGCGGATCACTGTAATTTTTCCCCTGATCTGTCGAAAATGAAAGCGTTAAAATTACAGGTCTGCTGCCTGATCCATTCTTTTTGCTCTTTGCCCAAAATGAAATTGTAGGCTTTTTTAACCCTACAGTCAATGTTTTTATGTAAATTTGCGCGTTGAAACTACTAGTAGTTTGGATAGCCAGCGCCTTGGAATTAGCTATTCCTTCACCTGAAGCCTGAAACACTCTGGATTTTCCTGAGCGAATCAGATTTGCTGACCAGCCAGGTAAAAAGTCACCAGGGTAGGAGGCAATGGTAAATTCGGCTTCAAAGTCTTGTTTGGTTAAAATTTCGGATTGAGTCGAAATTGTAAAACCAAATAGGGGTATAGCCATGAAAGTCCAAATTATAACAATGGTTTTCATGGCTTTAATATAACTAAAAGAATACTATATAAGTATTTATAAAGAAGAATTTTTTCCCGGGACAATACCGGGAAAGTTTAATCGGTCAAAATTATAATCAAAATGAAGTTAGCCGTAGTTGGAGCCACCGGACTGGTAGGCTCGGAAATTCTAGAAGTGCTTGAAGAGCACAATTTCCCTTTCGATGAATTATTGTTGGTTGCCTCTGAGCGTTCTGCAGGGAAAAAGATTGCTTATAAAGGTAAGGAGTATACGGTAATTGGCCTGAAACAGGCTGTAGCAGAAAAGCCTGATGTGGCCATTTTCTCTGCTGGTGGTGGGACTTCTCTAGAGTGGGCGCCTCAGTTTGCTGAGGTGGGTACGATAGTGATCGACAATTCTTCTGCATGGAGAATGGATCCATCTAAAAAATTGGTTGTACCAGAAATAAATGGTAAAAGCTTGCGGATAGATGACCGTATCATAGCGAATCCTAATTGCTCCACCATACAAATGGTCATTGCATTGGCTCCATTGAGAGAAAAATATGGTCTCAAAAGAATTGTGGTATCCACCTACCAGTCAGTGACCGGTACAGGTAAAGATGCCGTAGATCAAATGATGGCTGAAAGGAAAGGAGAAGAGGCCAAGATGGTTTATCCCTATAAAATTGATTTGAACGTACTGCCTCATATTGATGTATTCCAGGAAAATGGATACACCAAGGAAGAAATGAAGATGATCAATGAAACAAAAAAAATATTTGAAGATGATTCAATTCAGGTTACAGCTACAGCTGTAAGAATTCCTGTTATGGGAGGCCATTCCGAAGCTGTGAATGTTGAATTTCATAAGGATTTTGATCTCACTGAGCTTAGGGAGCTTTTGTCCAATACGCCGGGGATTATCGTTGAAGACGATCCGGCAAACAATATCTATCCAATGCCTTTGAATGCCCATAAAAAGGACGAGGTATTTGTTGGAAGATTAAGAAGAGATGAAACGCAAGCCAACACGCTGAATATGTGGATTGTAGCAGATAACTTAAGAAAAGGGGCAGCTACAAATGCAGTACAGATTGCCGAGTATTTATTGGAACACAGTATGGTTTAAGTGAACCTTGAATTTATATATCACCAGCAATTGATGCAGTTTGTGCAGGATCATCTTACGGAAGACCCTGCACATTTGCTTTTAAGCCATAAGTCTGTTTCAGGGATAGACCTAAAAGCAGCAGCACAGCAAATCGCCATGAGGCAAAAGGCTGCTAAGAAGCTCCCTTTCTGGGCCAGCTACCCTTCGCTTATTTTTCCACCCACCTTGTCCATGGAACAATGTTCCTCGGAGTTAACAGCAAAATACAAGGCAAAGCTGGTTGCAGGAATGACTTTTATTGACCTTACAGGGGGATTTGGTGTGGATGCTTTTTATATAGGCAGGCATTTTAAGGAAGTTACCTATATCGAAAGGCAGGAGGAGCTTGTGAATCTTGCCCAACACAACCTTGCCAACCTATTTGGGGATCAGGCCATCAAATTAAAAGTGGTTCATGAGGAATCGGTCCATTTTATACGGGAGACCCGGGAAAAATATGATGTGCTTTATGCAGATCCTGCAAGAAGGGGAACAGGGAATCAAAAAATGTATCGGCTTGAAGATCTCGAGCCCGATGTAACGCAATATTGGGACTTATTCCATCAAAAAGCCAAGGTGCTTTTGATAAAAGCCTCTCCCATGCTTGACATTAGTGCGGCGCTCATAGCCTTACCTGAAGTGAATGAAGTTCATGTAGTAGGCGTTAAAAATGAGGTAAAAGAACTGCTTTTTCTTTCCACAGTTACAATAGGACCTGTTAAAATAATTGCAGCTGAACTAAATGGCATTAGCGAGCAACAGTTTTCTTTTACCCTTGAAGAAGAATTGAACGCAACGGTTAATTATTCTTTGCCACAGAAATACCTGGTGTTGCCCTATGCCTGTATCTTGAAAGCCGGAGCCTTCAAAAGCTTTGCTGTCAGGTATGGGTTTGGCAAACTTCATCCCCATACCCACCTGTATACCTGCAATGTATTGCCAGAGCAGGTGCCAGGAAGGATTTTTGAAGTTTTGGAAGAATTAAAGCTGGATAAAAAAGTCCTTAAAGCACGATTTCACGACGGAAAGGTGAATGTATTGACCCGTAACTTTCCCTTAAAGCCGGACGCTATCAAAAAACGCTACAAGCTTAAGGATGGCGGGAATGAATATTTGATTGCCTGTACCCTATTCGATGGACGGACTTCAGTTTTTAGGTGTAAAGTGCGATAAGAAAGTGATGATGGGCCTTCGAGTTATTTTTTACGATTTTAGCAACAAAGAAATGGTCTATTGTATATGTCGGTTTTAAAACCCGACAATGGTATACCGCTTTCCTTTACTAGTAGGGAAAGTGACAATTCCGTTTTTCGGAATGCTGATTGTCACCTTTTTTCCTGCTGAAGTAACTTCCAGCTGCTTGTTGGTTTTGATAGCACAAGCGTTGCCACTTTTTGACAAAATTTCTACCTTATTCAACATGGAATCACTCCAGATAAAATCCAGTTCGAATCCTCCTCTGGCGCAAACGCCCTTAAATTGCCCAGCTGACCAATCTAAAGGCAAGGCGGGCAAAAAGTGGAGGTAACCCTGATGAGATTGCAGTAACATTTCGGTTATTCCGGCAGTCACTCCCAATGAACCATCTACCTGTAAGGGTTTACCGCATTTTGCAAATAAAGAGGGATAGCATTGTTCTTCGAGATAGCCTTTAAATATTTTATTTGCCCTGTCCCCATCGTATAGTCGTGCCCATAAGCTCATTTTCCAGGCCCTGGACCATCCTGTGGAACCGTCCCCACGTTGTTCCAACACTTTTTTCACAGGATCGATCAATGCCGGTGTTTTTTCTACAGAAATTACTTTTCCGGGATATAAACCGTACAGGTGCGAATAATGCCGGTGTTTCTCCTCCATTTGTTCGAAATCTTCTGTCCACTCCTGAAGCGTACCATCTTTACCGATTTGAGAAGTTACCAATCTCTTTCTTATTTGTTGTATGTCATTGGCCAGCTCCTTATCCACTTTCAAAATTTCCGTTGCCGAAATATAATAGCTGAACAAATCTTTAAGAATCTGCATGTCAATAGTTGATCCGGCTGCGATAGTTGTAAAATAATAGAATCCGGTTACTTCATCAAAAAAATAGCTGTAGCCCTTACCCTTTGGTGGATTTTCGGGTGAATTGGATGGATTTGTCACCAGCCAATCAGAATTGGGGTATTCCACCAGAAAGTCCTTAAAAAATGTGACGGCACCCTTGAAGATGGGATATACTTCTTTGAGGAACACTAAATCCTGTGTAAACAAGTAATGTTCCCATAAATGGGTGGTAAGCCATGCGCCACCTGTAGTGAAAGTTCCCCAGGCCGGCCCATCCATTGGTGCGGCTACACGCCAAATGTCTGTATTTTGGTGCATTACCCAGCCTTGTGCACCATAGTGTTCTCTGGCCACCTCACTACCCTGATCAGTAAGCTCCTGCACCATTTTAGTAAAAGGCTCAAAAAGTTCGGTAAGGTTTGCTGATTCTACCGACCAGTAGTTCATTTGCGTGTTGATATTGGTAGTATATTTTGAGTCCCAGGAAGGATTCATGTCATTGTTCCATATTCCCTGCAAGTTGGCTGGCTGTGTCCCAGGCCTGGAAGAGGCAATCAGGAGGTAGCGTCCGAAATTATAGCATAAAGTCGCCAATTGAGGGTCGGGTGTTGTTTGAATTTCCATCATGCGCTTGTCTGTGGGCAAGAAGGAATTGTTCGTGACACCCATTGTCAGCGAAACCCTGTCGAAATACTTTTTATGATCATTTATGGCGGCTTCTTTTATTTGGTCATATGACTGCCTTTTCACCTGTTCGACCATTTCTTCTACCCGTTCATTTTGATCCGCACTTAGATCCTTATAGGTTTTAAAATTAGTGGCAGCTACGAAATAGAGGGTTACTACATTTGCATTACTGATATTAATCATGTCATCATCTCTCTCCATGCTTCCTCCCACATGGTAGCAGGTTGATCAAACCATAACACAGTACCAGGATCAAATTCTCTCCCTCCCCGATTGATTCTGTCTTCCAAATTCTCATGGCTTTGCCCCATTAGTTGGATACTTGTCAATAAAAAAAGGATGGAAAGTAGTTGTTTAACACTCATGGTAATCACTGTTGGTGTTTGATAAATGATGAGATAATTTGAAAGATTTACAATTTGGAAACAATACGTTTGTGTTCTTACGTGAGGAAAAAATTGAATGTGGCAAATGTAGGTTGGTGATTATTTTTACTAGAAACCTTAATAGAATAGATAGTACACTTTTGGAAAGTGTACTATCTAGTGAAAAATTGCTATTGGTCTTAACAATATTTAA
>Ga0209390_10004438_pt1 | contig 21085 bp, 14 predicted proteins | sample BON01_FD_187212 | JGI IMG/M metagenome (GOLD analysis project Ga0209390, IMG submission 187212) | Freshwater microbial communities from Lake Bonney liftoff mats and glacier meltwater in Antarctica - BON-01 (SPAdes) (version 2) | ecosystem: Environmental > Aquatic > Freshwater > Ice > Glacier... | reverse complement strand
ACCGCTTCCGTCCAAGTAGTGCTGTCCGTAGACCGCCATGCGGTAGAAGTCGGATTCACGGAGCGGGCGCCTGAGTGAAGGCGGCGAGGCTTTTCAAGACCCTACGGTCTCGGGGATTCAGTTCGAGGGCTTTGCGGATGAACTTCTCACCGGTCTCTGGATCCCCCTTGCCGCCCGCGTAAAGGTTGCCGAGGACGACCCAATTCCAGGAGTCCGACGGATCGAGGCGGAGCACTTCGATGAGGTGGTTGGTGGCATTGTCGGCGTCGCCGGTCTCCGCGTAGACCATGGCCAAGTCGCGACGTGCCCTGTGCAGGGAGGGTTGCAGCTCGAGGACGCGCTGGTAGATGTCGATGGCCTTGCCGTAGTTGCCCTCGCTGGCGCGTTTGCCGGCCTTTTCGGCGAGGCGGAAAGCCTCAGCTTGGGAGCCGGGGGTTTCTTCGGGAAATTCGACCACGGCCTCGTCGCCGTCGATCTTCACGGTGATGGGATCGGGCAGGAAGCGGAATTGGCTCCGGATCCGAGCCTCCAGGTCAGCCGTGTCGCCGGGGTTGACCGCGAGGCTTTCCTCAGACGGGGCGGAAAGGGTTTGCAGGTCGGAGAGATTGAGACGGAGGACGGGCATGCGGGGAGTGGGAACTTAGGGCGGAGGCGCAGGGGTGCAAGTCTTGGAATATTAGTAAGCATCCAGAAAGGACGATTGGCTCACACACGCCCGTCGCCGAGTAAATGGAGTGAGGGAGTGTCCGTGGCTACAGCAATTCGGCGGACAAGGTTTCCTGGATTGTCAAAGCACACGACCTCGCCATTGTGGCTAGATTCGAAATTCTGCGGGAGTCCCTCAGTGTCCGCTTCCTCTCGGTAGAGCTTTCGGACATATGAAAGAAGTCCCTTGTAGAGGCGGATACGCATCGTCACGACCTGCGGCCGGTCACACGTGACGCAAACAACTTGATGGCGCCCGGCTTGATCTTCTCCACCGTTGACGGCAAGGTGAACGAGATCGCCGTCGAGGTAATCCTTCCAGTTACCCAGATTCAAGTGACGATGAGCATCTTCGATGCAGGCCATTTGATCGGGAGCGACAGAGTGCGCGAGTTCTTCTCGTCTGCGAATCCACATGCGATACGCCAAACGGAATTTGCTGCGATTCCGAGTGCGAATGTCGGCCTTGAAAAACCCGGCGGCGATGAGATTACTCCAGTAATCGCCGCGATGCGGTGCCTTCACATCGAGCTTGTGCACCGCATCGAACGCTAGCGCGGAACGCAATGACTACGAAAAGGTGGGATCATCAAACACGCCGCCAATCATCGTGTCCCAGATATCTCGGACTTTCGGATCTATGCGTGCGGTCTGTTCATCCGCCATCCGCATCAGATTCTCCTGCCGCAACTCAGGTAAGCTCCGGTAATGCGCTTCATAATGACGATAGGCTGGCTCGATGAATTCCGATCGCTTCCTCGATCCGAGGTCCAAAGGTGGAGGCTTGGGAAGGCCTTCAGAGTTCAGCCCGATCCACTCCATCACCGAGAATGAAGTTCGCCACGGGGTAAATGGGGTCTTGATCACACCCCGCAAGTCCGATTCCAAGTCGGCCATCAAGTGGTGGAAATCTCCCGCCAGGAGATGACGGATGAATCCCGTGTCGAAAAACAGAACTCTCGGCAATTCTGTGATTCTAACCCTTTCATTCTCGGCGAGCTCCATTGGAAACTTTATCACACCTGACTGCAGGAAGCTGTTGCCTTTGCTCGATGAGCTAAGTTTTTCCAAGGGGACGTCATTAAACCTCTTTCAAAGGCTCCGTTCGGACGCCTGAACTCACGTCCAAGATTTCTTCGGCCATTGTTAGTGCAGTCCGGACTTCAGAAGCCGTAGGAGTCCTTCCACCGTGCAAACCCCGGTTCCTCGTTCTCAGCAAGCCCGATAAGTTTAATGCGTTCTCGGTCGGCAATGAAACCCCGAGCGTTCGTGCGAAACGACTCTTTCCATTCAAGCCGTTCAGCGAGACGAGGATCGTCTCGACAACCTCGCTCGATAGGCTCTGGAGGCCCGAGGCAATCTTCTGGTTCAGAAACACCTCCGAGGCCGTTGCTGCATCGATCACGGCGCGTCGGAAATCGCCACTCGCACGGGCTCGATAAGCATCAAGGAGAAGCCTTAGTTCGATGGTCAATTGATTTCCCTGCGAGGCAAGATCGATCATTTCGTTCACCTGCTCATAAAACTGTACACTGTCGACACCTTCAGCGGGTATCTGAACTCTGATAGAATTCGAGCGAGGTTCGAAATGCACCTCCCATCCTGTTTGGCTTTCCGAAAAAAGGTGAATATCGTCAAAATACGTGCGGGAGACATTGATCGCACTCGAGAGTAATTTTGTCCTGAAGTCGTGGTGCTGCTGAAGTAGCGCAAGCCAGGCACACAGAGACTTCTGTAGTTCGAATGAATGGTTTCCTAGTTCATTCTCAGGACCGGAGACTTCGATCGCGACGGCCAAGCATTCCCAAGCAGAAACCTGGTCTCCGTCGGTGCCAAACGATCCTCCCCATTTGACCTCAGCTCCATCGTGAGGCCATGGATACTTTGGAATCGGTCCTACAAACCTGAATTTGGAAAAATAATCCTTGGCCGCATTAGGGAATAAGATCCGGCAATCCACCGCTCCAATCTTTGCCGGAATGGCGCTTCCCAATAGCTTACCGTCGCACTCCAAAGGGCGGGGTAGCTTTAGTGGGCGGTAGGCCTGAATGAGATCTGGGGAAGACATGGGGGACTACTCGGGATCACCCCCTCACTCCAACAGCGCTTTCAACAACGCATCCCGCGCATCCAGATAATAGAGGATGATGATCTTGGCGGCGAGGTCGTCGGGCAGATCGTTGAGCTGTCGGCGACTGGAGATGGGCATCAGGATGCTATTGGCTCCCTTCTCGATCGCGATCTCGACGGCAGAGACCGGGTTGAAGATCGTCTCGGTGGACCCGCCTAGATTTAGACCTCCGGTGACCATCAGGCCACCTTTGATGCTTTTCTGGAGCAGTGAGGAACAAAGGGCCAGTAGCACGCCCACGCCGACTCCGGCACCGCTTTTGGCGCTGTCGAATGCACGGAGCTGGATGGAGAATTCATGCTGTCGGGGTTCTCGGTCCCCGACGAGTTCCTTGGCGCGGACGTAGAGATTTTGCTCGGCGCAGCGAACACTTTCCTTGAATGCCGGAGGTGCTGGTTGATTGAGGATTCTCACGCCGCTGCCGGGGCCCTCGGTGATATCCACGCGATACAGTCCGGGGTTTTCGTCGCCGTTCCCCGGCGACATGACCCACACCTGCCCCGGAGGTAGCGGGTCGCTGCCGATGCTGTCCTCACTGTAGAGCTCCGGAGTGGAAACAAACTTCTCGACGCCTTCTTCACCGAGAGTGTAGCTGAATTGGGTATTGCGGAACTCGGCCGATCCGATGCGCTTCTGTTGTTCCTTAACTCGACGACGGCACTCCAGGCCGATCCGCAGCGCCCATTCCAGAACTTCATCCGAAACCGGAATCTCCGGGTTCGGAGAGACCAGCTTGATCAGTCCGCTCACTGTTTTCAACACACCTGTTGTGTCCCGGCCACTCAGGGCTCCGCCAAGATGAACACGCCCCTGAATGACGCTCTGCCGGCTCTGGCGTCTTAATTGATTCCAACATTCGGAAAGATAGTCACTGACGAGGCCGAAGTGGTTGGTCAGCACTTCGCGACTGACCTTTGGCACATCCCAGCCGGGAAGATAGGCGTGGATGCGATCCATGAACGCAGTGTCGTCCCGCATCTCTGCGGGCAGCGGGCCGAAGAGGTGACCGACACGCTGCTGGTGCTGGACGTCCACGTCGAAGTTACCGACCATGACCATTCCTCCATCGGCGCGGATACTCTCTTTCCCGCGGCTGAACTCACCGGACTCCATGTAGCCCTTCATGATGTTCACACCGTCCTTCTGGTCGAAGGAGACCCCGGAAATTTCGTCGAAGCAGACCACGTCATACTGGCAGACAAGGCCGCGCTGGCCGCTGCTGTTGTTGACGAACATTCTCGCGACCGACGACTTGCCGCCTGAAACGAGGTGCGCATACGGTGAGATTTGCTGGAAAAGGTGACTCTTGCCGGTGCCGCGTGGCCCGAGTTCCACGACGTTGTAGTTCCGCTCGACAAAAGGCACCATGCGCAGGAGGATCATGTCGCGGCCCCGGGGAGTCAGTTTTTCGGGTTCCATGCCAATGCTCCGGATCAGGAAGTCCTTCCATTCTTCCGTGGAGAATGCTTCCCTTCCCGCATAAAGCGTCGGGAGCACCTCGCGTTTGGAGAGCTGGATTTCACGCATGTTCTCGATCCCGAACGGACGACCATTTTTTTCCTGGGCGATGGTCGGATCGTAGGAGAGTTCGACCTCGGCGTAGAAGCCGCCGGTGAGCATGCGCTCGTTGGCGTGAACCATCTCCTCGCTGATCCTCACATCCTTCAACTGCACACTTGGCAAGGTCGCGAGAAATGAATCAGTGCCGGCGTCCAGTCGAGCAGTGATGATATCGATCAACTTCACATGCCCCTTTTCCTTGGCGCGAGCTTTGAATAGCTCGTGCTCGCCGGCGCGGATGGTCTTTTCACCCAACTGCCGCTCCACGATTTTAAGCCCCTCGGCGATTTCTTCCTCATCCACCGAGGAACAGTAGCGGCCCAGCAGGAACTCCGCCACGTAGGTCGGGACGGGGTATTGGCCTTTGAATTTGCGCACCAGGTCCTTTCGGACCACGTAGCCCTCGAAAGCTTTGGTCGCGATTTGGTCAATAGCATCAAGTGGTTCGCTCATAGAATTATTCTCCAAGGGTCGTAGGTAGTGAATCAATCACCTTTCCGGACAGGTCCAACAAAACGATTTCTGCAGGGTTGCCGATGTCGGCGTCGTCTTCGAGGAAGACAGTCAGTTTGCCGTCGGCGTTGAGTAGCTGTGTCTGCTTGTTGGCCAGCCTGGAAGTCTCCTTGTCGGATTGCGCGGTACGCACATCCACCTGATAGCCGGCACATTCTCCGCTGACGGAAATCCGGCACTTCGCTCCCGTCCACTTTCCTTCCACCAACCTGGCCGAGTCGCCCGAAGGACCACCCCGGGAGATGCGTAGGAGGGGTGTTACCATTTCCTGGAGGGAAATACCGCCGTGGGTGTATTCCATGGAAGCTCGGAAACAGCCCACGCCCGGCGGACTCGCGATGATGACATCGTCGTTCCAGTGCCATTTAAAGGTTGGCACGTCAGTTTGTGAGTCCGCCTTCATAGCGGCGCAACGTCCCCATCGGTGATCCGCGAGGCCCGCCTTCAGTTCGACCTTCGGAAGACCACTTGGCAGCAGGAGCCAGCCGTGGTCGGTCACCACGATCACCTCCGTCCAGCCGGCCTTGAGGAGCGCCCCGATTCGGCTGGCGAGGTCACGCACTTCCGATTCCACGCTGCGGGCCAACTTCCAGCCCTCGTTGTGCCCGCGTTTATCGAGTGCTCCGGCTTCCGTCCATGCCGAGCCAGATGGGTCTCCAGTCTCGTCGGACTTGAGAAACTGCCACCCCCCGGCGGTTAGCGCCGTGATGAATCGATCCTGGGTCAGAATCTGGTTGGTGTCGATCATTCGCGTGGTGAAGGCATCACCGGCCTCACCTCCCTGCACCTTGCTTGCGATTGGGGAAGCGGCAGGTTTGGCCGTGGCAGTGACGGATGGGACAGTGGACCATTCCCACTCGTGTTCGGTTCCAATACCGGCCGCTTCCAGTCTCTCCCCCAGTTGCCGTGCAATATCCATGCGCAGACCGTCGGCAAACAACACGAGGCGGCCCGGCTCGGTTTCGAGCGGTTTGGCACGCTTGGTGACGGTTAGTCCGTGGGCGCGAATCAACTGCTGGAGGTGACGTGCGGTGCTTTCCAGCCACGGGAGATACACCGCCCGCAAGGTTCCAAGGAGTGCGCCGTGTTGCTCTTGGGTTCCACAGGCGGCCATTGCGGCAAGAGCCGCAGCATCGACCTGCCACCCTGTGCTGGCGTAGTATTCAGCGTACTCTTCCGGAGTCGGAGCACCCGGGACTGTCTGGCAGGCGTCAGCCAGTTGCGCAAGTGGTCCGAGCGCCGTTGCCAGCGGACTCAATCCCAGTTTTTGCCATGGGTATTGGCGGCGCGGAGCATGGTGCTTCTCGAGTTCGGCGATTCCCTTAATGGCTTCGTGCTGTGGACGATCCACGAATTTCGCAAGTGCCTGCTGTAGCATTCGCTCTTCGCGGTCATTGACATCCGGCCAGGTCTCGGCCGTTTCGAACATGGAGGCGTCCTTGGGCGCAGCGCGCGTCAGCCACTCCACGATTCCCGGGTAGTGGGTCGGTGTCTCGGCGAAGCGCTGCCAGACTTTGCCCCATGAGTTGCCTCGACCCGCCAGTAATTGAGCCGCCTTAAGTGGGCCTTCCTTGACCGGGTCGAGGCGGAACTCGGTTTTGCACTGCTGACAGAAGGCCTTCCATTCTACTTCCGGGCAACGCTTCTGGAATGCGTCCGGATCACTCAGCCAGCGCAGCAGCAGGCCAGTGGCATCAGGGGCCACCATCCCGTTGAAAAACTCCGCATCGAGCCGCCGACCGCGCAGTTGGGAAACGGGGCTGTCCAGCAGCGTGGGCAGCGCTCCAGCCAGCGCGTCGAGCGTCGCCTGATCCTTGGCCACATCGAGTTCCAGGCCGCCGTGTTTTGAAACGAGGAATCCGTAGGGAGTCCACTCCTTGCCATTGACATGCAGCCACATCACGCCGCGATACTGGAGTTCTACCAGTGCCGCGAGTTCCGGTGGACAATCCTCGGCAGCGCGCAGCTTCTCCCGGCTGATACCGGGCAGGTAGAAGATCGGGGTGGTGTCCGCTGGCGGAGCGGCCTCGACCACCCGCCCCTCAACGCAGCGTAGCCACAGCGCCGGCCCGGTGCGTTTCTCAGGATCGTAAGCACCCAGTTGGTAAAGCTCCGGCATGAGCCCCTGCATCTGCGGCATTACGCTTTCCCACAGCCGTTCGGGATCAGTCCACAGCACGGCACAGGGTGCCACCTGATCGCCGGGCGCGTAGGCTTGTGCGGTGTTTCGGAGAACGGACGCAAGTTGTTGGGAGATGGTTTCAGTCATGCGGTGTTCATTTTTTAGTGTCCCTTGGTTTTCAGCAGTGTTGTGAGTCAGCGCCTTTGGTTAGACTCTCCGACCGTTTTCAATGATGAATTTCAACTGTGGTCTGCTGGGTTTGTCAAAAGAGTGACTCAACCTTAGAGCGCATGCCCCTTCCAGTAATTGGTGCGCGACATACCGGGCATCAACAATCGGGGCAAATAATAGGGAGTGAGTAAGAAACTCACGAAACTCATCGTCAGGCAGCGTATCGAGACCAAGTGAATGATAGGACTCACCAGATGAGAAAACCAACACCTTGTTCATATAAAGCCGTCCGCAAACTCCTGAAACCAAGCTGTCGTTCTCAGCACTTTCGGGGCAGTGAAAATCCAACAACGGCAGGTTTCGCACTTGGTGATCATCAATCTCAATCCTCGAAGAAAACGACAGATGGTGGCCTGGAGGCTGCTCAATCGACAACTCGGCAAGGCGACCAGCAAGAACATCATCGCGTGAGATACGCAGCACCGAATCTTTCGATGATTGGTGAAATGAAGCCTCTTCAATCAAACGGGAACAGTTTCGACTCTCTCCAAAACAAGAGAGCATCAATGCCTCCCAAAAGGGCAGGCGCGACATTTCGCGAAGCGATTTAGCTTTTGCGATGATTGCCTGCTCATCAACAGTTAGAGTCAGTCTCTGTTGCAGCAGTGGCGGGTGTCTATAGGAGAAGGCAAATATCGCAGAAACGTATTTATTTTCGCAAATCAAGATCTGCAGAACTTCCGCAGTCGGCATTCCAATCACCTCGGATGTAAGGATCAAGTTCATCGTGTGGTCAGTGAGGAAGCGGTCGGACCGCGCGTTCAATGTCGCGAAACAAGCCGGGATTGAACCCCACCATCCGATCACCCGGCGAACGTTTGAGTGTCGTAATTCTTACTTGTTTAAGAGGAATGGGCTTGCCGGGCAGTTCTGCCTTAACTCCACGAACAACAACAACTTTGATCTTTGGAATGCCATTATTAAAGCAATATAGAAACCGCGTATTTCCTTCTAAGGCCACAAATGTTGTTCCGGTCTCCTCGACTACAGGAGGTGTCACGAATGAGCTTTCATCGCTTTTCAAGGTGATCTGAGCCGGCTCAAACAGACCTAGGCCTTCCTCTTCGTAGTGTTCCACTAGGGAGCGGATTTGCTTGTACCGAAACGCCCGGACGTATCGAGAGATGAGATATACCTGAGAAATTTCGACTTCTTCGATCGATAGAGTCACGCCCGGATCTCTATAAAACTGAATGTTACTTTTCAGCTTGGCCAATAATTCATTTTCATCGATTGCTTGAAGCTGGGGCTCATGAAGTCCCCTTTGATGATAGATCCCTTTCGGAAATCCAAGGCGCTCATCTAGTGCGAAAAGCGCCGCCTTATCGAGTTTTCCTGAGTAAAACCGGCCTGCTGGCTCGTAGTCCGAGCGTTCAGTCGGAAGAATCAAAGCTCCTGCTCCCGAACTCGCGACCGTATCAAAAAGGAAACCGTGAAAGGGAAGGTTTTCAGTTTCTTGGAGTTGCACTCCCATTCCTTCCATTATGTTTCGCCTCTGAAACTCCTTGGCACTCTCTGACGAACTTTCCAGAATAGGAGGTGTATATGCTACAATACGAATCCCGGTCTTTCGCCAATGTAAAATCGTAGGGAATAGCTCCCAGAACCACTTAGTATTCGGCATGGAAACCCGAACTGAGGATCGTGTTGTGTAAAGCTGCTCGCAAACGGTCAAAAAGGCTTCGTGTTCGTCTGAAATGAGGTTGGAATCACAGCTGCCTCCATGGGTGTTGAGCAACTCGCTCGTGATAAAAGCATTCGCGGAATTTTGACCACTTGAAATCAACTCAGAAACTTTTGTTTCGTTCATATCATTGAAGTCAGTTGCACGAATGCTTCCCGTCGGGATAACAATGCGGGCAACGTTTGGGGTGAAGGCGAGTTGCACATCAGTGCCACCGTCAACGGCCAGTGAGGCAAGTTGCGAAACCAGCTCCTTCACATCAGCTGCGCGTTTGCGCTCTTCACTCGCCTCCAGCATGAAAAGAAGAACTCTCTTTTTGCCTTTGCCTTCTTGTTCCGAATCACCGTTGAATAAAAAGTGGGGTATATTGCTGACGAGTCCTCCATCTACTAGCAAAGCAGACCCCTCCTCAACCGGTTGAAAGAATAAAGGTATGGAACACGACGCGCGGACGGCATGCGCCACGCTCTGTGATGGAGTGATATGGGAACTCCAGACTCTTGGCTTCATGGTATTGAGGTCCCCCGCTACTACGTGAAGGGGCATCTCAAGTTCGCTGAAAATTACTGGACCATTCTTTTTGCCCGTGAGTTCTTTAAGGCATTCTTCAACCCATTTCTCGATTCCCACAGAGGAATATAGTCCACCAAAGCGAGCGACCTCTACCACTGAAGCAAGCCTACAACTGGCTCGCAGCACCTTACCCAATGCGTTTAACAGCATTTGCCGATTGGAGAATGTTGAGCGATCCGGCTTTTCCAACAGATCGGGGAAGTTAAGTTCCGTAAGTTTTTCAAGCAAGTAGCCCGGCTCTGCGCCTGCGGCTAGTAACGCCGCCACAATCGATCCCGCAGAAGTTCCAGCAACCTCGGAAAACCGCACTCCGAGCTTATACGATGCATCGTAAGCACCACCGAACGCGGCTGCCCTGCACCCACCACCCTGGAATACGCCGATACAATCTGAGTAAAAGCGTGTCTTGAAAATGACAGTTTCGTTCATAGTTATATTCCGGTCTTTTCAGCTAAATTTGCTTTCATTTGTGATCTCATTTCCTTGCCCCCTCCTTGTGTTCCTTCGTCAGATGCACGTCGTTCACGCGGTCGCCGGTGAAGGTGCTACCTTGCCAGAACCAGGGGAACTCGGCCTTGTCTCGCTGGGGTTCCTTGCCTCTGTCCTTTTTCTCCCACTTGCAGTTGGGCTGGGTGCGGAGGAGACCGGCACCTTTCTTGCCGCCGGGGATGTCGGTGGCCATGAAGGGGCGGATGTTCATGCGGACGCCGTCGTTGAGATCCGGGTGCCAGCCGATGGCTTGCTTTGAGAGCCCCTTCCAGCGGACGAAGAGGTCGTAGGGTGGTTCACCTTCGAGGATGAGCTTGAGGCGGGATTGGAGGAGCTTGGCGGCTTGCAGGCGGGCGTCGCTGCCGGACTCGCCGGCGTCCACGGCGGACTGCTGGCGGCGGATCCAATCGCCGAGGTAGGCGTAGGTGAGTTTTTCCAGGTTGGCGTGGGTGAGCTTGTGGTAGTTCACCAGCGCGCTGAAGCCGCCCTTGTGGCCGTCCCAGAGGTGCCAGATGAAGGGGCGATGGCCGAAGAGTGCGCAATGCTGCTCGAAGAACTCGTCGCGCAGCCAGTCTTCCAGCGAATCGGACTTGCTGCCTTTCTTTCCTCCCGGGCCGGCGCTGGCGAGCAGGGCGGGCAGATCGAGCTTGCCCATGGCTTGGGCGAGGAGGGCGCGCAGGCGTTCGGCGGCGGGAGCTTCGCCCTTAGTGGCGGAGAGGCAGACGATGCCGTCATCATCCCCCAGTTTTTCCAGGCCATCCGGGGGGAGCGCCGGGCAATCGGGAAAACTGGAACCGGTCTGGCGCGGCCATTGGTAGCCGAGCAAGCGCGCCACGGCGACGTGCAACGGCTGGTCGGCACCGGCAGGGTGGCCGTTGAACAACCACTGCGTCGGGTCGCTCGAAAACGGCTTGGGCAACCCATGCGGATACTTCTCCGCCGCCACCTTCTGCCAGTGCGCCAGGTCGAAGGGGACTTTTAGTAGAGTATGCGGAGTGACTTTCAGTGCTTGGTCGATCCTTCGAATTGAATCGTGGAAATCCTGTGTTGAACACCATGCCCACAACGCTGGCAACATACTCGGGTCATCGGGAATGATTGCGCAGCAATTGCAGTCATATCGTTCGCCAGAATACAAAGTAGCGGGGAGCAACCCCATCTGACTAATTGCCACGCCACGTTTGCCCCACGAAGGTTTCCCGCGGAGCCAGTTCTGAGCAGCGTGATTTAGATGCTTGACGCTTTCAGCGAGCTCAAACATCTGGCCGCGCTCTTGTTCCCAAAACACTATGGCCGTCTTGCCTCCGTAGGGCTTATGAGTGCTAACCGTTCCTTGCAGAAACTCCCAATCACGCCCCATCGACCCGACCTCCCAAAACCCGCGTTCAAATCGAACTGAATCGCCGGCAGAAAGCCCTGACAGCGCCTTCGAGTAGGTGACAAGAAGCGGCGCGTCCTTCACGTCGCCAAATACGATCCGACAGTCGGGGTTGTTGAGTTGCTTGCTTTGACTCTCTTTTGAGAATGCGCCCCTCTGTATGGCGGTGCCTTTTCCGTCTGGGTCGCCCGCGAAGTCTGCGTCGATGGCGGAGAAATCCGAATCAATCCTCGGAGACTCGGCAGAGAACACTCCAAGCATTATGTTGAAATCATACATAGGGGTCTGGAAAGAGCGTGTTCCAAGCCGGGCAACCCAGCGCCATGTCACGCTCTTGAGCCAGCGTGTTCGCAGATGCCGATAGGCATTCAAGAACAGCCAATTCTGCGGCAACACCAACGCAGTCGCACCTTCCGAGCAGCAAAACTCGACGCACCTTTGCATAAATACGGTTGCGGCGTCTGCACTCGCATCTTCGCAATAGTCCTCGGTGAAAGTTCGCAGTTCGGGACACTGCTTGCCGCTCTTGAGGTAGGGTGGGTTCGTCGCCACGAGCGTGAACTGGCCGGCAAGAATTTCCGCCGCCTTGGCCAGGCCGCGCGCGGTCACGGCCATTTCATGCGCGGTGTCGTCCTTGGTCTCCTGCGCCAGCGCCTTTTCCAGCAGCGGCTGGAGTTCATGGAACGCGGCGACCAGCAGGTCGCCCTTGCCGGCGCGCGGGTTGATGAGGCTGCCCAGCACCGGGGCTTTCTGGAAGAGATCGTAAAGCTGCGCCATACCGGCGGCGAGGCGGGCATCGAGCAGCATAGGTTCGCCCTTAGTAGGGCCAAGCAGATCGACCTCGCGCGCCAATGGCGAATCCTCGGTGACGAGACTGCCGAGATTGATCCATTCGTCGCGGCTGGTATTCGGAGCGAGGCCGGAGCAGGCCAGGTTCATGGCCGGTAGCTTGCAATGGCCGACGCGCCGCCACGCGGCCAGCGCCAGGTTGAACGCGGCGATCTGGGTGCAGCGCGGATCCAACTCCAGCCCGAAGAGGTTGTCCCGGATGACTGCCGCCACCGCCGCCGCTTCGTCCAGCTTTTCCTCCGCCATCCGCAGCGCGACGAGCCGCTCGAACATCGCCACCACGAAATGCCCGCTGCCCATGCAGGGGTCGAGGCATGTAAGTTCTGCGGCAGATTTCGGCCAGCCGTCGAAGGTACCGGCGGCGGGAAGCCAGGGAGCGTGGGCATCTTGACCACGTTCAGCATTACCCGTGGGCGAGACGCCCACGCTCCTTGAGAAGCGGAGGTATTTCCACTCGCAGCCGTGCAGGGCGACGGCCTGGCGGAGTTCGTCCTCGCTCGTGGCGGTTTCGGCCAGCTCGGGGTTCGCGGCGAGGACTTTGCCCGCGTGCCACGCCCCGAGGGTGTTGTCCAAGAGGAAGTCCACCATGTAGTCCTCGGTGAACAGTTGCGTGACGGCAGGCAGTTCATCCGCGCCAATTTTGTTACCGGCGGCGTTGACCTCGTCCTTCTTGTCCGCCTGCCAGAATTGGTAGCACCAGCCGAGGCTGTCCCCGGCGGTGAAGACCTCCACCGGCAGGCCGGTGACGAGGGCGATGAGCGGCTTGCGATCTTCGACGGGCAGTTCGACTTCGCCCGCCGGATCGTCTGCCCGGAAGATCTCCGGCAGCTCGACGGCCGCAAAGCGGGCGGCGACCGCCCACGCATCCTTCAAGCCCTGGGACGGGGCGAGCTCCTCGCAATCGTCTAGCGACACGGGCACCCCATGCTCCGGCGAGATGAGGAGATCATTTTCCAGAAGATAGCGGGCGAAGAGGATGCGGTGCCACTGGTCATAGGCGAGCTTCTCGACGAGGTGCTTGATTTCGTAACTGCCACGCCTGCTGTGGCTCTCGCCATCTCCGAGTTGCCGGGCCTGGGCGCGGAGTTTCACCCGCAGCTTGCGCTGAGTTTCGTCCATGTGCGGGTAAGGATCCGGCTCATGGACAGCGAGGGCTTCCAGAGACTTGCGCGCCCCGCCCGTGGCGATCTTGCGGGCGTGCTTGACGGCGCTTTCCAACTGCTTGCGAAGCGGTGAAGGGAGAGAGGGCATGGAAGAAAGGATGAAAGTTGAGGGATGAAGGATGAAGTGGAAGAAAAAGAGAAGATTGGGAGAAAGGATGAAGCTGTTTTCTGGAGGACACTTCATCCTTCATAATTCATCCTTTTGCCTTTCTTGAGATCGTGGTGAAGATGGCTAGGAGCTGGTTGTTTTCGTCGCGGAGGGCTGCGAGCTTGGACTCGGGGACGATGTCTGAGCGGACGAGCAGTTCGAGCCAGTATGAGGTTTGATGAGCGCCCCCGCGCTCGCCCTTCGGGCAATGCTGGCGCATTGTCTGTCTCGCTCCGCTTGGCTCGTCGAGTTCCTTGAGGCAATCGCCGATCTTGGAAATAAATTCGGCTTTTGAGCGGGCGCGCTGGGCTTCGCGGTAGTTCGCGCCAACGGATGTGCCGGAGCGCAGGACTTGTTTTCCAAGAACCCGGGCCTCCTCGGCTTTGGGCAGCCCAACGAACATGCGCACGATCCGAAGCGCAAACTCCGTCGTCCGAGCGACCAGCTCTGGATTTTCTTCATCCTTCATCATTCATCCTTCTACCTTTCGCCGTCAGGCGATACTTCTGGAGGCGGCTGTTGGGTTTGTCGGGGATGGTCATTTCGATGAGGCCGGTCGATAGGGCTGGGGCGATATACGTTTCTCTGAGGCGGCGGCGGCTCTTCAGTGAAAAGGCGAGCCGAATATCTTCGTTTCCGAGCGGTTCTCGTTGTCCGAGCAGACTAAGTAGTTTTTTGACATAATCGCCGACTGGTGCCGTGACTGGTGCCGTGACTGGTGCCGTGACTGGTGCCGTGACTTCCGGGGTGACTTGTCCCGACTCTACCCCTGACTCTAGCCTAGGGAACTCGGTGATGAAAATTCCGGCGGTTTGGCTGAACCGGACATTTGGGGCATTGGCGAGGATCAGGGGGATGCCACGACCCCATGCCTCGACGTAGTGGATGCGGCGAAGTAGATCGGCGATGAGAGGATTCCGGCGGCGGGAGACTTTCCCGGTTTTAAGGGATTTTAACGACATCCCCTCCATCAATGTGCCTGGGTTGCGGACTTCGACCCTATCCTTGAAGACGGCGATGCGGACTTCTTCCGGGTCGCGGTAGTCGCGGTGGCAGAAGGCATTGACGATGGCCTCGCGCAGGGCTTCCCGGTCGATCTCTGGAACATCGATGCGAACGAGGCCGTCGAGCCTCATGCCGATGCGGATGTTTTTAAGGACATATTTTTCAGCCTCTTCGATCAGGGTGAGGATATCGCCGGAGAAGTCGTGCTGATCTAGGATGGTGGCGCTGGTGGTGCTGGCGAAGACGGCGCAGCGCAGGACGGTGGCGGGTTGCTTGGCAAAGAAGATTCTCGCGGCATTGCGATAGTGGTCGTCCACGCAGAGGCCGAGGTTTTCCAATGCGGAACGCGCGTTGGTCCACGTGAAGCCGGCCATGCGGATGAATGATTTCAGCTTTGCGGTATCCGGCTGGAAGGGGGTTCCCCGGATGGGTTCGGAGTCCCAGTTCTGATGGGTAAGGTTTTTGTGAAGGATGATGGTTTCCAACTCTTTGGCGGAGAGCTGCCTGTCCTCATCGGCCACCCGCATGTAGGCGCGGCCATGGGCGAAGTAAGGTGCCTGGCTACCGGAGAACGCGACGCGGACGCAGGATTTCCCTTCGAGAACGACTTCGGAAACGTCCGGATAGATTTTCGGCTCGATGTGGGCGGCGATGGCTTGGGAGACCTTGCGCAGCGTGGTTTCGGAAACATCCATGCCAGCGGGACTGCCGTTGTTCCTGATGCCGAACCATAACTCGCCGCTGCCGTGCTTATTGAGGATGGCAGCCAGCGAATGAAGACCTTCGCTGAGTTCAGCGAGGCTTTTCTTGTATTCGATGGTTTCCGATTCAGGCATGTTCGCGATTTTCAGGAATCGGGTTTCAAAGGATTACCGGGCCGTCCTTGAGCTGGGTTTCCACCTGAGTCCGGACTCCGGCGATCCATGCGTCGAGTTCAGCGGCGTTGTGGACGGTGGCACCCGGCAGGACGACGCGCACGGCCTTGGGTTCCAGCAGGGTGCTGGTCTCGTCCAGAGCGCGTGAGAAGCGCTGGGGCACGGCGTCGAGCAGGTTGTGGCGGTCGGCCAAGGTGCGGGCCTGCAAGGCGGCGAGGATTTCCTCATCGGTGCCGATGGCGGCCTTCGACGGCGGCGTGAGCTGGCAGTTGGTGATGAGGGCGGCGCGTTGCTCGTCGCTGAGGCGCTTCCACAGGTCCGAGGCGGCGAGCTTTTCCTCACCTGCGGCAAAGGCAGCGGAGAGATCGTCCTGGAGTTTCCCCAGCTCGGCGCGCAGGGCGGTGGTGAGTTGTTTGATCAACTCCGGCAAGGGATCGGGATCGGCGAGCAGGTTCCGGCCACTCGTGATGGCGGCGATGGAGGTGGCGCAGGCAGCCCCTTCCGGCAGGTCACTGGCAAAGGCTTGGAACACCGACAAACCATTCCACTCGGGCCAGCGCTTGGTGATGGCATCGGCGCTCTTTTTCCATGCGGTGAGTTCGGCGGTGATAGCATCCTTTTGCTCGTGGAGCTTGAGAAGCTGGGCGTTGCCGCTGAGCAGCTGGAGATCCTTCACGCTCCGGGTGGAGGGAGCCTCCGGCCGTGGAGCTTCCCCGCCGGCGGATTCCGCCAGCGCGTGCAGTTTCTGGAGGAACAACGCGGCGGCTTCGGATTCCTTGCCGTTCTGGGTGGGGACAGCGAGTTTTTGGAAAAGCGCCTTGAGGTCGAGCCGCTGCTGCACATTGAGCGGCGGCACGTCCACGTAGAAGCTGGCGACACCCACCTGGTTCTGCGGCAGCGTCTGGGCTTGGACTGGGTTGCCATTCACGGTGGCGCGGAGATTTCCGGCGACGACCATCACGTAGAGGGCACCGTCGATGGCATCCTGCGGCCAACCGTAGGGCGCGGATTTGAAGAACTCGCGGATGTCCTTGCCCTTTTTTCCGGCACCGATGAGGTCGAGAACCCGCCGACAGACCGGGTGCTTGGTGACATCGCCGGGGTAGTTGACCTGGGCGAGAGCTCCGACATCGCCGCCACGGGCCTTGGTGACCACGACGCCCCAGTTGCCATGATCCGCCTCGGAGAATTGAGGGAAGAGGCGCGTGAGGGCGCTTTCGGCGGAATCCTGCACCTTGTCGGCCAGTTCGATGCCGTTGGACTCCTGGCCACCGCCGAGGAAGACCTTGGATCCGCCAATGATGTGGCCGAGCAGTTCCTGGATCCGATGCGCGGCCACTTCCAGATGCGTCTCGATGGCCTTGCGCGCCTCGATGGCCTCCGGCGTGGAGGCTGTGCCATGGGCGTCGAGTGTTTCCTGCGCGGCGATCTGGGAGGCGATGGCTTGCTTCAGTTCCTCGTGATGCAGGCGCGGCAGGTAGCCGAAGAGCATCGGGCTATCGACCCCGGCGGCGCGGGCGTCGTTCAAGACGGATTTTTCGTCATCGCTCCAGCCTTCGCGCACCCAAAGGGAAACCTCGTCGTTGCTGGGACTCGGGCGGCTGGAAGACAGCTCGAAGGTCAGCTTGCGCGGCCAGTTGGAGGCCCCTTGCTTCAGGGACACTGGCTTGAGCGCTTGCTTGGCACCTTCCTTAAGGAGTTCCGCGCGTTTGGAATTGATCCGCTCGTCGTCATTTAATGCGGAGGTGCGGCGTCGGTTGAAGTCATGCGTCCAGACCGCTCCCTCGCGTGTCTGGAGACGGAACTCCTTTTCCACGGGCATCAACTGACCGTTTTTCACAAGTTCCTCAAGAATGACGGGAACCTGCTGGTCCAACTTCGGACGGTCGGTTTTCAGATCGCTCACCAGAAGATCCACCAGAGTTTCGGCATTGGCGCGAACACCATCGTCGGCACCGGGAGTGCGGGGCAGTTTGCCAATGAGGAATATGAGGGCGCAGATGCTGGAGCGGAGGTCGCCCTCGGGTGTGCCGTCGCGCTGTTTGCGGATGATCTCGTCATATTCGCGCTCCAGCTCGCCAGAGTTGAGCAGGTCGGTGGAGATCTGATCGTAGATGAAATCGGCCGGGACGACGGTGCCAACGGATGCGGCGGCGGTCTGGCGGGTGGCCTCGAAGACGACCTGCATCTGCGAGCGCAACTGGGCCTTGGTGCCGGAGTGATCGGTATTCCGCAGGACCTTCTCCCAGAACCGCCGGCGGGTGGGGAGCAAGGGATAGTCGGCGACGAAGAATTCCTCGTCAGCGTGAGTGGCGGCGAGGCGGGAATCCTGGAGGTGGCGGGCGAGTTCGCCTTGATTGGCCTCCATGCACTTGGCGATGGCGGCTTCCTGTTCCGGCTTCTTGCGGAGGACTGTCTTGCGAATGACGTTTTCAACGTCGGTATCGGAGAGTTGGACCATCACCGTAAAGCGGGCTTTGAGACGCCGAAGACTGGGCGTGGAATTGAGCGCGGACTGACCAGTGCCGACAATCAGCAAACGGCTTTCCAGGTCGGTGCTGCAATGTTCGGCGATTTCCTGGACATCGTCGGCCCGTAGGATTTTCTCGCCGATGAACTGCTGGATTTCGTCCACCACCAGCAGGGTGCAGGGAAGCGTGCTGCCATCACCATAGACCTGCTTCAGGAGTTCGAGGGTTTGTTTAATCGTTGGAGAAGTGATTTCCGGCCACCCGGTGCGGATCGCGTCCTGAACGTTGGCCAGAGTCCCGTATTTGGGATCCGCCGCGAGAAGCGCCTCGGCGAGCGGCACAGAATAGTTCATGCTCTCGACTTCTTCGAGCAGGTTGCAATCGGCCGCCTTCAGAGTTTTCGTGACCGCAGTCTCAAATCCCGAGGAACGAAGCCACAGCATGAATTTCGCGTGGGCGAGATCTTCCGGCAGTCCGGAGGACCGCAGGACAAGCTGAACAAAGGCCAGCCTCACATTGTCCATGGAGCCAGCGCCAAGCGTCCCTGCGACCGCACGCAGACCGCCCAACGGCTTGCTGCGGGTGCTGAGTTCCTTGAGCAGGTCCGAGACCTCGCTTGGAAGTTTCACCAAAGAACGGGCGGTGGCCCCGTCGGCGAACTCATAGTCCTCCCACAGGTAGCGCAGCACTTTGACGAGGTGGGATTTACCACTGCCGAAGAAACCGCTGACCCAGACCGCCTTTTGTTCCGGCTGCCCCAAGCCGCCGAGGTAGGCCTTGAGGATGCGTTCCAGGCCGCGAGCGTATTCGCCATCGCAGACGAAGGTTTCCAACTCGAAGCGGAGCGTCTGGATCTGGCGCACGTCGTGGCCGATCTCTGAGACCTTGGAAACGCCGTTGTTGAGCAACTCCAGGGTGGTGGGGTCACGGAAGTAGAGTTCGCGGTTTGTCATGGTGTGAGGAAACTTTCGGTGCAGGTAATGGGGGCGGCCATGTAGTTGAAGCCATCGCGGGCGTCCATGAACCGGTAGATGTTGCCTTGGTATTCGCCGGGAAACAGGACGAGCAGGCGACCAACCACGCTGTCTTCAATCCGCTCGATCAGGCTGGACACCCGCATGTAGTCGAAGAGTGAGGCGAGGCCGGTGATGGTCACCACGCTGTTTGCATCCGAGAGCGAACAGGCTTCGCTGACGAGCGCCGCCGCCCGGATTTCCAACTGGTTGCCTGCCTTAAGATGCTGGGGTTTCTCAAAGATCGATTCCCGGTATTTGTGGGCTGCCAAAAAGTCCGGAAAAAGTCCGGTGAGATCGACCGTGGACCAACCATGGCCGGCTCCAAGCGTGAGTTCTTCAAACTGAGGCAGGCGGGCGCGGACACGGCGCTCTTCGACCGGCGGATAGACCGCAAACCAGACGCGTTGTTTGCCGGCGACGTTGGCAGACCAGGGCAGGCTGACTTGCCGGGAATAGTTGGTGAGTAGGCGGTCGATGGCGTTCATGCTTGGGGGACTTGCAGGTCAGCGAACAGGGGGAAGCTCAAATCCACCACTTCGCCGAGCATGCGCAGGTTGAGCAGCCCGGCGCGGTGGGCTTCCAGAGCCAGATCCTTGGCACGCTTTAGGTTGAGATCGAGAAGGCGGCACCAGGGATTGGAAAAGACCGCGGCACCATGGAAGCCGGCGGTCGTCCCAAGGAAGAGCGCCATGGCGATGGCCGCAGTCGAGGGTTTGACGAGGTGGCGGGTCTTTTTCGCACGGCCCAATAGGTGACCGGACTGGGTCCACGAAGATGCCGTGTTTCGGCCAATTTTGTTAATGTTCAGCTCAGAATACTGGTCCGGAAAAGATTCAAGCGCCGCTTGCGACAAGGACTTCGAGTCGACGCGCTCCCCCTCAGGCACATCCAGGACCGCCGGAGTAGTGGAACGGAGCAAGTGGTCCCGGGACCACGCGACCTGCATGGCGAGAAGAGGCAGGCTCGCCGCGTCCAAGGCGTGGAGGGAGCGCATCAGTCTGAAAATTGGCACTTCTTCATCCAACACGTAGAGTTCCCGCAGGTGCCGCAAGGACTTTTGGCGGGTGCTTTCGGTCGTCTTGCCCAAAACGTTGCGCTGAAGGATCGCATCGCGATACTCGTAGGCGGCTGAGCCCTTAGGCACTGCCGCCAAAACCGCCTCAAGTTCCGCCAACATGATGGTGCGGCTGATGTGCGTGCCGCCACCCGAGAATTTCAGTCCAAAATCCTGCATTCCGGGAGAAGGTGTCGGCAGTCCATGCGAAGATGTGGGGTTTGTAGAAATCGAATGAGACATTAGGATGACTGCGAGGGGAATCAGACGGGGCTTGGATGACGTAGGGTTTTTGTTGTCAAAATCAAGCGAACAAGGGCTCGCATTTTCGATCTCTTCTTCTCGGAATCGCTCAGGACCATTTTGGTCTTCCCTCGTAATTCAACCAGTTGCAGCTGCGGACGCGGGCGATCTGGCTGGAATTGGGAAGAGACGTGGTCATTGATTCGGAAGATTGGAGGGGGCGAGGGACTCAAGCAAGATCGAAAACAAGCGATATGCGAGATTGGCGATTTTTCTTTTTGCACCTCTTGACACTGGATCTACGGAGCGGGGCCGTATTGAGGGAGCACCTTGGCGCAGCCCCGGGGGTGCCGAGAATGCAGTTTTCGTCTTGGAATGTTACATTTTTGGTAAGACAAAAAGCTTTCGCGTCTATCGCCAAACTCGACGACCAATACACCTACTTCATGGCCGCGAGCCGGGCGAAGCAGTTGCTCGCTGTGGTAGAGCGGTAGCAGGATCCCGGCACGCAAAACCCTCTGCAGTCGTGGCTGGGCTGCCATCCGATTCCTGGCAATTCCGTCAAAGCTGGCTTCCGGGATCAGTGAAGACTATTGTTCGGTCCGATCAATATTGACCTGACACGACAACTTAGGGTTGGCACTCCCGCCCCTCCTCCTCCCGTAAAATCTCGCCCATCGGCTTGCTCAAATCCTCAGTCGGAGCCGCGCTATACTCGGCCGACAAGGACTCCCGCATTGCCTGAACTTTGCGGCTGAACACGCGAAGCGGGTAGACGGAGTGCAGCGAAGTCAACGCCAGTTCTTCTACCCCTCACTCCGTCGGCGCTGTAACTGGCAGTCGCGGCATTGTGGGCATGGATGTTCATCTGCGCC
>Ga0209390_10004437_pt1 | contig 21087 bp, 23 predicted proteins | sample BON01_FD_187212 | JGI IMG/M metagenome (GOLD analysis project Ga0209390, IMG submission 187212) | Freshwater microbial communities from Lake Bonney liftoff mats and glacier meltwater in Antarctica - BON-01 (SPAdes) (version 2) | ecosystem: Environmental > Aquatic > Freshwater > Ice > Glacier... | reverse complement strand
CATTGCTGCAATCGAAACACACCTCAAGCACCTTGCCAGGAGCAGACGGCTTCTCGCAATACGAACAGTTGGCAGACATACTTGCCCACTCGCGTCCAGCACGTAAACCAAATTTGATACTACGCACGGCGAACTAGATCCCTAGGCTACTCTCACCGTGCACCGCTGGCTGTCAACACTGGTCTGCATTTGTTTCTGTGTTGTTGCAAACATGTGTCTCAACACAAGAATGTTTGTCTCACAAGCAAACATGTGCACGTGAGTACAGATATACCCAAACCCACAACTATACCTGCCCACCCATCAGCAGACAAACAGAGAGAGACATTGAGAGAGAGACATTGACAAAAATCACACACACACACAGCCCTAGACACAGACTCAGACACAGGCACACAAAACACACAGACACAGACGCAAACTGCAAATCTGACACAAAAATAGAAACAGTCACAGACATAGACTGAAGAACGGACACAGAAAAGGACACGGACGCAGACATGCACAAATAAATCTAACCAAATTGTTTGTGTTTACCTCCACCTCCCGCAGAATCCTCAAAAATGATTCTAGGCGAGTACAGTATTTTTTTTTTGGGCCTGAAAAAAGGCCGGTTTAGGAAGGTATCTCTCCAATTGGAGAGGTTGCCTGTGCATCGTTTACCCCACCCCAGTTGACGAATTGTGTCATTCGGGCCGCCGCCGCACATTAACACGGCTCCCAGCCCCTCTTTCAGGTGCGAAATCTAGCTTTCCCCAGAGAGAGGCCGGCCTGCGCAGGGTTGCAGTGTGCACGCACAGGGTTGCAGCGTGCACGCACAGGGTTGCAGTGTGCACGCACAGGGCAGCAGGCACCAGGGTAAAATCTCACACAGATCATGGGTGATGTGTACTGTGTCTTGTCTCGTGAATTATGCGGCGTGTAGGTGCGCCTTCTCCCTTTCCACCGGCTCCGCCAGCGTTGCGAGAACTTGGCCGTGGCTGGATTTAGCGAGCGTGCACGGGGTGGCAGGCGCCAGAGGATCTGTGTCACACCCCACTTAGACCGTGAGCGGCGTCCTCTTTGTCGCCCTCTGTGCTGTCTGTGCCGTTTGAGGGCGGCTCCAAGCCTGTGTGCATGATTATTTCTGGAAAACATCCCTCTCGCAGCTGTTGTTGATGACTTAGGGCTCCCAGCAGCACATTTATACTTGCAGGCAGGACTGTGGAGGCCAATGTGATGATATTCTGTCGCGAACTTTGCCCTGTTGCCTGTTTTTTGCGTGTCCGGTGCCCAACAACACTTCAGAACGATGAGTTTGCCTGTGAAACTTGACACAAGTGACCCCTGTGGCTTGCATGGCAGCTGAGGGCGGTTGCTGGTGGTGGGAAACTACAGCGGGATAGTATTCCCGAAGATTTGGCCACGCGGGGGGACTGCTCTGAAACGGGGGTTTGGGATATTGAGATTCATGTCACGGTTCATTCACGGTTCATTCAACTTCCGAGTGCCTTCTGATTTTGTGATCTGATTTTCAAGTCGAATTTGGATTTGTCATCGAGACTCAGGTGCAGGACGCTGTTTGCCGCTCCAAGTGGTAATCTTTCGATGATACACAATCCATCCATGCCATTCTACTAACTGCAACGCAATGCCTAGGGCCAAAACTTCCCGACCAGATAATCCATTTCACTCGATGGTGCCTACAATTGAGCAACTCGTTGCAGAACTAGTATTTAGTCAAGAAAGCCGTGGCGTGAAGGATGATCATCAATCTGTGTTTCATGAGGTGTATGAAAGATGCACCCATCACATATCTTTGCCAACATGTTTTGATGTAGAACCCATAACAAAGGACTGTGTATGTGAGGAAGTGTCTGATGAGGCTGTTTCGGAGGATTGCAAACGTCTGGGATTGCTTGCCTGTATTCCGTTTGTTTGTGGGCTTAAGTGGCAACGCATGGCTCTTGCAGAATACCTCAAAGTAAAAGCTGTCATGAACACGCCACTAGTGCCGGCAGTCCCCCCCCCGACAAGGGGCAGACCACGAGTGAAGCATGCAGTACGAGTTGTCAGATCCGAATCCCACGGTAGCCCATGCAAAAGGTTGAAGAAATCTCCGTATCTGCCAGTGCGGTCGAGTCTTGGGAGCACGCAACAATCAGCTTCGAGATCCCTGTTTACACCACATTCTGCGCTACCAAGCAACAGTGATGCTGCACATGAAGACGATGAAGGTGGTTCCATGCATGACGAAATAGCTGGCGACCCTCCGATTCTTGATCAGCAAACACAGTGGTCCGAGGATGCTATTCACCAATTGCGTCAACAAGCCTTTACCAGAAACCTCGGACTAGCTTTTGATGATGATATACCTCCGCATGTGGATCGCAATGATCATACCATTTGGTTCTGTTTGCCCAACATAGTACAACGTTTCATAACAGATAATCACGGCAATGGCCAGAGTCGACCTTTGTTTGACTGCAATGTCTCTGCGCCAGTTTTTATACAGCTTTCAGTGGGAAAGGAGGGAACTGCGTTTGGAACTACCTACATTTGCTCCGTTTGTTCGTTTCTGGGCCAGATAACTTTCCCTCAGAGTGTTCCTTCAGATGAGGCAATGTCATCAGATCCAAGCATCACAGATTGTTGTATTTGTTGCAGGTCTTTCCTGGATTATATTCGGACACTTTTCCCTGAGTTTGTTGGTGCTGAGGATTCAGCTGTGATCACATATCTTTTGGAACATTCCCCTTCCTACCAAGGTGTATGCATATATATACTTGCGTGCATGTGAACATACACAGCCAGTGCAAGCATTGGAAGTTTTCCGTCAAGAAATTGCACCCAGACTGTTTGATGTGGTGTATTTGAACTTCACACTTAACACGATTCAAACCCATGTTTGCTCGCACGCAGTAAATGACCATCTAAGACTCAAAATTTTCAGGTGCAGCCCCTACTGATGAAGATAATGATTCAAACACGGCAGCTGGGCCAGCACAGCCTTTGCGTGTCAGTGGTAACATCACTTTTCCTATGACTCAGGTTTATTTGCAAATTTATTATTTGTCCTCTTGTTGTGAACAGTTTTCATTCTTGCTCATCAGTCTGTTATGAAAAAAATGATATCGGCAGGTGGCATTTGAGCGGAATGAATACTGACGAAATCTTCATCTGATTATATTGAGCAGGTTGGCATATTTGGGTCAAGGGAGTGCGGGTTTGTAGTTCATAAGAAGACTGGAGCGTATTTTTGCACAACCTGCACGTCACCTTTGTGTTCTCATTTAACGGCAAGTTTCACCTCTGTAGTTTTGAATCATATCACTGTAAAACCCCTATTGCATGTACATCTTTCATTCTCGTGATTATAGATTGATGGCATGCACTTTCCAACCTTCGATGGGTCTCGTTTTTGGAAACGCTGGCAAGAAGGAAGAGGATTCCCCCTGAAACAAACAGCCCCCAATGGGCAGCTTTCTCACGGGGGGTTCTCTTCCGCTTGAACCTGAGACATGTAAATGACCACACCAGACCACAAGGAGCCGGCTTCGTGGAGGGGAAGTTTTTAGTGAACAAGTTCTTCAACACATGCACTATTCAGGACGTTATGGAACACCGTGCAGGCATGGCAAAAAGACTGTCAACACGTCTTTTTGTCGATTACACTTGACCAATTATTTCATTGGAATTGTATGCATCTGCACTTGCACGTTTATTCATAGCTTTCATTGCAAAAGTGTGGATATTCGATACGTATGATGCTAACATGAAAATAAATATGTGTATGTGTACAGCGAGCAGGTAAATCAACGAAAGTGGCACAACCTCTGCGAACAAAGCGAATGTCTGCAGAAAAATTTCAAAAGCAAATGGAGAAAAATCTGCAAGATCCTCATACACGAAGGCTGTCGGGTCATTCAAGGAAGCCAATTCCAGATGTTATTTTCGAAGAGCGTATGCTTGGGTTATACAAATCGTTGCCACCTACCATGAAGGCACGGTTCACGACGGGAGAGTATTCTTCGGCGCAGCATAATGCAATTCATAGCCGCAAGCTTATTGGTGATGTTCCTGATAAAGATTTTTTCAATCTTCGAAAAGTTGAAAGCGCATCTGATGGAAGCGTGTTTAAATTGGAAGATAATGTAGAATCCGGGGTTGAAAGAGAAGGCAATTGGCATTTTGCAGCACTTTTTTTGCCAGGCGGTGTGGCACCAACGATAATTCGTGGACATTTTGACACAAGTGGAACTCTGATCCCTTATGACGGTAACAATGACTGCATTATCAACATGGGGTTGGTCAAAGGAAACATTTTGCAGCAGGCACACATTTTATTCGGCTGGGAAGTCATTCAAGAGTTTATCACTTCCATTTCAACAACTCCGACCAATTTTCTACGATTTTTCAATACCAAAATTCACATGTGGTGCACGGGCATACGTCGTCATGATGGTGCGTTAAGTTTGCCTGAATATGTTGTGTTCATAAGTACTGGTAGGCACGTTTTTATTGGTTAGACCTACTTCTGAGACAAGAGTTGTGTGGTCTTTCATATTATGTTTGTATTCACCATGCCTGATTTGATACCATTCTTTGTTGATTTATTTGACAATATCACTCTTCACATGCTGACTGGTTTTATTACTTCACGTGGGCATCAGGTCTTACAAAGAGATTTCCAGCGCTGGCCACTGGATGTCAATATGGGGTAACTGGTATACCAGATGAATTTTACCGACCCCTTTACAATGCTTTTCGAGGCGCCATTCAGGATTACAAGGGCCTTATGGGAACAAATTGGGATGCTTGGTTTTCGTGCTCTTGCCAGTTCAAGGAATCAGGACCTTGTCAAATTATTTATGACAACTCCTGCAATTTGGTGCAATGGGTACTTTGCATAAACCCATCCTTGCAGACACTTGTTTGTTTCATAGCTTCTGTGCATATCTCATACATATATGTCCGTAACTGACAACAACTGTGTACCCAGGTTTTCAAGTCCAAACATTTTTCCTTTTGTTTTTTTTATTGAACAGTTTCTGAGGTGCATGTGTGTGCTTTTTGTGTCTAATCAATCTCGCCGGTTGACATGCATTTGCCAAATATCAGGTGTGTCAACGGGATCCCGAATGGTTGAGGTATCATCATGCACATGTGGATGGGTATGTATTTTTCTGTCATCTTTGTTAATTTTGGATTGCAGATATCTCAGATTATATTATTCTATTTGATTCTGAATTTGTAGTCGCATATTTGCTTGGATTAAATCACTCTCTGGGAGGTCGATTCAGAGTAAATAATTCAAACCTGACCTTCTACCTAATACTTCGCAAACAGATTTCACCATGGGCGCACTGTCAAGAAACGCCACAAGAATTGCTCGCCTGCGTCATGTATATGTGACATGCCTGCTTCACACAACAAGGGATCGAATGCCAGTCTTGCTGAGCAAAAGAATTCGAAAAATAAGATGATGGCGGCCTTTTTGCCACATCTTGCGCAGGACACGGCACACGATATGCTTCAATTGCAGTTGAAGATGAACAATCAATTACAAGTCTTGGTGAATCTTGCGGAAGAGTTCCGAACAGGAACCAAAAGGTGCCCTGATGTGCAGCCAACATTTGTTGTTGATGCTATTAATTTGCCTCGCGTGGCCACGATGACATTTTACCAACGTGAACACCTGGAAACTGGAATGCAAACACAGAGGCAGGGGAATCCAAATCCGCTCAAAAAACGTGTGATGATTTCCAATCGCCATCACAAAGCTGTTTTCAAAACGTTTTGTGGTACATCGTCGGCAACATGTTTTTCTTATATACCTCATGATGACCAAGTTGATGGTTGCCTGGATTTCTTGCAAAAAAGTCGTCCTCTATTCTTCAAGATGTTGAAATTTGAAAAAAATGATCCTGACGAAAGTGCGCCCAAAGGCTCTTTATTCTCGAAACCCACGATCAGGCTTCAGTCAGACCTTATTCGTCTGAAAGATTTGCTTCTCCATTGGTCTTCCAAAAATCATGAAACACATCTCATACTGCCTCAGTTTGCCTGTCTTCTACAGCCCTTCTTGAGCAAGACGAATCAGCATACATCAGAGGATTATAATCTTTTACGAGCAAAGGCTTCGAAATCTTTGACTTCTCTCGTAGATCATGGATCATCTTTGGTCGAAGGAGATACTTATCAGATGGACACGGATGTTCAAAAGCTCCTTCGGTTTGCTTTACGATTGCAGATTGCGGACACAACAGTCACAGGTGAGCTCATAGCAAATTGTATCCTCTGCGAGTAAATGGAGTGCAATTGTGTTCTGACTACAACTCCTTCTGTATATTCTTTTCGCGCAGAAACGTCATGTAATATACGATCAAGTTTTGCCCCAAGGATTGCAACGTTGCACGGCAAACCTTTACCTTTAGTGACTACAGCTCCGATACTGGTTGTAATTTTTATGTTTTTCTTCTTTTCGGAGACTGGGAGATGAAAGTGTGAGCACACTTGGGCACTGATGTTCGACATACTCGATTTTTTTGCGCAGTTACACCATACAAAATGTGTGAAAACATGCTCAATCAACACATGGCAAAGCGCAATCCTTTGCACAACTTTTACATATAAGATTCATACAACTTATTGATTGAACTGATTCTGTTGGTTGTGATTTCTTTCATACACGAATTTGCTCTTTTGTGTTGACAGTCAGGCGAATACTTTCCACAGTTTGCATTGAACAAGTCAGAGGCTTTGCGTTTCGAAGAGGATGAATATGAATCAGGACTCATGAAATTGCACGTGTCTCAAGCCATGGTGTGCAATAAACAGCGATATGATTCAAATGATTTGAAACCAGGTACGAATTCACAGTCTGCTACCCTCTGCATGATAAGACAATATTTGATGGATGTAGTGTTTGGTGTGAAATAGCAATCTTTTGCAAAGAATGACTGGTATGGCTTCGTAGGATTATTTCTCGTCTACTGTCACTCATGCAGACTCAATGTTGGTTGGAGCTTTCTGGATGAGGCCGAGACAGTAAGGTTATTTTGTTTTATTGTTTTGTAAGACTTTGTTTTGAAAAAAAAATATGACATAACACAACTTTGAGTTCAACAGGACCTGTTACAATGTTTTCAAGCATCGCAATTTCGCTCCAGGATGGGAACCACCTGCTTCATGCTACGAGAATTTTGCCGAGACGCCGTCCACAGCCCGTGATGGCAAGCATGGCTCGGTGCAGCATTCTGTATCAGAGTCTGATGGCTCTGAAGAATTGACTGAATCAGAGACATTAATTGCCTCGAGCGACAACTCTGATTGATTTTTAAGTTTTTCCATTCTTGAATGGTTATTTTCCGGACACCAGTGCACTCAGCCAAACACATACGCAGATATACACACAAGCACATTAGCACCCATTATCTCTCTTTTACATAACAATTGTGAGAGATTGATAACACACGTCAGCACAGGATCTGGGAATATTGTTGTTACTTCTGTCCAGAACATTTGGTACGAAGCGTCTACTGTGAGAAAGACAACGGATTAGTTGTCAGATTCTTTTGAAACAGGTGGACCATTAATCGATTTAAATTTGAGATTACAGAGCACTTCGATAGATATTTTCAAATAAATAATTTAAGGAAAATGGCTGGGTCCAAAAAGGGCTTGCATAGGATCAGCAATAGGGCTGGCATAGGATGAGCATGTGGTTGGCTGTTTTTGATAATTGCTGGGCCACACAGATTTAGTATCGCTGATTTCCAAGCATTATGCATGCCATTGTGTGTCCAGAAGAACCAATGCACAACTATACATACACTTGAACGCGTATGCATACCAGCCAATTCTACGATCGTTTTTTTGGCTTTTGGATTGCAAATAGCACCAATACAAATATCAATGCAAACTTATGCTTGTTCACGCACATTTTTGAGTAGACATACAATTCGTGTCCGTGATAACATATTGCATCTTTGTTTGGATCTTTATTTATATCCATTTGTTGTTACAAATATGGTTCAGTATTTTATTTGAATGTATGTCGCTCTCAATGCAGATATTCCTTTCTTTCTTTGAAAAAGAGGTCCTCAATCATATATGATAATTTGGAACAATTGCAACTTGTCAGTTGTTTGTGTGTGTGTGTATGTGTGTATGTGTGAGAACAAGAGTTTGTATGTGTTGATGCAGTCTTCTGTAGTCGCACATTCGTAGCTCAATGTGTGTGTTTGCGTGTGTGTGGTTTTATGTTATATGCATCTTTCACATGTGTGCAATTACTAAAATATGTAGTGCTATATATCTATGTTATTTGTCACACAGCATGTTGCAGTACGTTGGAGTGTGCACTGATGTATGTCTTTTGAATTGTTGTGTGCTTGTGTTTGCACGTACGCCAGTGTGTGATTGTGTCTTTGTGTGGGTGTTTTTATTTGTATGTGGGTGTGTGTGCTGGTGTGTGAGTGTGTCAGTTTGTGTGCGTGTTTTTGTGTGCGTGTGTGTGTTTTGTTTCTGTGTGTGTGTGTGTGTGTGGGTGTGTGTGTGGTTGTGTTTGTGTTTTTTTTTTTTTGTGTGTGTATCTATGTATGTGTGTTTTTTTGGTTGTGTTTGTGTGTGTTTGTATGTGTTTGTGTGCGTTTCTTTGTGTGTCTTTGCGTGTACGTGGGCAATAATGTGCACCTGCGTGTATGTATGTGTGTGTTTGTTTGCGTGTGTTCTTTTTTTTGTGTATGTGTGTGTGTGTGTAGATGTCTGCGTGAGTGCCTCAGTGTGTGTGTGTGTGTGTGTGTGTGTGTGTGTGTGTTTGTGTATGTGGTTGTGTTTGTTATAAAGTTTGTGAGTGTGTCTGTTTACGTGTGTCTGTGCGTGTTTACATGTTTTGTGTTTGAGACCTGATTCGTCTGTGTATGTGTGTGCTTGCGTGTTGTTGCATATGTATTTGTTTTTCGTGTCGTGTGTCTGTACCTGTATCTTTACATTTATTTATATGCATGTACCTGCGTACGGATGTGTGTGTGCGTACACCAATCATAACAAGCGACATTTTGGAAGCATGTAGAATTGACGCATACTTACATATATGTATCACATATGCATATGTTTATATGCATGTTATGACATATTTACAGTGTATGAAATCATATACAAACATGTATACCAACTAATATGTATGTGTACATACATACAAAAATATTTGTTTTAGTCACACAGGGACTCACAAATACGACTCAAACACATGAATAAACCTACAATTGCAGACTCCGATGCTTCGAAGAAGATTTAAACTTACACGACGCTCTGTCGCCCATAAATTGAGCACTTTCTCGACTGATCCCTGTGCCTGTATGCATCTTGGGAGGAATGACTGTGGCGATGGATATTTAGGGTACATATTCGATTGCATCAACAACAAAAAGTGCGATATCATCTAGGTGTCAGGCCTGCATTATGTTCTCTGTTGCGACATCACACATAAATCTAATGCACCCATAAATATATAAATAACTATGTGTACATATATGTACATAAATATATAAGTAGGTATATATCTATATATATATATATATGTATATGTCAGTATAAATGTATATATGTATATGCACAAATATATATATATATACAAATATATATATTTATACATATATATAAATATATGTATATATATATATATGTTTATATATATACCTATATACATATATGTATACATATACATACATATATATATATATACATGGATTGTTAAATATACATATGTATATGTATATATATACAAATATATATGTGATTGTATAAATATATTTTTATATATATATCTATATATGTACACATATATACGTATGTATATACATAGAAATATATACATATGTGTATATATATATATATAAATACATAAATATATATATATTTATATATAAATATATATATTTTTATATATATATATATATATATGTTTGTATATATATATATATATATATATATATATAGTTACAGTGTCCCTCCAAATAACTAATTAGAAAGAAAAAAAAGGTTGAAATCTGTTGTGCTAGAAGTGAGAATCACGTGGCTCCTGCTTGAAATTGCCGAGTATGAAGGACATCACCTTCAAATTCGCAAAATGCCGATACTTTTAGTAATGGCGTTTGAAGAAAGGCGCAATTCAAAACAAGTCGTCTGTAAAAACAACTAAATTTTTTTTCGGAAAATTTGAACTTTCAAAGCTCAGTTGCGAAATCACAAGCAAACATAGTTCACGCATATTACTAGATGCACACTTCTGGAGTAACTTTCTCGTTCATGCGGGCATTTTTTTGCCCTGTTTACCTTGTCTTTGCAAAAATTTCCTTGTCTTAGAAAAGAGGGGTTAATTCTATAACGTACTGCTGGTAAAGTGATTTTTGAAATTTTGAACTTTGACAGCTTCGAGATCACAAGTCAACCTAATGTGCGCATATTATTAGGTGCTCAGTTCTTTTACAATGTGCACCTTCATAAGGGTACTTTTTTCCCCTGTTTACCCTGTCCTTTCATATATTTCCTTGTCTTACAAACCTTGCACATATTTCCTTGTGTGAGAAATTTTTTTTTGTTCTCCCGGGAAATTGTTTTTCAAACTTTGAAATTTCAACGTTACGGAATCCGCTGCGTCGCCGCCAGCCACAGCGGAGTTGCAAGCAGCCACAGCGCCAACGCAACGCAGGTACAGCGCCATCGATTTGCATCGCACATATTTCCTTGTCTTAGAAATCTTCCACATATTTCCTTGTCTGAGAAATCTTTTTTGGTCTCCCGGGAAATTGTTTTTCAAACTTTGAAATTTCAACGTTACGGAATCCGCTGCGTCGCCGCCAGCCACAGCGGAGTTGCAAGCAGCCACAGCGCCAACGCAACGCAGGTACAGCGCCATCGATTTGCATCGCACATATTTCCTTGTCTTAGAAATCTTCCACATATTTCCTTGTCTGAGAAATCTTTTTTGGTCTCCCGGGAAATTGTTTTTCAAACTTTGAAATTTCAACGTTACGGAATCCGCTGCGTTGCCAGCTGCCACAGCGCAGTTGCAAGCAGCCACAGCGCCAACGCAACGCAGGTACAGCGCCATCGATTTGCAACGCAGTTACGGCGCCGACGGTACGTTTGTGCGTTGCAACGCAGCCACTGCGCCAACGAAACGCAGCTACGGCGCCAACGATTTGCAACGCCGCTAGGGCGCCACCATACCAACGCAGCCACAGCGCCAACATAACGCAGCTACGGCGCCACCGATTGGCAACTTAGCTACAGCGCCAACGATACGAATCCGTCTGACGTCTTCAAATTTCAAGTGCAACAAATTCAATGGACAGAGAAGCACTCTGCGCATCGTTACTGACTGTATTTTCATGTGCTGCGGCTGTGGCAGCAACCAGAGCGTCGTTTGCAGAAGAGAGGTATAAACACCATCTCAGCGTATCACAACAGAGTGCAGCCGGCATGCGCGCGGTGAAAACAATGTGTGCTCAAGCAGCACGTGACGTGCAAAAGAAGAAAAAAGACTTGAAAAAAAATTTGCAAACAGAGAATAGCAAACAAACGATTGGTTCAAACATGAAAATGGCTCAGAAAGATCATCTGGATCTGCAGCCACATCGTACAGCTTGCAAAAGAATGCTCGTTGAACCAACGGCCAAGCCCGATGCATTGCTGATGCTTGCAGAAGAAGCATTAAGGGTCTCTCCTGAGCCCGTACTCACAGCTTTCAAGACACAACTTCAGATCCCTCTTCTCGGATCTGGACAGGCAGTTTCCTTGGGTGCCACAGTGGCATCCTCTACAGGTAAGAGTAGGACGATTGTTGTCAATTTGTTTTGTGATTTGAATATGCTATGTCATAATTTTTTCGTTCTCTGTTTGTTATCTCACAATTTGTTTTCTTCGACATGGCCGGTACAAAATCATAATACCGGTACAAAATCATAATAATGGTTGCTGGATCTTCACAGTGGATGCATATGCGTGTCAGAGAGCACTGAACATTTAGGACCCTTTTTTTTTTAATGTTGTTGGCCATGAAATGACGTTTGGGCGAAATTTTACATGCGCAGAAACAGAAGCGCCAGCCCTTCGCAGTGTATCGCAACAGAGTGAATCAGCCAAGCGGGTGGTGAAAACAATGTGTGCTCAAGCAGTGCCTGAAGTGCACAAGAGGTCAAAAAACTTGAGCAACACGTTGCAAACAGAGATCAGCAAACAAAAAATTGGTTCAAACATGAACGTGGCTCTGAAGTATCTTCCGGATCTGCCGTCAAATCGTTCAGTTGGCAACGAAATGCAAGCGGACATTTGGCGACTAGAAACAGAGAGACAGTCAGATACATTGCCGGTTCTTGCAGAACCATGTTCAAGGTCCTCTCGTGAGCCAGTAGTCACCGCTATTGGGGAAAAACTTCCCAACCATCTCCTCGGACCTGAACAAGCAATTTCATTGTGTACAGTATTGTCACCTTTTACAGGTAAGAGTAAGAGAATTTTTGTTAATTCATTCTTGATTTGAATATGCAAAGTTCATTTTTTTTTGATCTCTGTTTGTTATCTCATGATTTATTCTCTTCGACATGGCCGGCACAAAATCACAAAAAGGTTGCAGGATCTTCACAGGGGATGCATATTCATGTAAGAGAGCACTGTATATGTAAATTGTATTGTCTTGCTGTGTTGTTGGCCATGAAATTACCTTTGGTGACAATTTTACAGGCACCGAAACAGCCACAAAAGACGCGCCAGCCCTTACGTTTCTGCCTTTATCAAGCTCCTGTAGTTTACCTAGTGTCAGTGCATGTCACATTGCAACATCTGGACCTGATGGTCAATTTTTTGTTTTGTTGCATTTTGTACCCTGCTTGTACACTTGCGCTCCCAGATCGTTTTCCCAATTACATACTCCTTTTTTCATTTTCGTGATTCCATTTAGTTCTTGAAATCATAAATAATCCATTTCTAGCCCATTTTCATTTTGGGTGATGTTTGTTTTTGAAATTGTTCGGTGGTTGATTTTGAAGTTTGTCCTAATTTTTGTCACACATCTAATTTTTCAAGCCTCCTTGGAATTGCAAAAATATTTTTTGTAATGTGATTGAAAGTAAAGATTTCAATTAAGTTTCTTACTCTCTGTTCCTCGTGAGAACATGCTGTGTTTAAATTGTTATTAGGTGAAAGCTGACATGTGTACCGATTTTTTCAGGTGCCAGCACATTGTCGCTCCCCCGTGCAAGTACTTGTGCTTCGACCATTTTTGCTGGTTCTGTTTTCAGAGCTCGAACGGATTTCAATGCAGGCTCCCTTAGTCAGCCATCTTCCCGAGGTATGTTTTATTGCACCTTCTGTACATCCTGGCACGTTTCTGTGCACTGCAAGTGATTGCCTTTGATGACAAACATATATGTAATTTCCCGCAGTCCAATCTTTATAGTAGTTCAGAGGCAATGTCATTTCATGGTGTCTTGTGTGCATGAAAATAACATTCGTACGAACTGTTGCCGTTGGCGAAACAAAATCGTCCCATACGAATGCTTGTGTATCGTTCTAAACCTTAATGTTGTGCATGCATATGCAGATTTCATATCTGGTTTAAATGAACAATCATTGTAATTTGGTACATCTCTGTGTAGTGCTTCATGAACTTGGTTCCTGGATTGTCTGTTCACTCTGACATAATATTTCAATTTTCGTTTCTGAGTGCTTGGGGTTTCATAGTTTTCAGGAAGCAAATTGTATGTTATTGCTGTAGTTGTGCTTTGTTGTAACAATTTGTTGGTGTCTCAGCTTTTTAAATGGAGTATCTCAAAACTCAACTGCATGACGAGGCTGGTTTTTCTCTTCTTTTTCTTCATTATCTTATGCGTTGTGTGCAGTTTATGCCATATGACCTCTGCAATTTTCGATCAAATTCATGATCTTATTATATTCGTGCCTTTTGTGCGTAAAAGTCTTTTATTTCTGAGTGTGAGTATTTTCAATGGTTTGAAAAAAACATGTTTGGATGTCTGCAGTGGAGTTACGTGCATGATATGGGTTAACATATAATTACAGGTCTTGCGCTTTCGTGTATTTGACCATGACATTTTCTTGAACAATTGCAGGCACCCACATGTGTACGTCACCTGGGCCACTGCAGTACAGCGTGCGTGCTTCTGAAATGGCGTCCATTGTTGCGAAGGAGTTCGAAACTGAAAGACCGCAGTGTATTCAAGAATCAACTACATTGAAAACAGGTTTGAATCGGAGGAGAAAAGGATTTATGTGGAATAGTATGCAATTACATCATCATGCAGCAATATCCCAGGAATTCTGACGTCTGATAGTATTCATTTTTTTCATTTTAGCTCACAACCATGGTTAATTTGTTAACCTGTTACTGCGTACTGCAAGTCTTCGTCTTTGTGTTCTCACCAAATTGACCACGAGCATCCAATCAGGACTGTGCAGAGTGGTGGATTCATCGAAAAACCTGTTTTCATGTCTGTAGTGGAGTTACATGCATGATATTGGTCAACATACAATGATAGCTCTTTCGATTTTGTGTATTTGACCAAGACATTTTCTTGAACAACTGCAGGCACCAACATCCATAGGTCAACCGGGCCACTGCAGTACAGTGATCGTGCGAAGAGAATGTTTGCAAACATCCAGATTGAAAGACCGCAGGGCAGTCCAGAATCACTTGAATTCAAAACAGGTTTGACTCGAGTGAAAAATACATTTAATTGGAATAAAATTCAATTACATCATCATGCAGAAATTTTCAGCAAATTGTCACGTATGACATGAGCTATGTATTTCATTTCAGTGCACAACCACGGTTTATTTGTTGGTCTTTCACCTGTTACCGTGCATCGTAACTGTCAAAACATTTTTGAACCAAATTGACCGTGTTTATTCTTTCAGGACTATGCAGCGTGGTGAATTCATTGAAACGGTCAGTTTCGTGGGGCCCTGTATCGTATTGCTCGATTCGTGATGATTTGAAGCAAACATCGCCCTGCCGTCAGTTATTGATGGGGGGAAAAAGCCAGTTTTATGAATCAATTGCACTTGGTATGTGGACTTATCTTGCTGTTGTATTGGCTCTTGTTTAATGTCAAATTTTTGAAAATTTCTCTGAGGTATTTGCAGGAAGTCTATCCAAAGGGGGCCTTTACTCATGATCAGAAACAAACAGGCAACAATTCATCAGACCATCAGATGATGATAGATCCCAACGCTGTTGCAGGTCTGAAATTTGCAATGTTTAGCACGGCACACCTGAATAAGTCTAGAATGTTCAAATTTCACAGCATGAAAAATTTCTTTGCGTCGAAGGTTTGTAATCTGCATAGTTGCTATTGTAGGTTTAATGCATTGCTGTTGTGGTGTCCGCATCATATCCTTCTACCTGAAATGCAGCTTTTTTCCACATTAAACTATGGAGACATCGTTGACAGGAGCTGTGGGTCGTCACTCTGCGCCCTCGCCCACGTCACTCGGCATCTCGTTGATTAATTCAAGGCCTGGTCAGCCTTTAACAAATCTGACCAATCGGACGCTCATGCAGTTTGCAGGTTAGAGCTCTCCATAATGGTTTGTGTTCCTTCAGTTCATTCTGTCACGATGTATTTAGGCGCAGTGTGCCATGTTGAGTCTGGATACGTGAAGTTCACATTTTTTCAACCATGTGTCTTTTGGTTTATTTTGTGTTACTATGCCTGATCTGGTAATTCTCCCTTGTAAGGAGATTGCTTGTATTGATGGCCTGTGTGGTGCACATATCTTATTTATGCAATATATCGTTTGCATCTTCACGGAAACTGTTGAATGGTCTTTTGGTACGGGTCTCAGAAAAAAAGGACATGTCTTTGTATGCTGAGCGCATCTGTCGCTTGTCGCTATCGCCTCGTGTCAGCAAGCTGAATCCCCTTGCACAAAGTCTTTCGAAACAAGTTGAATCTGTCGACAGTGAAGGTGAGGTGCTTGGTGGATCTGTACTCTTGTTTATGGCAGCAGCACACTCATTGGGCAAATTGAGGTTGTTCACGTGTTTGAGAGGGTCGACGGGCGGAGCACCTGTAACCACTGTTGTTTTTCCTCCTGTATAGGATTCGGCATGTTAGTCTATTTGCTGTCGTGTGAGGTGAGAACTTTCATTTTCATGTTCTGATTTGTTGGAGTGATGTGCAGCTCAACCAAAATCTGCCCAGAACAAAATTTTTCCTAGATGGAAACGCATGACTAACAAGTCATCAAAGCCTTCAACGGAGATAGATCCGAAGATTGGTGCAGGTCTGATATCTTGAACGTTTTCCACTTTATATCAAATATTTCTGTAATTTATGAATGCCACTGCATTCTTGACTGTTCTATAGGCTTATCTATGACAGCACACTCGCGGGGCAATCTGACGATGGTCACGCGAAGGACAAGGTCGGTGGGCGTAGCACCTGTATCCACAGTCGTTTCTGAATCCTTGGAAGATTCTGCAGGTGTCTATTTATTGTCGTGTGTTGTCTGCAGTTTGATTTGCGCTTGCTGATTTGTTTGAGGGATGTGCAGTTCAACAAATTTCTGCCAAGAGCGACATTGCACCCAAACGGACACGCTCGCAGAAACCGTCAGACCATCCAACTGTGATGTATCCGGCAAATGGTGCAGGTCTGATTTGTTTTTACTTTTTGCACCTTATACATGAATATATTTATGCCTTGTAAATGCCACTGGATGCATATTGTTACAAATAATGCTTGTTACGTGTGCAGCTCAACAAAATTCTGCCAAGAACGACATTGCACGCAAACGGAAGCGCTCGCAGAATTCTTCAGACCATTCAACTGTGATGTATCCGGGAAATGGTGCAGGTCTGATTTTATGTTTATTTTTTGCACCTTATGCATTAATATATTTATGCCTTGTAAATGCCACTGGATGCATATTTTTACAAACAATGCTTGTTATCAGCTTATTATGGAGTCTTCAAAATTTACTCTCCTGTCTAAAAAATATTTTTTGTTGATCTCAATCTATGGACACATCGTCGGGGTGACTGCTTGTAAATGATACCAGAGGATCTGTTGGTTTCGTCGACCTATTCGTTTTACTTTGTTGTATGCAATCTCTCTCTATTGCACCACATTCGTGCATACTATTATTTGGAAGTTGTCATTGATTTTTGACCAATGATGATTCCATTTGACAAGATGCTCTGATGCAGGACCAAATCACGATCCTCCAGCGTTTCGAGAGCGAATGGTGAAAAATCAGCGTTCAATGAAGCATGATGCACCTAAGCATGTATTTGTCATTCCTGCAGCATCGGAAGAGTGGTACTTCAATCCGGACCAAAAAACCTTTTTGAAGCGTCCACGAAAGATTCTTTTCAATTCAAAAATGCGTGAAGTTACTCTGCCACAATGCAAATATAGCAAATCTCTGATTCCAGGGGCGGGTAATGGTTTGCATGCGATGGAACCGTTCAGCAAGGGTGACTGGCTTTCGGAGTATGGAGGTGAGATACTGGACATTCCTGAAGCAAAGAGGCGAAAAGTTGTCAAGGAGAGTTCGCACATAAGGGGCATCGGGCCAGCGGCAGGTTCGGGAGTGGCACTCGACGGGATTGTAAATGATTTGAGAGGATTCACGGCCGCTTGGTTCAGAGAACACCATTTGATGGGTAGTGCTGTCAATGCAGTCCCCAAAAAAAAACATGGCGAATCACACGCAGTTTGGCTAAAAAGAAAGAAGGGCCATGAGAGTAATTGCGACTATGTGAATGTGGACTGCTTTCTCGAAGGTCATCGCTATCCGTATGATCCTGACCAAATCCAGGGCGCGGATTCAGAGCGACAGGACGGACGTTCAAAAAGGCGAGTAGGTGCCCACCGCTCGGGGTGGATGCCAGCACGATGTTTCATCAGGGCCACTAGAGATGGAAAAGCTGGTGAAGAGTTTTTGGTCAAAACTTACGGGAATGGTTACCAGTGGGAGTAGTATTGGTAGGAGGAATATAAGGTGTAGTGCACTATGGGAATCTACATTTGGGAGTAGTAGAGAGAGGAGGAGATGGGTACATGCAGTGATTACTCTGTTGAGTCTGCCCAGGACAAATCAAAAAAGTCAACGAATAATAACAAAGTCTATATTTTTTGAGGCTCATCTCATCATGCGATATTTGAGTCTAGGCCTTGCAATCTTGAATCTTTGTTTTGGATTTTTTACTTTGAATGGACCTGTTGTCGCAGGCTGTTGGTATGAACTGTTGAAACATAAAGGGATATTCACAAATTATTTCGTATGTTTTTGGTTTATTTCTTCAAAAGGTTTTTGGGTATGAAATTAAAAAATTTATATCTATTGATTCAAGAACTTTCGCATGTTGTCGCATATTGGCGCCTTCGCAAATGTTGATTGTTCGTTGAGATGTACTTAGAGGATTCCTTTTGAATGATTTAATGCATTTATCTTGCTTATCAACGTATGTCAGATTTTTCCTGGAAAAAATCCTATTTTTTGACATTGCATGTCAATGAATGTTCCCTTCATGTTTTCGTGTATTTGCAATTTCATGTACCTGTGTATTACGTGTGGAGGTACAAAAAATGCAATCGGTATTTGAATGCAGTTCCAAATTGTTTTTTTTGGTTGAAAAGAACTGTTTCTTCTGGTTTTAATGATTTTACTCTGTGAACTTTTGAATAAAGAATCTATCGCTTAAATATCTGTGGAATGCTCTTTGTATATCTCTACCTGCAAGTATCTCTCTTGTCTCGACCCTAATATCTCTCTCTTTTTCTTTACCCGCAATCTCCCTTCCTCTCTCCACCCACATCCTCTTGCTTTCTCCACCCGCAAATATCTCTCTGTGTCTCCACCCGAACAGTTCTTTTTTGAGAGCAAGGAATTTGTGGGGGGCTGTGTGTGTGTGTGTTTGTTAAAGTTACAAACAATGTGTGTGTCTACCAATCTCAACACGCTTTGAGAATCTTGTGCGCTATCTGTTTGCTCTTGACGTCAGGTCGGGCATGTAGGGCCCTTTATACCAGAAATATATCACCATGTAGAAAGAAACTTGCATGCATGCGCGGATATGCCGCAAAGCAATTGATAGGTGTCATTATTGCCTCATTTTGTGCCGAAAGCACCTCTTCATGATTGGGCATGGCAATCAGTGTACATTGCAAAGTACCTTTGTCTTTCCGTGTCACATGCTTGATGACGTCTGGTTGCTCCATTGCTCGGAGACTGCTGACGTTGGGTCAACTCAGGTTGCCGAATAATGTCATAGCATATGGCTGCAACATGCTGTTATTGTACAATGCTTTTGTTGTGTTGCCAAGCACACCTTGAGCACAATGTCCGCAGCAGCCACTGTAGGGCGATATGTCACGCTGTATGCGATTGTGCGCAGCATAGACACAATAGCAGTCCAGTGTACTGTCAATCTGTTTCTATTCAAAGCTTGCGTTATAAATTTTTGAGAAGAGCGATCAGCTTGGCATCAACCATATGATCTGTTGTTTTGGGATAGGTGTGCACAAAGGCTGCCGCCAGCTTGATAGCTCTCTCTTCAGTGCGGTGATGGAGGGGACCGGCGCTCTGCCAATTTATGCGAACAAATGGAATACCACGCGAGTCACTCCAAGATTCAATGGCATCAGCCATTCAAAAATACACAAGGAGCGTGAGTGTTTTTGTCATGACATTGCAGCCACTGTTTGCCTGAAAAATTCGCCATGTAGTCGAAGATGATTGCATTTGCACTTGCGTTCAGCCAAGGTGTTGCATTTCATCACGTAAGAAGCTTAAGAAAAGAAGTCCAAAATGTGTGAAACAAAACAGCTGATTGGTTTTTGCGTCAGCTCACATCCATCGAGTGACCTTTAAAATTGCACTTACATTGATTGCTGCTTGAATTGTGGCTTGATTTCCGCTGGGAGAGACATTGGAAAATAACATCTTGTTCACTGCGCAGTTAATCGAAGCAAACATGCCACTACTAGCGGCAAATCGATCACCCACTTACATCTGTCTCAGAGTGCCAGTTTCAAGCAAGGCGTTCTTGTTCAGCTCATTTATTGCAAGAGTCTCCGTAACTGCACATACCAATTGCTGGACACGCTGGATAGAGGCGTTCACTATCTCGGACATACTCACAACTGCAATGCGCCTCGTACACGTGTGCTGTTGCATAAAGATATGTCCTACACACACAGCGAGCTGTGGGCTTTATACTGGGCATGCTCTTTGAAAATGAGCGCAAACATCTGTTCCTCGTAATAGTGAGCGATTTGTTTGCTTGCACGAGAAGCATGCACGCTTTCATCTGCTTATTTTTCCGAATCTAGCTCGGAAATCGCCTCAACCAGCTCGGCAATTTCCTCCCCAAACTCTTCTGGCGAGCGGCAAAATTGTATCCAGCCACTTCTCGTCCACGACAAAACAAGATATTCCTGCATGAAAACATTTTGAAACCACCTCCAACCGCAAACATGCCTTGATGATGTCTCCGGAGGCGACATCACAACCTAACAACGATTCCAAGCAAATTGGGGTTGCACAAGTTGGCAAGTATTCCTGTTTAATGATACACCTGCGCTGACTCTGGCAGTCTGTGTTATTTGATTTTCACTCCAGGTGAATGACAATTTTCACTTATAATGTATATATATACATGTACATGAACTTATAAACATATACATTTATACATATATATATCCATACATGTATATATATATATAAATATTTCATATGTATATATATATATCTGTGTGTAAATATTTGCATATGCCTATATATATATATATATATATAATATGTATATGTATATGTATATATATATATTAATATATATATATATATATATATATATATATATATATATATATATATATATATATATATATATATATATATATATATATATATATATATATATATATACATGAACTTATAAACATATACATTTATACATATATATATCCATACATATATATATATATATAAATATTTCATATGTATATATATATATCTGTGTGTAAATATTTGCATATGCCTATATATATATATATATATATAATATGTATATGTATA
>Ga0209390_10004436_pt1 | contig 21088 bp, 27 predicted proteins | sample BON01_FD_187212 | JGI IMG/M metagenome (GOLD analysis project Ga0209390, IMG submission 187212) | Freshwater microbial communities from Lake Bonney liftoff mats and glacier meltwater in Antarctica - BON-01 (SPAdes) (version 2) | ecosystem: Environmental > Aquatic > Freshwater > Ice > Glacier... | reverse complement strand
ACACACACACACACACACACACACACACACACCTCGTAAGCCTGGGCAATCTTCAAGAACTCCCGCTCAGCATTCTCCTTTCCCTGCTGCTACTGCTGCTGCCCCTCGTCATTGCTGCTGCATTCATACTGACAACACACACAAAAACACACACACAGAGAAATTTATATATATAATTCCACCTACCTCGTACGCCTGAGCAATCTTGAAGAACTCCCGCTCGGCCTTCTCCTTCTCCTCGGGGCTGGAGTCCGATTGCTTGTCCGGATGATAAATCTTGGCCATGTTGCGGTACGCCTACAGTGGGGGAGTGAGGGAGGGCGGGAGGAATAAAAGGAAAAGTGAATCAGCAAATCTGTCTGTGGAGTGAACCGTTTGCGCAAAAGAGTAGCTCCCTGCGAAGCAAGAGAGGTAAGTGATCAAACCCAAATCCCCCACACAAAATCAAAATAATAAACCACTCACCTTCTTAACCTCCACCGTAGTCGCTCTCCTATCCACCCCCAACACCTTATAATAATTAATCTCCTTACTCTGCTTCAACGCAATCTCCGCCTTCTGCAGAGCCTCCTGCACATTCTTCTCCTCCTGGAACACTTCACTGGCCTTCCTCAGCACCCTTACAGCTTCCTCGTACTCTTCCTGCGCCTGCAGCACCTCGCTCAAAACAATATAAGTATCACTCAACCCCCCCCCCGTCATGTCCATCGCTCCATCCACCGCCTCCCTCGCCTCCTTCCACCTCTTCCCCTTCGCATGCACGCGTGCCACCTCCAGCAGAACAGGAGCATTAAAAAACACATGCTCAGGATCCACTCCTAACGCCTCCGTGAAGTACTTCAGCCCTCCCTCCAAATCACCGACATCCACAGCCTTCCGCCCTTTCTCGGCCGCCTTCGTCATTTTCTTCACCCTTTTATGCCCTTCCTTACACCCCTTGTGTTCCGGATCATATTTTAACCCCTCCCTAAAATGAGTCTGGGCCATGTCAAACTCCCCCAGTTTATAATAGGAAAACCCTCTCAATTCCAACGCAGGGATACTACTCCCATCAAGCTTAATCGCCCTCCCGGTATCCGCCGCCGCCCCATAAAAATCCCCCTGCTCAAAATGACATTTTGCTCGGCGCAACAGCAGCTCCGGGGCTACTTCAGTCAGAGGAACAGCAACATCGAGGTGCTGTCGTGCCACCCCCCACTCTCCTTCCTGCATCAAGCGCTCTGCCTCCTCAACATGATGCTTGCACTGCCTTGCCTCCCCAAGCCCCTCCTCCACTTCCTGCTCTACCTGCTGCTCCCCCTGCTGCTGCTGCTGCTGCTGCTGCTGGAGCTTTTCGTACTCTTCTACAGCATCCCCACACCTTCCAAACATCTTGAAAAGCTTAGCTCGCTGCTGCATTTTGGGGCCATTGTTCGGGTCGAGATTAAGGGAAATACTCAAATCTTGTAGGGCTTCCTTGTATTTTTTGGCGCGGAGATAGGCACGGTAGCGTTTGTAGTGGTTTTTTTCGCTGTCCGGCTCGAGGTGGATGGCTTGGGAGAGGATTTTGACGGCTTCGTCCAGTTTGCTGTTTTGGGAGGGAGGAAGGGAGGGAGGGAGGGATGTGAAAGTTCGATTGATTTGAAAAGCCTTTGGAAAGGAGTGGAAAGGAGAGAAAGAACATGTTGTAGACAGAAGAATACGAGCGCGACAGGAGAAAGACAAACACACACACACACACACACACAAGAAACCCAGCCTCATCACTTATATCCCGCCTCCCTCCCTCTCTCCCTCCCTTCACCATCCACGTACCCAGTGGCGAAGGCCACGTCGGCCTGAGAACGGAGCTTGGCAGCATTAGGGGCTGCGGCCGCGGCGTCTTGGCCGTAAGCGGGCAACACCAAGGACAAGAGCAGAAGCAAGGTCAGCTGCAGCAAGCCAGATGATGATGATGCTGCGACTAAGCGAGTGCTAGAGGCTCCTCGTCTTCTGCTGCTGCTGCTGCTGCTGCTGCTGCTGCTGGACGCAGGGGCGGATGACGACGACAACGCGGTGCTCATGGTCGTGGTCTTGAGCAAGGTGTAGGCCACGTGGTGGTGTTAGTGTGTGCTTGTCGGGCGCAGATCCGGGCGTTCGAAGCGCAACGGGCGCGTGCTGCTGGGCAAAGCTGCCTGTTTGGTTGTAGGATGAAAGGGGCGGCGTGGGCGTAAGTGATTGCAACAAGAAGTGATTGCAACAAGAATGAGTAGGAGAAGGAGGGAGAGAGGAGACACGCTGGTGCTTGTTGTGCTTGGCGTGTGCGTGCGGGAAGGCAGCACCCATGGCCTTCGAGCGAAACGAACAGACGATGATGACGACGCAATATAGCTTGCGTTCTTCTTCTTTTCTTTGCTGTTTGGCTGCTGGGCACCTGCCTTGCACACCCCAGCACTCTCTTTCTCCTCCGACCACACCCAATGTTTTGACACGCACGCTGGTTACACGCTGGTTATGGCCACCTACACGCAGGCTCGTTTTCTGTCGCGTCGTCGCCAGAGCCCTCGAGCGAGCTTTGGCCCATTCATCACTTGCTTCATCATCATGCCCCTCTACTCCACCCAACACACAGCCAGCGCAAGTCACATGAAGCGACCAAGAATACCCACCCGCGTCCCCTTCCTCCTCCTCGTCCTCGTCCTCCTCCCTTCAGCCACCGCCCTGCGCACGTCCTTGCCTCGTGCCACCGTCCCCCGCCTCGATGCCCGCACCCTCGCCTCCCAACAGGCCTTAGATGCCTTGATCTCCGCGGGGCCCTGCCTCCTTTCCCATGCCTTTGACAAGGACCCGGGCACACGCAAGATGAGTGACGAGGCGTTCAGCGACACGTTTTTTAAGGACTTTCAAGACGTGGAGGTCGAGGTGCAAGTGAATAAAAATGCGAGGGGCGCACGGCCTACATTCTACGCTGGCAGCTTGGAGGGCATCGTGGACGGGATGATGGAGAAGAGCACGCACGACGAGGCTTGGTATCTACTGAGTGAAAACCTATTGGAAAATGCGCGGGATCCCGCAATGAAAGAGCCTTTGGTGTTGCCGCCTTCCTTGTTTGGGGCCTTTGATTATTTTGATCTCTTCCCTCCTAAAGTCCGCCCCAAGAAACACTGCCTCATCTTAGGCGGGACAGGGGCCCGTTCCTTTCTACACGCCGACCCGTTTGAATGGACAGGAGTGAATTACTTGATGGAAGGACAGAAGTTATGGACTTTTATCCCTCCTTCCGTGCCACGTGCGGCCTTGGCCCTGGAGCGGGTAAAGCCTGATGCTTGGGCGGACGATGTCTCATCAGGGTGGAAGAGTGCGAGTCACGATTTGTATCACACCCCCCCTTATCTTTCCTCGAGTACTGTGGCGTTGGATTTACCTTTAGAACTACAAAACGTGGAGGGGGTTCAGGCAGTCGTGCAGTCGGAGGGGGAGATGGTGGTGATTCCCCCCGGGTGGGCGCATCAGGTTTATCACCTGCAACCTAGTTTGTGCTTGGCTTGGCAAGTCTGCAATGAAGGAAATTTTAAATGTGTCATTAGACATATGCTGACCTGGGCGGCCGAGCGCAAGAAAATAGAAAAGCAGCAGTGGCGACGCCGGAGGAAGAAGGGGGAGGGGCAGGAGGGGGAGGGGGAGGGAGGGAGGGAGGGAGGGGAGAAGGTGGATGTGATGGGGTTGGTGGAGGCGATTTGGAAGGAGCATGAGGGGAGGGAGGGGGAGGAGGAAAGGGGGAGGGTGATGGCGACGATTGAGCGGGCTATTAAGGCGGCTATGGTGTTAAGGCATGGGCCTCAGAAGGCGAAAGAGGTGTATAAAGGATTATGGGAGATGAATGAATAAATGAAGGAGAAAAATGAGGGAAATAACTGCAAAATCCAAACAAATTAAAGTAAACGTATTGATGGCTAAGATGTGAGTACACCATTCTCTTTGTCGTCTTTCCTTTCTCTTTTCGGTCTCGTCTCGTATCTTTGGCATTGCTTCTTGTTCGCTGTTGCTATTGTGCTTGCGTCGCGCTCGCGCTCGCGGCTTCTTTGGAAAAATACACACATGAAAATACATTGTTGCTTGTCCGCGTTGATTGTTCGCTTGATTCGATTCCCCTTGTCGAATTTTCTCCTCTTCCCTTCCTTCGTTCCGATTGGATTCTCTCCCATTTGGTTGCTTTTCACTTGTCGTTCACCCTCCGCCCCCCTCCGCCTCCCTCCCTCCCTCCCTCCCCTCCTCCTAAGAGACTAGTGCCTTAATCGTATTCACCAATGCAGCAGCCACTGTACCATGCACTGCTCTCGCCGTCACCCTCACCGCTCGCACCTGCGCATTGACCTCAATCCTCACCAGCGCTCCTACAGAAATCTTACTTCCATCGGGTCCAGCAGTCCCTGTCCTCAGACTCCCCACCGCAGACAAAGACAAGTCGTTCTGATCAATCCCCTGCGCTTGTGCCAAGTGGAGCCCATCAAGAATCTTCGCTCTAAAAGCGACTAGCCCCGAAGACTCATAATTAAAGTTAGGGGGCTGTTGGATTACTTCTTGTCTCTCTCTGTTTTGGCCTTCCAGGCTCCGCCAGCGGGTCATGTAGTCGGACGCGGCCAGGGTGACGGGCTCGAAGAAACAGGTAGGGACGATGGGTAAGGGGAGGGAGTAGCTGTAGGTTTGCCCGCTGGAGGGAGAGGTGAAGGAGAGGAGGAGGAAGGGGGCTTCGGGGTAATCGAAGGGCTTTAGGACTTCAACGGCGAGTTGGTGTTTAGCTTGTTGCCCTGCTCCGATTGTGGGGGGGGGGTCTTGGGATTGGACGCGGAGGAAGGAGACGGTGGCGAGTTCGGCTTTGAAATTGCTTAGTTCCCCCGTGGTCTTATTGCCGTAAAATAGGGCGACTCGTCCTTGGGAGCCGCGATAGTCTTGCTTGATCCCTATCTGCAAGACTTCATTCTCGAACAACACACCCGCTGGAGTGGTGATTAGCGCCTTGAACGCCGTTGCCAGCCTCGGGCGGATCTCCTCTGGGATCGTCTGTACCCCGTTACTACTGCTGCTGCTGCTGCTGCTGCTCGTAGCAGCACCGCCCACCCCCAAAAGATCATCCTCGTCCGGAACAGGAGAGATAGACGCCTTTCCCATCGCAGCAGTCAAAGCCGCCGTCCCTCCCCCACCCCCCCTCCCTCCCCCTTCACCATCATTCGACCCATAATCCAAAAAAATATCCACCCCTCCTCCTCCTCCTCCTCCCCCTCGACTAGCCCCCGCCGCCGTCGGGCTCATCGGCCCCGGCTTCTGTACAGCAGCAGCAATCATCCCTCCCACCCCTCCCTCCCTCCCCTCCACACTTTTCTGAAACCCCGTCCTATCCTCAGCGGCCTCCTGCTTCTTCCTCAACCTCGCCTCGAGCGCCGATTCCTTATCTTCGGGCCAGGCCGGCATTTCCTGCAGCACAGCATCCATGATCTCATCCCCCTGGGTCAGCAACGACGAGTACTCACACGCCCGCTGCTGCAACTCCAACTCGGTACTCGGTGCGTGTTTTTCAAAGACAGGTTGCACCAATGGCCGTACCTCCGGATATAAATTCTCGAGCTTCGCATAGGTACTCAACAGCAACGCCTTCGTCCTCGCCGAGGTCCCCCCAAAATGCTTCTGTAACACAGGGAGGGAGGAAAGAAGGGAGGGGGGGGTGAATGCTGTTCTTCATTTCTCTCTAATTTCCCCCCTCTCCTTCCCTTCTTCCATCCATCCCTCCCTCCCTCCCTCCCTACCTGCAACACCCCAAACTGCGCCTCCCCCCCCATCCCTGGCTGCTCCGCAATCAAATATCCAAACTCTCCTAGAACATATCCACCCACCAACACCGCTGATTCATGGACCGTCCGTGCTTCTAAGGCCCTAAACACATTCTCGGCTGCGTAGCTCTGTAGCTCCTTATGGCCCGTGACAATCTGAATGATCCGATGCCAGACATCATCACTCACATAATCCCCCGCTAAATGAATCAACTGCAACACCGTATCAACATACCACCTCAAGTCCGTCGCATACCTCTCGGCCAAGACAGCTATCTTCAAGACCATTTCCTCCCTTATCCCAGCATCAGCAGTAGCGAGATTAGTAGCCAACTCACCCACAATCTCCCGTGCATTCGAATGATCACACATCGCAAACACCAAATCCAACGCCTGCCTCCTCACGCTTATATCCGCATCTTTCAAACTCACAAACACCGTACTCATATGCTTGTTAATCCCCTCATCCGCGCCCTTCCCCTCCGTGAGCTGGGCAAACCTCCCCAAAGCCTCCAAACCCAAATACCTAATATTCGGCTCCTTTACACTAATAAACCTTCCCAATAAAGTCAAAGCCTGCCCCTTCAACCCAGCATGTGCCGCCTGCCCCTGCGACAAGACCACATTAAGCGCTTCAAACAACACGGCATGATCAGCATTACTTTTATTCACCGTGTCCGACACCGCGGTATGCGTCAAAATTTTCTTCAGCGAATCCGACAGCCTTTCCGCCTGCGTCCCATCCTGGGGGGGAGGGTACAGCTGCAAGAACTTCAGAAACTTGACTTGCAGCCAGGGGGAGGGGGTGTTGTAATAAAGGTAGTCTTCCATGACTGCGCGAGGGGTGAGGACGAGGCGGGAGAGGAGGGCGATGACGTAGGGCACGCAGAGCTCGTAGTCGCCTGGGGCTTTGGAGGCTAAGGCAATTAGGAGGGACATTGCGGAGAGGAGCACGCCTAGGTGTCGTTCTTCGAGCAGGCGGGCCATTTGAGGGGCCCATTCTGGGTGGGTGATGTTGTCGGGGTTGGTGCGGAAGAGCTTTAGGAGGCATAAGGCTGCTTTTTTGCGGACCACGGCGTCGGTGTCTTTGGAGGTGAGCACGCGCTGCACGTCGGGTGTTAGGGCCTCGGCGAACTCGGCCCCGCCGATGTTGGCGATGGAGGCGAGGGCGAGGGATTGGAAGTAGTTGTTGTGCGAGAGGAGGTCGTTCCGCACCGAGTTCACCACCAGGGTCATCATTTCGTTGTCCGACTTCATGAGGAGGGAGACGGCCACGTAGCCCACGCTCTTCTCACTGAACTTGCCAGAGGAAATCAAGGAAATGATCTCCATGTGCCCAAAGTCCACCTCGTACCCCAGCGTAAAGATGTAGACGAGCTTCCACACGTACTTCTTGCGTTGGTACGGGCTGAGGGTGGCGGGGGAGGAGAACTTGTGCCGGATGTTGGCCAGTTCCTTGTCGATGCGCATTTGCTCTGCTTCCCGGCTGGTGCAGTTCCGTATGTCCGTGATGAAGTTCTGCAAGCCCCGGGCTTGGTCTCCCGAGCTGAAGCCCGGGATGTTGAGCGTGTTCATGCTTGCGCCTCCTGTGTGGGGGAAAGGGGTGGTGGAATACGATGATGAGCGATGATGATGATGGGCGCGTTTGCTTTTTGACAGAGAAGGAGAGGCGGGCGCTGCTAGAAACCACGATTGGACCGGGCTCAGCGGGGCAAGGACAGCCTCGTGGAGCTGCGCCTATGTGTGTGTCGCGGCGTTGTGAGCGTGGGTGAGAGACAGAATGACCCCATGATGACTTTGCTTCTCCTCGTTTCGGGTTTCCGGCGAGAGCACGAAGAAACAAGAGAGGCAGGGCAGCTGTCCGCATCTAGAAAGTCCCACCCAATCGGACGCCTTTACAGCCAGCAGCCGCACACCCCCAGGCAGATTATTGCAAACGCGTCTCTCACAAGCTAGTACATCTCCCACTCCACCCACAGGTCTTGTCCAGACAACACACCAAGCCCAGATGGTCAAGGACGGGGCAGAAAGGCAAAGCGACCTCAGCCTCCTCCCGCTCGCGCAGTGCCCCAGCCCCAGCCACCAAACGCGCCGCCACCAAACGTGCCGCCACAACAGCAGCAGCAGCAGCAGCTGCAGCAGCCGCAGCATGCGCAAACCTTCCGTACCCATCATTGGTGGCGAAAGGCTTGAGCTCTGCCTTGGGCTTGGGCTTGGTCACGCTACAGGAGAAAAAAGGCTTGCTCCGGGTTTCGACGGACCTGCACGCCATCACCCTCCCGCCCACCAGGGCGTTGGGGGGCCAGGTGCGGCGGCATCCGTTGCTCAGCAAGTGTAAGGGGCTTCGATGCCTTCGCCTTTATTCGGATAAAAGCGATGAAGCAAGTACGCGTGAATTCCTCGAATTCCTTACGAGCTGTACATATACGACAACCGGATTTAGAAGAGTTGACGTTCGCTGGTCCTCTTTCGTTTGTGGACGCGGAGGGCAACAATATAAGCTGGCTAGAGTTGCTGTCAGGAAAACCTTTGGAGTGGGAAGCTGTGACCGAGGCTCTGCGACACTGGTGGGAGGAAGAACGTCCGCTCACGTTGCGGTTGTTGAAGGTGGAAAGCAAGTTGGACTTGTGCGTGATTCCGAAGCTTTTCCAGCGACAACCCGGGCCTCGTGTAGCTGGGGATGCTGTTGTACGGGTCTGCTAGGAAATCTTTGCGGGAAAAGGGAATGAACGAGCGATGCGTGCAGGCCTTGATTAATCAGTTGGAGGAGCAGCACCCGCTCCCGGTCCGGGCGCAGGCAGTCTGCGCGATTGCAGTTTACTTGAGCGGCGATGCGGATTATTTGGACCCCCAATAACATTCGACGAATCATGCCAGAGCGTGCGTGGTAAAGGACGATCCTATCGAACACCTGCGTGATTCGTTGACTAGGATTGAAGCCAAATTCGTGAAGCAGAGACAAGCTCGCAAGCCTCTCAACATCAAAATCCCTTTCTTTGAAGAGCTGATCGTGTCTTTGGCTGGCCTTGGCCGGGCCAGCACCTCCACCGCGGCTGCTGCTGCTGCTGCTGCTGCTGCTGCTGCTGCTGCTGCTGCTGCTGCTGCTGCTGCTGCTGCTTCCTCCTCTGCTGCCTTGTCCGTGTCCACGGCTCTTGACGCGATGCTGACTCAGATTGGAGGAGAGGAGTTGGTGAATCGCCTTCGATTTTTTATGGACGGATGCCGAAAAATGAATATGAGCGCGGAGACACAAAGTTCCCGCCTTCGCGTGTTGGCCTTGGCCCTTGCTTCCTTGAGTGTCATTTCCAAGGTATTTGTCACGACGCTGGGGGCGTCGGACGCCGAGCTCCTTGCGGTTCGTCCTTCTTCTTCCCCTTTCGGGGCATGTGCGGTTGGATCCTTTTTGGAGATGTGGCTTGAGGCCATCGAGGAGCTCCCTCTCCTGGCTTTGGGTCTGATCCAGGCTGTGACACGCAACACCAAGTGTATCACCGTTTGCGCGAGCTGAAATATGATAGTTTGAGTCGTCTCGATAATGCCTTTGGCAGGTTGCCCTCGTCGACCGAGACACTGTTACGCGGTGGAGTGGCGGCTGCGGCGGGTGATGGAGGGGGAGGAAGGGGAGGGCGAGGATGAGGATGTTGAGGACGGGGAAGACAAGGAGCCGCAGCAGTGACGAAAGCCAGTAAAGGTGCCGCCGCAGGATGTGTAGGGGGAGATTAAGGAGGGGAGACAAGGGTTGCAGACGCAAATTACGTTCATCCGTACGTCCGCATTTGGTCCAGTTGCAAGGTGGTCCAGTTGCAAGGGAGGGGGCAAGCCAATGTGAAAAGAAACGAATTCGAAGAAATCGGGATGGAATAGGGCGGTGTATTGTAGTGTGTAAGCGGACGGTAGGCTAGAAGCTGGTCAAGAGGGACCAGGACTTGGGGTGGTGGTGGGGGGGAAGGCGAGAGGTTTGATGTGTACAAGTCCTTATTGATAAGAAGAAATAATTGTTGGCTCTATGATACTCGATTCGAGCGCTACATTTCATCAACCAATTTCTTCTTTCCATGTCTTTTCTTCCAAAGTGTTGCTTGCTTTGCCTCCTTGTTGTCGTGTGGGATCACCACATGAATATGTTCCCGGCGCACATCTTCTTGGCAAGCCCTCATGCACGCCTTTTGCTTGCACAAAGGCGGGTCTTGCTTCCCCCTGATAGCATGTACTTGTTGTCGGGTAGGCGCTCAGTGAATTTGTGTGGGCGTCACTGGGGCCTGCACACGTGTGGTTGGGGTTGGGAAAAGAGCAAAAAGGCGCCGATGACGCCGAGCCGCACCATTCCTCCCCAGCCATCCTGCCGTCTTGCTTTCTTTCTCTAAGAGGCTTGATCTCATCTCCGCCTCGCTCTGCTTGACCACCATTGCACAACCATACGCGCAAACGATGCATGCCCTCTCCTCACCTCTCTTACTCCCTCTTTCCAAACCACAGGGCTTGCCTGTTCGGAAGTCAAGATGGTCAAAGACGCGAAAGCGGCAGCATCTCCGACAGGCGGCGCGCCAGCCTCCTCGCATCCTTCCAGCTTGGCTGCCCCCCCGTCTCCGGCCACGACCCCAACCGCAGCAGCAGCAGCAGCAGCATCAGCACCGCCATCTCCGTCCGCCGTTCGGTACCCATCCCCGGCTCTGGTCGTTGAAGGCTTGGGGTTTGTGCTCAATCAGGATCTGGTCGACTTTGCCAACAAGAAGAACCTTCTCACGGTCTCCAAGGATGTGCGCGACACGACAAGGACTTCCGTCCTGGGCTTGAGTGGGGATGAACGACTGCTACCGATCTTGGGGAAATTCGGCCGGCTGCGTCATCTCTCCATCAACTTTGAGAAAAGTCCCGAGGATGCGCAGTACCAAACGGCGGGCGTGGATCTGAGTGTAGTTACTCCATTGCTCCAATGTCTCGAAGTAAGGACCCGGGCGAGGCCGGAGGAGGGGGAAAAGAAGATAAAAAAGAAGAAGAACGCGAAAAGAGAAGGCCAAAGCACGGAAGGTAATAAAACGGAAGTCGGGGAAGAGAATGGAGGCGGCGGTTCGGAGATGATTGTGCTGGACGCTGACGAGGTGGGCGAGCACGGGGAAGCGCAAGCGGCAGCTGCGGCGGGCGATGATGGGGGTAAGCGAAGCAAGAAAAGGCGCAGCAAGAGCCACTTGAAACCCCAGGGAGGGAAAAGTGGGAAGAAGAGCAAGACGGGCGCCGAGGCGGACCTTGAGGAGAGCGATACCAAGCCTGCTGCTGCTGGTACGGCGGCCCCTAAGGCAGTGCTGCTGGAGCCATGCACTCTCTTGACTGGCTTGCGCTCGATGCGCTGCCTGACAAGCGTTACGCTGTTGTGCGAGGGAATGGGGGCTGTGGCGGAGAAGTGGGTAGAGGAGCAGCTGCCTCCGAGCTTGGAGAAGCTGGTGATTAGGGGGCCGGTGCTGCTCAACCTGGGTTTTGGTCCTTTGACGCGGCTGGTGCGGGCTGGGAGGCTGCCAAGGCTCACGTCGTTGCTGGTGGGGAGGTCTATCGGAAGATTTGCTGCGGATTTCTTGCAACCTTCCCCAGACGCGACCATCGGTGTCTTCATTGAGCTGCTTACCTCCTTGACCCGAGCGACGACGCCTCGCTTGCAATATCTAGCCTTCCAAGGTGGCCTTCCTCCGCTCGTGGACGAGGTATGGGCGGTTGATGATGATGGTGGTGGTTGGTTGGATCTGCTGTTGGGCGAGTATCCCAAGTGGGAGGCCCAGACCAAGGCCCTGCGGCACTGGTGGACTGCGGCGGGGGAACGACCTCCTCACCTGCAACAGCTCAAGGTGGAGGATAGAAACGATGTCGAGGCCGTCCCCAAACTTTTGAAAACGGGCGACCCACGACTTGTGGAGCTAGGCACGCTGTTGTACGCGAGTGTTGGCACGTTTATGTACCTGGACGAGCTGGATTTTGATGGCGTGGTCGCTTTGGTCGATCAGCTTGAGGAGCGCCATTCTCATTACGCCCGGGCCCAGGCGGTGCGTGCGCTTGCCTGCTACGTACATCTTGGTGGAGACTACTTGTCGCCAAACGATCACCCAGAGCTCTTCCACCGGGCGCGCGACTTGCTTTATAAGCTGGTGCACGTGGCGCTGGCAGCGCCGACGGGCCAGGAAGGCGGGCCGCCCCCTGACCCTGCGTTGTCGTTTCTGACGAAATACCTGTTGAGCATGGTCTCTGCCGCATTAGCCGGCGACGAGAATGTGACGTTCTTTGATCTTTCGGACGTGGACTTTGAGGCCATTGCGGTGCTTGCCGTCAAGGTGCTTGCCTTCCGGTGTCCTTCTAAAGTGGTCGCGCAGCGAAGCGCGTCGACTGTCCTCCTGCACATCCTGCGGGAGGACATCCACGTGCGCGGAGTGTGGGAAGGCAGCATGGCGGCCATGGCTCAGCGCGGCCTTCGCGCTACCAAGGAGGAAGGGAAGCGAGGAGTGTATGCAGACGTCGCCGCGCGCACCATCTCGACGGTGGAGGGCGACGAGACGGCAGGAACCGTGATGATGATCCGTCTTTTGCTCCGAATGTTTTTTGGGCGGCCAGATAGCCCATCCGAACGCGTAAGAGTGCCCGTCAAGCCCTTGTTGGAAACACTGCTTCTCTTCTTGTCCCAGAACGTGGCGTTGCTTTTCGAGGCCTTGCGCGCCCAGCGTCTCCTTGCCCCCGTTGTGGCCGTCCTCTTCCACGACCGCAGCACGCCCTCCCTTCTTTGGATTTGCTCCCACCTCGACACTCCGCATTGGGTGCCGGGTTTCATCGTCGACGTTCTGCTCCGGCGCATCGAGGCCCCACCCTTCCAAGGCTTTGCCAAGCACCTGACCACTGCCCTCGCCGCCGGCACTAAGAAGATTCCGAGCGATTTGCCGATTGACCCAGCTAGGTATCACGTCGCCACGGGGCGCGTCCTACTTCTTGAAACCCTGCTTGCGCCCGAGCGCAGCTCGGCTTTCTTTACGGCCCTTGCCGCGGACGCCAAGCAAGTGGGCTCCGTGACGCTCTTCAATCTGCTCAAGGTCGTAGCGAGCCGTGGTCTGTTGGGTCCTGGAGGGGTCGTGGGCGCGGTGGAGCGGCAGCAGCTGGCCGAAGCTGCGGACGTGCTGAAGCTCGTGACGGACGCTTCGCCCGAAGCCTTGTGTGTGCTTCGCGCGCTCAAGGGCGAGCCAGTGGACCATCTGCGCGACGTGCTGGCGAGGATTCAAGTTGTGGCGGTGAAGGCGAAAAGTGGGAAGATGCGGCCTCTTAAGGTCAGCCTCTTTGAGGAGCTGCTCGTGTCCTTGGCAGGCCTGGACGCGGCGAGCACGTCGGCTCAGACAATTGCCTCGATGTCCTCTTCCTCCGTGAATGGCGCTGCTGCTCGTTCGATCTCTTCGTCCGCTGCTGCTGCTGCTGCTGCTGCTGCTGCTGCGTCGTCCTCTCCCTTGTCTTCTCTCTCTTCAAATTTGCGCTCAGTTCTTAACGCGACGCTGACTCAGTTGGGAGAAGATGAAGTGGTGAATCGCCTCCGTGATTTCATGGAGAGTTGCAAGGTCCGGCGGAAGGTGAACATGATGGGGGTGCCGCAGGGCAAGCAGCAATGGAAAAAGTCCCCGCTTCGAATATTGGCTTTGGCGCTTTCTTCCTTGACTGTCTTTTCGGACGTCTTTGTCAAGATGCTCGCGGGGCCTGGGGTCGCGGCCCGTCAGGCGGCGGCGAATGCTGCAAGCTCCAAAGCAGCAGCCGCGAAAGAGAAGGTGGACAAGAAAGAAACGCCGCACCAGTCGTCTTGCGCTCCTCCCGCACCGCGCTCGACGGAGTCCTTCTTGGAGTTTTGGACCGAGGTGATTGCGAGCGTTGAGAAGGTTCCTGTCCTGGCGTTGGGATTGGCACGGGCCGCAACGAAAGAACGAGATGTCCTCCGGGGGTTGATCAAGCTGGCGGCGTACAGTGGGAGCAATGTGGGTCGGCTCGCCCGTGCTTTGGCCATGCTGACTACGACGGGCACGCACTTTCCGCACGCTTCGTCCGGGAGTGGCCTGGCGATCGCGGCGAGTGGTGGGGGAGATGGAGGAAGAGGAGGAGGAGCAGCAGCAGCAGCAGCAGCAGCGTTGAATTCTGGAGCTGCGCCCTCGGACAAAGGTGAGGACGACGGAGACGTGGAACCCACTGCCAAAGCGGGGCAGCGTGGCGCCGCGATTGAGCATCCTTACATCCGCAGGGCCCTGTCCATTGGCGTGCCTGCTGTGGACCCGGCGGCCATTGTAGATTGTCTCAGAGTTCAGGAAGGAGCTGTGACTGGTCGCGGGAGCGCTTTCCGTTTGAACAAGCGCATTCCCTTCCTGGTCATGTCCTTGTTTGCCCTTCCCGCCATGACTGCTGCAGTGCTGGGTTCCAAGGAGTCTTCCTTCCTGGTGGTGCGGTCTGACTTCCCAGTCGCGCGGATGCTGTTGGAGTATCAACGCGCCCGGCTGGCCTCTGGCGGGCGTCCCAGCGTAGGCACAAGTAGCAGCAGCAGCAGTGCTCTCAGCGTTGGCGCTGGTAGTGGCAGTGGCAGTGCGTTTTTCGATAAAAGTATGATGGAAGTTCTGTTGAAGTGTAGGACTGAAGGGGGCCTGGACGTTGGGAAGGCGGAGATGTCCTATTTGATGAAAGAGTCGACATTGTCTGAACTCATTGGCTACAGGGCCTTTCGCACTCTCCGCATCCTGACTATCGAGGAGCCTGCTTTTGTCCTGCCTCACGTCCTGGATGTAGAGGGCATTGTCTGTGTGGAACTGAGGATTATGGCGTTTGAATTCCTGAAAAATCAGCCCAAATTTAGCAAGGCCTGCGTCGAACGCTATCTGCCAGAGTTGCTCGCCTTCTTGGATCGATCCGTGGACGGGAAAACAGGGGTGTCATCCCTGGAGATTGTGGCGGGGATTATGGCCTCAGTGCCAGATTTTCTCTCGAGGGTGGCAATGTTATTGAAAAAAGAGAGGGAGGAGAAAGGTGAGGAAAGGGGCGTGGGTAGCGCGTGCGTCCAGGGTCTGGTGGGGCAATGGTCCAAAGACCGGCGCGTGAACCGCGGGGACAACAAAGCCGTGATTGAGCAGTTTGCTGCGTTGCTCCGTGTGGGTGTAGGAGGAGGAGGGGGGGGAGAGGAAGGGGACGATAAGGAGAAAAAGGAAGAGGAAGAGAAGGAGGAGGAGAAGGAGAAGAAGGAGGAGACTGTTGCGAGACGGCCGACAAGGGGGAAGAAATAAGGTGTGGCGAGCGCGGAGGTAAGAGGACTGCATACCAATCAATGAGCAAAATCAAGCGGAAAGAGGAAAAGGAGTATGTGTCTTTGTGTATAAACGTGTGCTTATAAAAGAAGAAATAACCAGGGAGTCAAAAGTGGATATTCTTCTCGTCGAGCTATCTTTGCGTTACTCCATCGATTTTGTGTGCTGCACAAGCAGTGCTCGGATGTTTGCTAGGGGTGGTGGTGCCACACATGGGGTCGTAAAGCTGCAGGACTTCTTGCAGATGGAGGTCCTTGTTGTGTTAAGGAAAGGGCCCGGAAGCCCTCCCTGACTGGCAGGCCAGCGAGAAGTTTGATGAAAAGGAAAGGTGACGTGAGAATGCAGTTCTAAGCCCAGCCTGGCTGTATGAAAGAAAGGACAATCAGTCGAGGGCTGGCTGCCGAGGGAGGAGAAGCAGCCGGCTTCCAAACGGCCGAAAAGGGGGGGGGAATAAGGTGCGTGTGCAAGGGGATGCACGGGTATGCGTGCTGCTATGAGTGAGGAGCAATTAGAAAGACAAAAAGGGCCAGGTATTGCAGGACAAGGAGAAGGCAGGGGGGTAGATGAGAGGAGGCAGAGAAGCCTTAGCTTAGCAGGTGGCTATGAGGACGGGAGCAGAAAAAAAGAAATGAAACAGAAAGATGTCATCACCCAGTACTTTTTGCTTGAATCGCCTGCATCGCAAAGCAAGAAACCCACAGAGATTAGGCCGCAGACAACCCAAACCAAACCAAAGCTCGAGATAAAGACCTCGTTTTCGTTATGCTGTGTATTTGACTCTTTTCCCTGCCTCATTCTTGCTTTCGCGTTCATTCTACACTTCCTTCCGCGGCAATGACAGCCTGCGTTTGCTGCCCATCGCTCTGTCGACCTCGTGCTTGCGTACATGTGTATGTGTGTCGTTTCTCCCTCCCCCTAACCCCTCCCTCCCTTCTTCCCTCCCTCCTGTAGTCTAAGCGAAGAGCGGGCGATACTGCCCAGCACTAAACGTCAAAAGCTGTTGATAGTTACCCATGTCAAAGGTATCCCCCAAATCATAGCTCATAATCTCCTCCATTCCATCATGGTTCACTCGCCCCATGACCTCGACAAAGGCACTATTGTACTGGTTCCCGGGGGCCATCTTCACTTGCACCCGCACCGACCCGTCCTGCCCGCACCCCAACACCGCCACGGGGCGATTCCCTTGCTCCACTTTGCCCACCACACGCACCACCTGCCCCTGGTATTGGTGAAGGTCCGCGGCGTCCACCCGGGGCGCGCTTTGCAGTTGCTGCTCCATTTTGCGTAGGGGAGGGAATTTCTGTGTTGTGAGGGGGGAGGGTGGGAGGGGGAGGGAGTGGGTGAGGAGGAGGATGGGCGAAAAGTGTAGCTCAGCGAGGAGAGAAGCGCCGTGCTGGGTGAGGACTGGCTAAGTTGTGCTGTAAGGGAGGCAGGAGCTGGGGAGCGAAATGCATGAAGAACACACGCCGCTTCGCTCGTCGCTCTTCTTCGATGCCGTGCTCGAGCGCATCGTGTTGGCTGCACGACGAGGAGAACAAAGAACGCCGGTGCACAACAACCGCCGGGAAGAGCTAGGTCAGACGACGCTGCCTGTGGTCTACGTATAGGTGGATGTGATTCTGTAAGGCGTGAAAGACTAGAAGGCAAAGAAGAAGGAGGAGGGCTTGCTTTTTGCGTTCGGGATGATGATGACGATTCTGGCTGTGCTGTTTGATCTTGGCTGATATGCTTGCCCCAAACCCGTTCGCAACGCACGCCTCACGCCCTCATTCCCCGGCCCCACCCCCACCACACCACCCCACAGGCGTCGTCGTTGTGTGCTGGGCTGCGGCGCGTCCTGCTATCTGTCCGTACTTTAGCCGTTCAGCCAGCTCTTCTCAACGATCCACTTAGCCAACCTCCTACCCCCAAAACAAGACCAAGTCAAGCATGAAGGGCTCCTCCTACTTCTCCTCCTCGGGCCGCAGTGCTCGTAACGTCGGTACGTGTCTGAGGGGGAAGAAAATGTGCCGTAATGTGTATGTGGCCGCCGGCTGTGCTTCGAGGGACTTAGGCAAGGAAAAAAGACGCCGGCAAGCGGGTGAAAGGCTAAGTGGAAATATGAGAGCCTTCCTTTGTGCTTTAGACAAGGACCCACACAAGATTGGCAGACTAGCGCGTTTTTGTGTGCCCTTGTTGTCGGGAGGCTGGCGTACTAATCCCCTTTTTAACCCTCCCCCAAAAAACAAAAGGGGGATCAATGAATACAAAGCGTCAAACTCATAACTTTCCCCCTCCAACTCCTCCCCCATCTCCTTCCTCCCCTCCCCTCCCCATTAAACAAAACAGCCGCGGACCCATACAAAGAGCCTCCCTCCCTGTACCCCAGCATGGACGAGGACGCATTCGCCGCCGTCGCTCCCGTCCCTGATCTTTACCCGACCTACGACGTTCCTCCTCCTTCCCAACAAGCGCAAGCTCCTGCTCAATACGAACCGCAGTACCAGCAGCAGCAGCCCAAGCAGCCCATGGCCGCCTCCTCTCCCTACCTGCCCGTAGGAGGCGGAGGAATGCACACCAATGTGCAGCAAGCCACGTATGCCCAACACGCCGCCCCTCCTACCGGTGGACCGCAACAGCAGCAGCAGTACCAGCAGCAGCAGCAAGCACCGCTCTACTCCTCGTCGAACTACAATATGGGCGGCCCCCAACAGCAGCAGCCGCAGCAGCCGGTCATAATGGCAGGGGAGGGGGTAGTGGCTGGAGGAGGAATGGGGGGAGGGATGGGGGGAGGGATGAGCGATGGTGGAGGGGCGGTAGAAGCCTATGACATGCAGACAAATGGCGCGGACCCTTATTGGAAAACGGAGGGCGAGGAGAAGTGGGAGGGAGGAAGACCTGAATTTGTTGATCCTGCTGCTCGTGTCAATAGCGATGGGAGACAAGACTTGTTTTCGAAGCCTCCTGGAGGAGAGGATACGGGCACGATGGTGGCGGGTCCGGGGGAGGGCGAGGGGGAGGGAGGGATGCCAGCGACGCCTTATCAAGATCGGTGGGCTGCCTTTTTGTTTATTGCCCATTTGGCGGTGATTTTCTGGATGGCGTTTGATCGGGGCTTGCCTTTGTTGGAGAAGGATGTGGATGTGAGGGATAATGCGAATCAGGTAGGTAGGGAGGGAGGGAGGGAGGGAGTAGAGGTCGCATCTACTGTCTATCTCGTCTTCTTGTCATTCCAACCACACACACACATGAGCACTCACTCACTCACTCTGCTCGCCTTCTCCCCCCGTTACACACACGCAACAGGACGGAGTGGCCGCCGTGCAGAACTGTTCCTTAGTCGCGCTCGTGAGCGGGGGAACCGTCTGCACCTTAGCTGCAGCCGCCCTGTCCTATCTCTGCTTGAAATACGTCTTGAAAAACGCGCGAAACGTGATCCATGGCACCCTTGTTGGGTCTATTCTGGTGCAGGTGGCCACGGCTGTCCTTGCCATGGTGGCAGGGCAAATATGGTTATTTGTCATGGGGTTGGTGTTTGCATTGATGTCAGTGTGTTACTACCGGGTAGTCCGAAACAGGATTCCATTCGCTTCGACCAATCTAGCGGTTGCTACACGAGCGATAGGCAATACCTCAGGGCCTGTATTAGTTTCTTTTTTGATTATTTTCGTGCAGATCTGTTGGCAATTCGTCTGGACTCTAGCGATGATGGGCGCGTTGCTCCCCCAAAATGGCTTTAGTATCACACAAGGAGGGGAGACGTATGGCGAATTTGAATGCGACTCGCAATTTTCTTATCAACACGATTCCTATGTCTGCGTGTGTGCGCACCAAGGAGCAGCAATGGAGGGCACAACCATGGCATGGGGTCGTTGTCAAGCGTCGGCGGGGCCGGGGGGGCTCTTATTTTTGTTGTTGGTTTCCGCGTTTTGGGGGAGCTTGGTGTTGCAGTATATTGTGCATTGTACGGCCTCGGGGGTGGTGGCTGAGTGGTGGTTTACTGGTAGGTGGGAAGGCAGGAAGGGAGGGAGGGAGGGATTGTCTGGCTTGCCGTAGGAGGTCGATTAGTATGTTGCTCTACATCTTCTCACTTCTTCTTCCCCCCCTTCTTCCCTCCCATCCTCTTTCTAGGCGCGCGACAAGGCGCCACCTGGGCAAGCTTCAAGCGTGCGACCACCACCTCCTTTGGGTCTATCTGCTTTGGTGCTTTGTTTCTCTCCATCATTCGTGCCGCCCACCAAATGTTGTTAGAAATGCGGAAGTCGGAAAATAACGCGTGTATGTGCGTGGCGGACTGCTTGTTGCAGATCGTTGAGAGCATCGCGCAGTATTTCAATCGATATGCCTTCACGTATGTTGCTATGTATGGGTCGTCATTTGTCGAATCGGGGAAAGATGCTTCTACTTTGTTTAAGAACAAGGGATTGACGGCATTGATTAATGATCAGTTAGTGGCTAATGTGTTCATGTTTGCCTCTTTTGGAGCAGCGGTGCTGGTGGGGTTGGTGGGGTATGGGTTCGCGAAGGCCTTTGGGCTGGATGGAGGGTATTTGTCGTTGTTGGCGGGCTTGGGCTTCGTGGTTGGGTTGCTTGTGTGTTCGATTGTGTTGAGTATAGTGGACTCGGCGGTGGCGACGGTGTTTGTGTGTTGGGCGGAGGCGAAGGAGGCGTTGCAGAAGAATGATGCGACTCTGTATCTAGAGATGGATAAGGCGTGGAGTGAGGCCATTAAAAGGAAAGAGCAAGGAATTTGATGATGATGATGATTGAACGGCGCTTTGGAGTCGTGGTAGTGGCAGGAGGAGTGGAGTGGAGGGAAGAAGGTGTAAGCGAAAGCATGGCATCCAATTTGCCAAGAGAGGGCAAACAAGAAAAAGGACCGAAGAAAAGCATAAAGAATGCGTGCGATTAAAGATTAGGTGACGATTCCAATTTTCGCCTTTCTCTTTCTCTATCCGTTTTCGTTTGCATTCTGTTCCTATTTTTTGCTGCCTGTCCTTTTCATGCGTGCTTGTTCTTGCTCCTCCTGTCGTCGTCGTCGTCGTCGTCGTCGTACTGCTCTTCGCTGTGCTACTTCGGTGTAACGTATCTCGATATGGTAAAAACAGGGATACTGCTGCTGCTGCGGCTGCTGCTGGGCAAACTCGGTGTCAAAGGGGACCATTGTATTCATATAAAGTGTTTTCGTTCTCTACTTCTCCCTTTGCGGGGCAGGTGTTTGATCTCGGTGTGTGGATGCGCGTGTATTTTCATTGCCTTACTTCGCATATCTGACTCCTTTCTTCCTTCCCGCGCAGTGTATTTCTACTTAAAGATAATAGACCATTATCATCAAAAAGCAGGGTCCAAAATCTTGTGTTTTTCCTGTGTCAATTTCAAACCCCGATCATGCCATATAAATGCCCTTGTTGTTGCTGCTATTTCTTTCTCACTTTCTCTCTCTCTCTCTTCCCCTTCTCCTCGCAATCGATCTGTCTCCCCTCTTCTGTCTCAGCTGCACTCTCCCTTTTTCTTTCTTCCCCTTCTTTTCCCCTTTATCCTCTTCCCCTATCTCTCGCTTCTTTCTATCAGGACCCCTGGACTCTTTTAATTGGTATATTCTTGTCGCCCCTGCGCGATCTGACATTCCACTAGCAGCAGCAAAAGCCGCTTCACTCTTCTTCTTCCTCTTTTTCGTTCGTCTGCAGTCTCGCTCGGATGACCACTTAGAGCTCTCTCTCAATCTCTCTCTCCCTCTCCGCCTTAATCGAAAAATACCTTCTCATCCTCTTTAAATTATGTTTCTCCCTCTTCTCCTTCTTAGAATCATCACCATCTCACCCTCTTTCTTCGTGTCTATTCGTATTTATGAATCTCTCTATCTCTTTTCTTTCTGTCCGTCTCTCTCCCTGCTTCCTTTCATCTTCATGTTTTCTCTCTCATCGCCTTGGGTTTCTACTCTGACACTAAGTATTATCACTACTCTACTATCTTTTTATACAAACAGATTTCCTCCCTCCCTCCCTCCCTCCCTCCCTCCCTCCCTCCGGCACC
>Ga0209390_10004435_pt1 | contig 21096 bp, 38 predicted proteins | sample BON01_FD_187212 | JGI IMG/M metagenome (GOLD analysis project Ga0209390, IMG submission 187212) | Freshwater microbial communities from Lake Bonney liftoff mats and glacier meltwater in Antarctica - BON-01 (SPAdes) (version 2) | ecosystem: Environmental > Aquatic > Freshwater > Ice > Glacier... | reverse complement strand
TTACGCGATGACCACAACAGTTGACAGAACTGCGCCGCCCGTGGTTGTTATTGTAGGCATTCAAGGACCCGCTGGTCCGCCCGGCACGTCAGAGCTGACAATCGACCCGCAAGCAGGGAACCGTTTGACGACAAGCGCGGCGGGGCTGTTTGTAGACCCGAGCGATGCTGGACCGGCTGGCCCTGCTGGTGCCGATGGTGCCGCTGGCCCGACCGGGGCCGCTGGTCCGACCGGGGCCGCTGGACCGGCTGGCGATACTGGCCCGGCTGGGGCCGATGGCGCGACAGGCCCCACTGGCAACACCGGCCCGACTGGACCAGCTGGTGCAGACAGCACTGTAGCAGGGCCGCAGGGTGTAAAAGGCGATACGGGTGACCAAGGGATTCAGGGCGTTGCCGGTGCGGATAGTGTCGTAGCAGGCCCTGCTGGACCAACCGGGCCGAGCGGCCCCGCAGGCGCTGATAGTGTTGTGGCTGGACCAACAGGACCAACTGGACCGGCCGGTCCAGTTGGTCCATCGGGTGCGGATAGCATTGTAGCGGGGCCAACGGGCGCAACGGGCGCGGCAGGTCCAATTGGTGACACTGGCCCCGCTGGCGCAACAGGGGCGGCCGGGGCGGATAGTGTTGTGGCTGGACCGGCTGGCCCGACTGGACCCGCTGGATCGGACGCAACGGTAAACGGCACCAATGTCGCGGCTGCTGGTGCCGTGATGGACGGCGACTTCTCAACAAACGGCTTGATGCGGCGCACGGGTGCGGGGGCATACGCTGTCTCTACCCTACCTACGGGCGAGATTGTCGGCACAACCGCCACGCAAACCCTTACCGCCAAGACCCTGACATCGCCCGCAATCAGCGATATGACCCTTACCGGGGCGGTTGTAGAGGACATCTTTGCCCTGACCGGCACCACGCCAGCGCTTGAGCCTGCCAATGGCACAATCCAGACATGGACGTTGACCGCCAACAGCACCCCGACCGATAGCCTTGTAGCGGGGGAAAGCATCTTGATAATGGTCAATGACGGCACAGCGTTTACGATCACATGGCCTAGCGTGACATGGGTCAACAATGGTGCGGTAGCCCCGACACTAGCGGCAACCGGCTTCACGGTCATAAGCCTATGGAAAGTTTCAAGCGTCCTTTACGGCGCGCTTGTCGGGGATGGTTCCTGATGCTGGCGGGTTGGCATAGCAGGGGGGCGCAACAGGCTGCGGCTGGAGGAATCGAGTTTGTTGCGGGTATTTCAAGATCATCTGTCACTAGCATTATAAGCTTTGACATATCCGAATATGGCATAGCCGCTGGAGACCTCATTATAATTGCGATCCCGCGAAATACCCCTTCCTCTCATAACAGTTCGATTACTGGTGTCTCGGTTACGCAATTCATAAAGACGGCCGCAAATACCAGTTTTTCTTGGATAGAGTGCCTGTACGGCTATTTGCTCGGATCGGAAACAACAATTACCATTGAAAGTATGGCAGCTAACAACGCAACGTCCGTTGTAGTTTTTAGGAACGCCACTTTTGGGGCGGTTTCAGGTGTGGATTTTTCTTCTGCGATACAGACAGCAAACCCCCCACCACTGTCGGGATTTGATGTCGATAATGATGTTGTTGTCACCAAAATAATGATGGCCGCTTACGACAGCTATTCCGCCATTATCGCTCCAACAGGATATGTAACAGCGGCGTCTGCTTTTATACGAGAGGAGCGGTATTCAGGAGCCGGATCGTGCATCGGATACCGACTGGCGGACAGTTCAACCGAGGACCCTACTACTTTCCAAAACACGCCGGCATTCGTGGGAGGCGCAGGCTCTTTTACCCTAAAAATAAAACCTTCGTAAATGGAGCATACCGATGTACGTCAAGATCACAAACGGCCAGCCTAAAGCATACTCAATCGGGCAACTGCGTCGTGACAACCCGCAAGTCTCGTTTCCCAAGAACACCCCCAATGCAACCTTGGCTGAATATGGGGTGTATACCGCCCGCGATATAGCCCGCCCTACCGTTGACGCCAATCAGCGGGCCACGCTGTCCGAGGCTTTCACACAAGTGGATGGTGAATGGGTGCGAGAATGGGACGTGCAAACTATCACAATAGACGAGTTACGAGCCGGAATGGTTTGCACCAGATTGCAAGGCCGTTTGGCTCTGGGCAAAGCTGAAATAGCCCGCCTCGACGCATTCATCGACAGCTTCCCGAATAACTGGGCATTGCGGCAGGTGGTGGATAACGCCGTGACATGGCGGCGCACCAGTCAGGATATGGTGATGCTTGGGTTCGCGCTTGATTACACGCCCGAGCGCATGGACGAAACGTTCGTAAGAGCAATGGCAATTGAAATATGAACGACGCCGCCAAGCGCATGATGGACGCAGCCAACACCGAGGCGCTGTTTGCCGCAGCGCATGCCGCCATACCGCTTGAAGCCCGCAAGGCGGAACTGCTGGCAAAGATGCGCCGCCTGCATTACAATGCCAGTATCGGGCAGGGCTTCACGCCTGAGGAAGCGATTGATCTTTGTCTTGCAACGGTGAATTACTAATGACAACCCGTGACACCCAACGTTCCAATGAATTCGATCTTGGCTTGCCAAGGGATGTAGTGTAAAATGTTTGGGCCAGACACAGTGTATCAGCACCGGCTGGCCCTAACCAATCTGATCGGGAAAGGATCAAAAATGGCTACCCATACAATATGTGAAATTGAAGGTTGCGGCAAGAAGCGTCTCGCAAGAGGTCGGTGTGATACTCATTACGCACAATGGCGACGTGCCAATCCTGACAAAGTTAAGTTACCGGGTAGGACGCCGTGCAGTGTTGACGATTGCACAGGCCCTATAACGCAAGGCGGGTTGTGTGGGAAACATGCTTATAGATTGAAAGTTAATGGTTCACCTCACGTTGCCAGACGTAGAGCAAAAGAAGGAGACCCGCTGTCGTTTGTCGATTCCGCAGTGAGTTCAGCAACGGACAGTTGCATTGAATGGCCTTTTAATAAAAATCCGGGCGGATATGCCAGAGTAGTAATGCAAGGGAAGCAAACCAACGTAAGTCGAGTCGTACTGATGCTTTCGGGGCGGCCAAGACCAAGTGATTTTCACTTTGCCGCACATGCACCTGAAATTTGTCATAACCCTGGGTGCATCAACCCAAGGCATTTGCGATGGGCGACCCGGCAAGAAAACGAGGCGGACAAGTTGATAGACCAAACGCTTGCCCGTGGAGAGACTGGCGGTAACTCTAAACTTAATGACACCCAAGCTATTTACGCGTATCAATCGTGTAAATCAGAAGCCTCACGTATTGCCAAAGACTTTGGGGTAACACGAAAGGCTATTCGCAACATTCAGGAGGGCAAGACTTGGCGTCACGTGACACTCGTTTAAGGTTCCTGAAGCTGCTGGATGATACCTGGCCGGGCGTCCGGTCGGAGTTTGTCGCGGCCATGCGCCAGGTCCAAAGCCAGGCAGATATGACGGCGCTTGAAGCTGCCATTGCGCGCGGTGATGTTGACGCGGCGTTCCGTGCGCTGCGGTTTGATGCGGCCGATCTGTTCCGCACCGATACAGCAATCACCGCGGCGCTGTCGGCTGGCGGCAATTATCAGATGGGCGCGTTTCAACACGCCACCCGCCGCGCACCGGTTGGCAGTCGCGTTGTGCAATCCTTTGGCGGCCGGAACGCGCGGGCAGAACGGATCGCGCTGGATCTTGGATCCCGGCTGGTGACTGAGGTGATAGACGACACGCGCGTCCTGATCGCCCAGACCATCAGGACGGGGCTGGAGGCGGGCGCAGGGCCGCGCAGGACCGCGCTGGACATCGGCGGGCGCATGGTGAACGGTACGCGGCAAGGTGGGCTGGTGGGGCTGCACAGCAAGCAGGCGGGCTATGTGCAATCTATGCGCGGCGAATTGTCGGACCCGGCCAGCATGGCAAATTATTTCACGCGCACGCGGCGCGACAAACGCTTTGATGGGATCGTGCGCCGGGCCATGGCGGACGGCAAATCTGTCGGGCAGGCGGACATTGACCGTATCGCCGGGCGTTATTCGGACCGGCTGCTTGCGTTGCGTGGCGAAACAATTGCCCGGACCGAAACGCTCAAGGCTTTGAACGCTGGGCGGCAAGAGGCGCTGGACCAACTGATCGAAAACCCGAACAATGATGTGCGGGCTGAGGACGTGGTTCGGGCGTGGGATTCCACGGGCGACGCCCGCACGCGCGAGACGCACGCGGGCGCGGACGGACAGGTTGTGGGGCAGGGCGATGCGTTCATGGTTGGTGGGTTTCAGATGATGTATCCCGGCGACACTTCCATGGGGGCACCTGCCGGGGAAACTGTGAATTGCCGCTGCTATATGGAGCCCCGTATCAACTTCTTTGCGAGGTTGACCTGATGGTCAAATACACTTTTGCAAATTTGGACCAGTGGACCAAAAAGACACAACGCCGGATCGACGCCGTGCTGAAAGACGCGACTCAATCTGTCGTGGCTGTGGCACAAACACCAAAGGCCAAAGGCGGACGCATGCCGGTTGACACGGGCATGTTGCGCAACAGCCTGACATCATCGGTAGCTGGTGGCGCGGCGGGGCAGGGCGCGGAATCTTACATCATGGCAGCGGCCGGAATAAAGGGCGGTGACGTGGCAACATTCACATGGACGGCAGAATATGCGGCGGCAGTCAACAACGGCCGTGAGGGCCGCCCGGGCGCGCATTTTGTTGAAGGCGCCGTCGATCAATGGCCCGCGATTGTGCGGGCATCTATTGCAAAAGCAAAGGCGGCCGTAGGATGAATCACAAAGATATCAAAAACGCGCTGCGCACGCGCCTTGCCGCCACGCCGTCCGCCCCGCTTATCGTTTGGGGCGAGAACGCGCCGGGGGTTTATGACGCGCCGTCATTGCAATATGTCACGCCTAAGCCCCCTTATTGGCTGGCATATTTTACCTTTACCCCTCCTGAGCGTTTCGGTTTGTCCAAGTCAAGCCGCATGGTCGTTCGGCTGTTTGTAGCGGTGTTTGTGCAAGAGGGCACGTTCGAGGATGAGGCTGACGACCAGGCGCAGCGCATCATTGACCAATTCCCCATTGATCTGGTACTGTCTGCCGGAAGCGGTCAAATTCAGGTGGCGGAAATGGGCGACCCACAACCGGGCGGAATGGATGGTGCGTACTTTCGCAAGAACGTTTCCATACGTTGCCGCGCAATCTTTCAAAGGACACCGTAACCATGAAAGCCAAACCGATCACAGGCGCCCGCATCGTTACAATGCCCACGCCGATTGGCACAACCCCCGCCATGATCTACAAAGGCAAAACACCAAAGGCTGGCGACGTGTTGCATTTTGCAATGCCCAACGGTGTCACCTATTCCGGCACGGTGGCCAACGCCTCCGACGCGGACGGTGAAGTCTTTGTCGAGTTTACCAACGGCATTCTGCCGGTTCTGAAATAGGCATCCCGCCTATCTACGCCATTGAAAGGAAATTATCATGGCACTTACTGAAGGCATCGGCGGGTTTTTGTCCGTCTCGGCGGCCACCCCCGCAACATTTGACGCAGCCGGATACGTTGCGCTGTCGTTTGTCGAAGTCGGGGAGGTTTCTGAAGTTCCCGAGTTTGGCGCGGCATATTCGCCGGTCACGTTCACGCCGCTGAAAACCGGCATCGTAAACAAGTTTCACGGCGAGTTGAACTACGGTTCGATCACGGTCCCGCTGGGCTATGATTCCGCCAATGCGGGTCAGATTATCTTGCTTGCCGCGCTGGCGTCCAAGGACGAAATCAGCTTCCGCGAAACCCGCAGCGACGGGTCGATCCGTTACATCATGGGCAAAGTCATGTCGTTCCCGCGCGGCCAGTCGGTCGGGTCGGTCAATATGGCAAGCTGCAATATTGAGTTCACGCGCGCCGATGTGGAAGTCGCCGCGCCGTAATCCTGCACCTCCCGCAGGCCAGGGGGGTGAGGCGTGGTTTACCGCATCCCCCGACTTTAACCTAAACCGCAGGATATAAACCATGGATTGCTTCGACTCAGTATCAGCGGCAGAGCACGGCGCTTGGCTGCACCTGACCAACCTTCGCACCGACGCGCCCGCATACGTCACAGACGAGAACGGCGTGCCCAATCCGACCAAGCCTATGCGCATCAATCTGATCGGCATGGACGCATCAGCTTCCAAAGCCAAAGCCCGCAAGCGCGCAACCGACATTCTGAAGCGGCGCGGCGGCAAAATGGACTTTGCCAAAATGAGCCCGGCGCAGATCGGGGCGGTGATTGATGAAGGTCAAGAGGGTATCGTCCAAGCTGCCGTCGATCAGACAATCGGCTGGGAAAACCTGAGCCTTGACGGCAAGCCGGTAGAGTTTTCCGAAGACGCGGCGTTTGCCATTTACCGCAAATATCCGTCGATTCTTGACGAAGTGACTGAGTTCTTGAAGGATCGGGCCAATTTTTTCGCACAAGCCTAGAGGCGCTTTGTCTCTGGGCACGTCAGCACGCTTGGTTATGCGCGCAGCCAAAGGACATAAAGCACTCACGCTGGAGTTTTTTGGAGCGGGCAAATGAAGAAGCGGACTTTCCTGAATTGCCGTTTCGTGCTTATCTTGCGGAATGGCTGATGGATGTCGGGCCGGTAATGCAAGGCGGGATGGGGTCGGTGGCCCTATCCCACTTAGAAATTCAGGCATGGGCCGCAAATATAGGGCTGAGGTTTGATGGTAATGAAGCGGAATGGCTGCAAAAAATGAGCGGGGTTTACGCAAGTGAATTGTTTGAGTCGAATGGCAAAAACACGCCGCAGCCGTTTAGGGAGTAAGCCGCATGGATGATATGGCATCGGTCGGGCTACAGGTTGACAGCCGGGAAGTTCGGACGGCCAGCGGTGATCTGGACAAGTTCGCGGGCGCCGGTGATCGGGCTGGCGGATCCGCAGGTCGCGCGCAAGGTGCATTCTCCGGGATGGGTAAGGGCTTGGCCGTAGCGGCTGCAAGCGCACTGGCCGCCGTGGTCAGTATCGCCGCGTTGAGTTCACAGCTTAGCCGCTTTATTGACGCAACGGTGACGAATGAGAAAGCCCAGGCGCAGCTTGCCGCTGCCATTGCGTCAACAGGCGGCGCGGCTGGTAAAAGCGTGGCAGACTTGAACAGCCACGCGGCAGCGCTTCAAAAAGTCACAAATTTTGGTGATGAAGCGATCAACTCAATGCAAGCGCTGTTGCTGACGTTCACCAACATCAAAGGCGATCAGTTTGACGCTGCCACCCTTTCCACAATCAACCTTGCAACGGCGATGGGTACTGACCTGAAATCGGCGGCGCTGCAAGTAGGCAAGGCGTTGAACGATCCGGTCAAAGGAATGGCGGCACTTGCCGAAAGCGGGATCCAGTTCACCGAGGCGCAAAAGGAAATGGTCAAAGGCATGGTCGAGGCCAACGATACAATCGGCGCGCAGACGATTATCCTGGCAGAATTGGAGCGTCAATTTGGCGGGTCTGCTGAGGCGGCACGCAACACACTCGGCGGCGCGCTGGCATCTTTGCGCAACGCCTTTGGCGATCTGTTTGAATTGTCCGGGCCGGGGTCTGAAAACTTGCGCGCGTCCATTGAGCGGCTGACGGCAGCGGTGGCAAATCCTGCATTCTTTGCGGCCGTCCAAGCTATCGGCACGGCGCTGTTTGCGGCGGCTGAGATGGGCATAAACGCGCTGACCATGCTGTTGCCGGTGATCACGGCAGTTGTGGAAAATATCGACATTATCGGATACAGCGCGGGCGTTGCTGCTGCGGTATTTGTTGGGCCTTACGCCGTTGCAATGGGCGCGGCGGTGATTGCCACATTCTCCCTGACCGGCGCGCTTGCCCTGCTTAAAACGGCACTGATCGCAACGGGCGTCGGCGCGCTGATCGTCGGCGCGGGCGCATTGATTGCCATGTTTGGGCGGCTTGTGACTGCGGTGGGCGGCTTTGGTGAAGCCATGTCACTGCTTGGCGATGTTGCGGCGGCAGTCTTCCAAGGTATCATTGACTCGGGCGCAGCGGTTCCGCCTGCATTGAATGGCGTTTGGGCACTGATGAAAGGCGGCTTTCTTATCGCGCTTTCTGGAATGGCAACCGCCTTCCATGATTTTATCTGGACCATTGCAAACGGAATGAACGGCATAGAAGGCATGCAAGCCGTGGGGGCGTCTTTGATGGGGTTGGCCAAAGGCGCAAGTGATGTATCGGGAACGCTTCACGAAGCGGGCGCGGATGCACAGGCGGCAGCGCAAGGATCGTTTACATCGGCGGCGGCGACCATATCGTCAGCATTCGGACCGGCGCGCGATGCAGTTTCAGCTTTGAGTGACGCGGTGGTCGTGAACGCTATTGAAACAGAGGGTGCGGTTACGGCGGCGGATCAGCTAAACAATTCCCTCGGTGAAATGGGCGGTGGGGCTGCGGGTAAGGCTGCAAAGGAAATTAAAAAGGTTGCGACCGAGGCTGAGGCGTTCAACAAAGCAATGACCGACGCGGCGGGAACAGCCGAGGATTTTGGCAAGAAAAAAGCGGGCATCTTGATCAGCGGCGTTGACGGTATATCCAACGCATTCGGTGACTTCATTGCAGGCGGGCTGCAAGACTTCAAAGGGTTTGTCAGGTCCATTGTGGACAGCTTCAAATCCATGCTTTCGCAGATGATCGCCATGGCCGTCAAAAACCGCATCATGATCGGCCTGGGCTTTTCGGGCGGCGGCATCGGCGGCGCAGGGGCAGCGCTTGCGGGCGCGGCCGGGGGTGGCGGGCCATTGGGTATACTCGGCAGCTTGGGCAGCGGCGGCGGGATGCTGGGCAGCATTGGCGGCGTTCTGGGCACCATCGGTTCAAACTTTGGCGCGGGGTTCATGACAAGCGTGTACGGCGGCTTGGGCGGGCTTACGGGCGCTGTATCGGGCGGGCTGTCGGTTGGCGGTTTGGCGGGCATATCCACGGCGATTGGGGCTATTGCAGCGCCATTGCTTGCCGTTGCTGCGGTGTTCAGCTTTTTCAAAAAGAAAACCAAGGAGCTTGACTCAGGCTTGCGCGTGACCGTCAGGGGCATGGATACGCTGGTGCAAACGTTCCGCACGATTGAAACCAAGCGGTTTTGGGGATTGTCCAAGAAGGTGCGCACCAGCTTCCAGAACGCAAGCGATGAAATTGCAAACCCGTTGATAAAAGCCATTGGCGAAATGCAGGGCGGCATCGTTGACTCGGCTGAGGCGCTTGGCATCAGCGCGGCGGTGTTTGACGGCTTTGCGCACACCCTGCAAGTTTCCACCCGTGGCATGTCCGATGAGGCCGCGCAAAAAGCCGTCATAGATGCGTTTGAGCGTATGGGCGACGCGTTTGCTGGTCTGATCCCCGGCTTGCAGGCGCTGCAAAAAGACGGCGAGGGCGCAATGGCCGCCATAACAAGGCTGGCGCAGTCGTTGATTGTGGTCAATGCGCGCATGGCCGATCTTGGCCTGAACACCTACACCGTATCGCTGGCGGGTGCTGGGGCCGCGGCAGCCTTTGTGGACCTGTTTGGATCGCTTGAAAACTTCAACGCGGTGTCACAGTCCTATTATCAGAATTTCTTCACCGATGCTGAACGCCTTGCGCGGGCTACAGAGTTGCTATCCATCGAAATGCTGGCGCTTGGCATCAACGCCTTGCCGTCCACACGGGCCGCATTCCGGGCGCTGATTGATGAAGCCGATGCGCTGGGCAATACTGGACTGGTCGCGTCCTTGATGCAACTGTCGCCCGCCTTTGCCGAGATCAGCGCCGGGGCCGACGCGCTGGGCAACAGCCTGCGGTCTTTGGTCAATGAGGATCTGTTTGCAACCGGCCAAGACTTTGCTAGAAGTTTGTCGCGGTCCAGCAACAGCCAGTTGTTTACGCCGCGCGAGTCCGATGCGGAGTTGCGCGCCGAGTTGCGGGCGCTTAATGTAAGTATGGAGCGGCTTGTGTCCACGTCCGAAATCACGGCAGGCAACACGGGCCGCGGGGCCGATGCGGCAGATGACACGCTGGCCTTCCAGTTGGAGCAAACGCTATGACCCTGCGGATCATTGAACCTTTTGCCATCACCGAGGGCAACATAGACAGCACAAACGTAGTGCTTGAGACGGCATGGACAGCTGGCACATACACGCTTGGCGACGTGCGACGGGTCGGTGAAAGGCTGTTTGAAGTATCGGCCGCCAGCACCACGCAAGAGCCCGGACTGGTCGCATCAACGGAATGGTTTGACGCTGGACCTGCCAATCGTTACGCCGCGTTTGATCTGCAATTCGGGGCGGATAAGTTCCGCGTGATCGACACCATAACCGAACGCGCAGACAGCATTACGTACACCCTGACCGGGCTGCCACGGCTATCGGCTATGGCCTTCTTTGGGTTGCGTGCCACCCAGATCACAATCGTTGGTACACTGAACACGACCGGCGATGTGGCTGACGTGACATATGACATTCAAGACGCTACACCTTATCTTGGGTCGTTCTGGCGCTGGTTTTTTGTGCAGCAATCTCTTGAGCGGACATATTCAACCTTCCAACTAAACATTCCAATAGGCGCGACGGTGACTGTGACGATCACAAACACGGGATCAACAGCGGCGGTAAGCACGATTGTCATGGGGCTTGCCGCTGAATATGGTGAAGTGGAAGTTGCAACGACACGCGGGCTGCGCAGCCGATCGGTCAAGAAAACCGAGGGCACGCTTACGTCGCTGTTGCGCCGAACACCTGCGTCACGGATCGGCTACAAGATACACTTGAACGACTACACTGCCGACCCTTTCTGGAGGGCAGTTGACGATCTGGACGGGGTGGCAGCGGTGTTTGCCGGACCTGATGACAATCCTGAATTTTTAGCTTATGGTTTCGTCAGTTCGTGCCAAACGGTCAGCGATGTTCGCGGAATGACAAAAGTTCAACTTGAGGTAGAAACGCTATGACCGCACCAGTTATCAGACAATTCGTCGGTTCCATCCCGGACAAGGGGCAGGCGCAGACCACTTTTGACACCAACGTCGATGCATGGCTTGACTGGACGACGCTGCAATTCGCGCCGGATTTGTTGGCGCTTGCGCCATGGATTGAGGCAAGGGTGCTGGAGGTTGCGGCTACGGCGCTTTCTGGGGATTTGCCAGCCATTGCTGCACAAGCCGGAAACTTTCTGCGCGTTAATGCTGGCGCTACGGCAATGGAGTTTCGCACACCGGCGCAGTTGTTGGCAGATGTAGGGGCAAGCACACTCGCAGGCCGCAACCTAATCATCAACGGTTCTGGCCGCGTTAACCAGCGGGCCTACGTCAGCGCAGTTGCCACAACCGTTGCAAACCAATTCACACTTGACCGTTGGTTTGTCATAACCAGCGGCCAAAACCTGACGTTCACGGGTAATGATGCGGACCGTACAATGACTGCCCCGGCTGGTGGTGTGGCGCAGGTTATCGAGGGTAGAAACATCGTTGGTGGAACCTACGTTATCAACTGGACAGGTACGGCGACTTGCACAGTAGGTGGAGTTGCGAGGCTAAAGGGCGCGACTTTCACTCTGACAGCAAACACCAACGTGACTGTCAGATTTACGGGCGGCACTTATACCGATGTGCAGATTGAACTTGGGACTGTTGCGACTGCGTTTGAGCGGGTTGATATTGGGTTGGAGTTGGCGCAATGCCAGCGGTACTATGAAACTGGTCAACTGTTTATGCAAACGGGTACTACGGGCCATTATGGCGTAGGCACGCAATTTTCGGTCCCGAAACGAGCCACACCCACTATGACTGGCGCAGTCGGCTCCTCAGCATCCACCACGGGCACCGCTTTTCAGGGGGTCTTGTTTTCAGGTTTTGGTATTAACGCGTCATCATCGGGTTCTGGGGCGTATGTCTTTTGGACTTGGGAAGCTACAGCGGAGTTAACAGCATGATGGATAAAATCACACAAACCGAAAACGGCTATCAGGTCACAATTGGCGAGCAGGTTATGTCCGTGCCGAATGACCCGGCGAATGAAGACTACCAGCGCGTGCAAAAGGCGATTGCTGGCGGCATGAAATTGACCGTGCCACCGGGGCCGACAGTCGCGGAATTGCGCGCGGCAGTAAACCGCGAGCGCGACCGCCGCATGACATCAACCTTTGCCTTTGCGGGCAAAGACTTTGATTGCGACCAATCCAGCCTTGCGCGCATTACGGGGGCGGCAACGCTGGCGGGCTTTGCAATTGGTGCAGGTGCGCCTTCCGGGTTTATGCGCTGGCATCAGGGGGCCGCAGACTTCGCATGGATTGCGGCGGATAACACGCTGTCCCCGATGGATGCACAGACATGTTTTGCCTTTGGGCAGGCGGCGGCGAATAATCAGAGCGCGTTTATATTCGCGGCCAAGGCAATAAAAGGCATGGACCCAATCCCGCCGGACTTCACCACGAATGCAGATTACTGGCCATGACCCGCACCCGCCTATACCGCCCGTTATATATTCTCGCCAGATTTGCGGAAATGCTTATCGCGGCGGGGAGCCGGGTGCTTAACGCTGCAGTGTTTGGCGGATCAATGTACCAGACCCTCAGCTCGCGGGCATTCATTGACGGGCAGACCTGCCCTAAATGGGCCAAGCGGCGGGACTTGATTGATCGGTTGTTTTGGTTTCAGCCAGATCATTGTGCCAAAGCATGGGCGGCGGAGGTTTTGGCCGCCCGCAAAACATTAGCAAGGGCAGGAATGTGATGGAATTAGTGAGAGACTTTTGGGCAATTATCGCCGCAGCTATTGGCGTGATTGTTTGGTTTATTAGGCTGGAATCGCGGGGGATTGCAAACGCTGCCGATATTAAACGGCTTTGGAGCCAGCGAAAGGAGGACATGCAAGCTTCTAAAGACAGCCGGGACCGCATGGATAGACGGCTTGATGAAATCAGCACGGATATCAAAACGATATTGAGGGGCATGGCTAAGTGACAATCAAGCCAAGCTTTAGTATTAACCACAGTGGACAAAGTTAGGGGCGGAATACATGAATTTCCAAGGCAGAGCCAAGCGTCTGGACGATATTGACCTACCCCGCGAGGGCGCGGCGTTAGGCATTGGCGAGGATGAGGTGCATGCGGTTTTGGATGTTGAATCGGCGGGAACAGGCTTTGATAGCAAAGGCCGCCCAAAGATGCTGTTTGAACCGCATATCTTTTACAGGCTTCTAGGGCCGGGGGAGGCACGGGTTCGTGCTGTGCGGGCCGGGTTGGCGTATCCCCGTTGGAAACGTGACTATCCGCGCGACAGTTACCCGCGCTTGGTGAAGGCAATGGCGATAAATGAGGAAATCGCGTTGCAATCAGCTTCTTGGGGCTTGGGTCAGGTGATGGGGTTTAACCATGTGGCGGCGGGATATACGTCGGCGAGGGCTATGGTTGCTGCGTTTCTTGATGATGAGGAAACGCATTTGCGGGCGATGATGGCTTTCATCAAGGCAAACAAGCTGGATGATGAATTGCGCCGCCACGATTGGGCAGGCTTTGCGCGTGGGTACAACGGGCCAGGGTTTGCCAAAAACGGGTATGACCGTAAGCTGGCAGCGGCGTTTGCCAAGTGGCAGCGGATTAAAGATACGCCTTGGCAACCAGATGAACCATTAACGCAGCCGGTTGACCATGTTCCTACACCACCTAATCCAGAGGTCAACTTCTGGGCAAACCTATTCGCGGCAATCGCTGCAATCTTTGGAAAGGGCAAAACATGAAAATGGTTCAAAACTGGCACGCCGCTTGGCGCTGGCACTCTACGCAGGTTTTTGCCGTGTTGGCAGTCCTGCCAATGGTCTGGGCCGACTTGCCAGACGACATTAAAACGCAAATCCCTGCCGATTGGCATCCGTGGATCGTTGCTGCGATTGCGCTTGGCGGGATATTGCTGCGCGTTCGGGATCAAAGCAAATGACGTGGCTTATCCCCGCATGGCTAAAGCGGGCCATGGCGGGCCTTGTAGCGGGCGCGGTGTTGCTTTGGGGCGCGTGGGTCATGGGCAAGCGAGACGGCACGCAGGCGGGCAAGGCTAAGGCGGCTGCGAAGGCTGCTGAGGCGTATCGCAAGACAACGGAGGCAATGCAAAATGCGGATATTGGTCGCGGGGATCCTGATGATGACACTAAGTGGCTGTCCAAGCGCAAGGACAAGCGATAGCGCGATCGTAGCTGGTCTGCGCGGACCAATGGCCGATCTTGCCGGGGCGCTGGTGGTCGATGGGGGGCCGCAATCCAAGCGCGCCGGTCGGGCGGTTATTGCCAAATTTGACGCTGGCACGCGGTGATTATCCTAGCCGCCACGATATTCCTACGGCTAGATGCACTGACCGTGGCCTGCCATACGGCCGTGATCCGCACAGAGCGCACGCCTGCCGCTTGTGTGGCGATGATCCGCCCGGTCGAGGCGTGGCTGCAAGAGTCCGCGCAAGGGTTGCCCGTGGTGCTGATTGCGGCTGCGTGCAAGCGGGGCGAGGTGATCTGACCCCGCCAGATCCTCAGGATGTTTCGTCGCTGAACAGATCATGTGCCCAGTCGGCCGGAACTTCGATAGTGCGGGAATGTGTAACCTTACAGGTTGCACAACGCCTGCGGCGCCAGACAGTGATCGTGTCGCCATAGGTCCGGCCCCTGGTCTCAACGATTTGCAACTTTGGGCTACCGGGGCAGGTCGGACAGGTCAGCATGTTGCTTGCCTCCATTTGTTGCGTTGCAGTTCCAGCGCCAGCCGATACAGGGCATTGCGCAAATCGGTTGGCATCGTTGCCAGCGGGCCAAGGTCGCGGCCAAGGCGGGCGCTCATATTTTTACCCCCGCTCCGCACCAATCGCAGCGCAGCCACTCGTCGCTAATAGATTGCATGGTCCCGGCGCAGGGCTTGGGCCGGTATCCGCGCGGCGCGTCCTCGTCGGGTTCATCGCAGCGCCCGCAGGTGTCACCGTTCTTTGTGCCGACTTCGGGGGCATCGGGCGGTCCAGCCAGTCGCCATGCGTCATATGTCACAGCCAATCCCCAATCGCATAGAGGATCCACGGCACGGCCAGGAAGATAGCGGCAAGGCATGCAATAGCAATCACGTCTGCAATCCATGCGCGGATCAATCCGGGCCGGGCTGGTGGCATATTGCCGCCGTCGCGCAGGTTGATAAATCTGGGGTGGGTCATGGCTTTAATTCCTTGAGGTGGCCCCCGGCGCGTGGCCGGGGGCTAGGGTTTACGCGGAAATTCCGTAAGTTTTCTCAAGCATTTTCATTGCGAGGATCGAAAACTCGTCGGTGTTTGACGCTTGATCTGCTGCCATGCGCAGAACCCAAGCAAACAACCCGCGATCATCACCGCCGACCAGTGCCGAGACCTTCTCAATTACATTGTCTACTTCTTGTGCGGTCATGTCAGTATCTCCGATTGCGTTTCTATAACTTACAATTACCCGCTATTATCCTTTGCGTCAACCCTAAAAAATCGTCAGCGGTGCAACAAAACCCGCCGACCCCGCCGAAACCCCGGACGGACTGGATAAACGCAGCTTGCGCATGGCCGCGCTTGTCGCCGGGCGTCAGGTGCCATCCGGGCTTTTTAGTCTCGACGGCCAGGAACACCCCAAGCGTTTTGCCAACGTGTGACGGCTGGACCACCACGGGCAGCACCCCGATCAGGTCGGACGACTTCCACCGCGCGTTCAGGGCGGGCGATTCATTGCCAAGCCCGAACCGGATCAGGCGGCCTGTCTGGTCGGTCATGGCTCCACAATTGTTTCTAAAAAGGGCAATGCCGCGCTGTCCCGCAAGTATTCTGATTTGTGCCGCAACGGCAGCTTCCGACTGACTCATTTTGTTCTCCCAAAGTCTTTATGGATTTTTGCGCTTGCGGTGCAATATGCTGCGTGTGCTTCCTGCTCTGTAGCAAACTGGCCGAGCGATATTTCAACGCCTTGTATCACTATACGCGCTCTCCATCGCGTTTTACACTTTGCAAAAGAGGCACCTTTTAATGGTGATGCTGTGCCTTTGCGTGTGCGCTGATTGCACAGATTTTCAGAATGCGTGCAAATTCGCATATTAGATTTTCGATTGTCTAAGCTGTTGCAATTAATATGATCTACATCAAAACCTTTTGGTGCATTCATTATTAGTCGGTGCAGTAACGCAAACGGTCGCGGTCCTGAATTTCTAGGAAAATTGCATTGCCCGTAAACATTACTGTGAACAACCAGCGCGCGCCATGAAAAGGACTGGACGCGTTCAACATCGTCAACGTCGATGATTGCGACATAACCCTTTGTCAGAGTAATGAAAGCAATATTGCCTTCAACGCGGATCGGGCGTATATTTCTGGGCATCTGGCGTCTCCTAAACGCTGGTGTGGGCGGCTTGAGGTGTGAAGACCTCGCCGCCCCTTTTTCTTACCAGACGTGGCGCAAAGTGTCAACGCGGCGGCACACCGGCCCGGCCCGCCGCCAAACGTATCTGTGCCGCCCCCGCAGCCTCACTGTGGCGGGCCGTAGGTGCGGGCGAGGGCATGACGGGGCTCAAGATAGCCGTCAACTCGGCAAGAGCCTGCGCGGGGATGTGGTGGCCCCACCGCGCTTGCCAGTCTCTGAGGGTCATGCGCCAGTCCACCGCGTTGGCATAAGCGTTCCGCGCAGGCGGGCAGACGCTGCAAAATCCACACGGATCGGATCGCCTTCGGATTGACCGCCGGTCAGCCGGACAGCCCGCCCCTTGTCGATCACGTCAGCGGCCTTGACAAGGCGCGCCAGCACGGTCGGATCGTAGCACATGCTGGACGCGCCCCCGTCACCCTTGGCCACCACGCGCCGCCATTCCGGGAACGTGCCGTCGATGCGCTCGAATTCCAGCACGCCGGTCCGGGACATCTCGCCAGCCTTGCCGTGGTTGATCACAAATTGCAGGATCCCGGTTTCAATGTCGCCGTAAACCCAAAGTTCCCCCACCTTGCCGCCAGACTTGAACGCCTTGTCGGTTGCGTCACAGGACAGAATAAACCCCGCGCCTTGAGGCGTGCCTGTAGCGCCGGGCATCCGTGGCGCGTCCATGCCTTGCGTGAAACATTCCGCGCCGACGTGGCAGCCGTCCGGCAGATCAATTGTGATCATCTGGTGGCCGTCCAGCGCCACAAGCTTGTCAGCTTCGATCAGCACGCCGCCGAGATAGTAGCGGCTTTCCTCGGTGCTGATGCACTGGAACGCCGCGCGCAGGTCATCGGCGGGCAGAAAAAACGTGGTCGGTGTCGGTGTGGGTGTGATGGTTTTCATGTCGGTTGCTCCGGTTGGGTTGGTGGTGGGCGGGGCTGTTACGCCGCCGCCCGGGTGTGTCAGGCGGCGCGGGCGGCCATGATTGCGCAAGTCATTTTGAAAACCGCGTCGCTATGGTCGCGCATGGCAACCTGCGCTGTGACGCCAATAAAATCTGCGACTTCCTGTGCGGCGCGGGCGGTGATCTGGCTGATGCTCTGGCTGGTCATGTCGGTGGCTCCTTGCCGGTGTGTCTCTCTACATCCTTATTGCCACCTATTGTCTACCGAGTCAACAGGTAATTTTTAGCCCAGGATAAAGCCGCGTCGATTTGTTCGGGCATGGGGTGCTGTGCAGGGCGGGCCGGTGTGACAGCGCAAGCGTCATGGGGCCGGACCGCTTTGAACCGCGCCCACAATTCCGCCTCACTATGACGGTCCATCCGGCGCGCGTTGTGGCATAGCTGGTAAAGGTGCATGTCTCATTCTCCTATCTGGTCGGTGGAAATATAGAGCCCATCAATCGGCCCGTGATCTTCCCGGCGATACGGCGGCCGATGCGCTTGGGGATAGCCTTGGCGGGCTTTTTGTGCGTTGCGGCCTGCACGTCACCGAGGATCTTGGCCATGGCGTAGAGTTTGCTGCGGAATTGGCTGATCATTCCGATTAATCCTGAAGGGTCGTCACCAGGCCGTCAAAATCCTCATTCGGGCCAAGTATTTCGGCAAGGTTCAGAATCACGTCGATGTCCATCCCGTATTCCTCGGCAAGGCTGTCAAGGTATTCGGCGCGGTCAGTATACCCGTTGTCTGTGTAAATATCGCTCACGGCGTCACCTTCTCATAAAGCCCGGTCCGGGCGTTCCAAATTTCCAGCCGTTCGATTGACGCAACACCGTGGGTCAGGGACCGGTCCGCCTCGTTCAATGCGTCCTGCGTGCTGGTCGCGCCGATCATGATGCTGCCATAGCGGTAGGATGTCAGCCCGGGGGCGGCGCAGGGGCGTTCGGTGTGGTTCATGGTGTGTACCTCCACCCGCCACGCGGGCCAAAAGAAACCAGACGCAGGCGGTCGTCGGCCATCAAAACCATGGCAACAATTGCCAAACGTTCCCGCATTGCACGGAAGCGAACTTCCGAGAAAGTTGGCGCGGCACTCATGCCGCCACCATCACGCTGCGGCAGATGCCCGCAATATAATCGCGCAGAGGTGCGTTAGAAAGCGCCTCGTGAAAGATGAAGTCTTGCGTGGTGCTGGCATTGCGTGCGCAAGCTTCCATGACGGTCGGCAGCGCGATTGCGCTGGTGGCGTCGAGGCCCATGATCTGGGCGAGGGGCAGAAGGGCGGAAGAAGAAAGGGTCATAAGAGCCTCCAAGGGTGGGCGGCAGGATTGCCGGTTGCGTTTCTGTTAAACCCTTATTACCCACTATTACCTACCCAGTCAAGCACTATTTACACGGCCTGAAAAATAATGCACAGTGTCCATGTTGTGTGTCATGTTCCTCGGCCCGGCGGTTGTTCCCCCTAGTCAACCGCCGGTGCTGTCTACCAGGTCCTGAGCGGCCCGCGCATAATAATCCCGATCTAGCAAAGCCCAATTGAAGTCATGCAGGTCATTGCACATACGCACCGCGTGATCCTTCAGGATCGCCTGGGGCCGGTCATGCGTTGGTAGCTTGGACAGGGGCGCCATGATCTTCCACAGCGCCGCACCACCTTGCGCTGTGACGTAGTACCGGCCCGTTCGCTGCTGTGCCACCCCGCCGCTGTGCATCTTGCGCTTCACGGGCCGCCCCTTGGCGTCTGGTGGCGTCGATTGGCAGTCATAGTCTGACAGATCGCCGCCCAACATCACCCGGTCGCTGCGCTGGACCTTCAACGTGTGCATGAAGTGGAAAGCGTTGTCACAGGCCGCCACGGTATCGGCCACCGGCGTGCCGTGAACAAGTAGCGCCTCGGCCGCAATGGCCACGATCTTGCACGATTGGTTTTTGTGCCAGCCGTCGCCGTAGCCTAGCCCGTGCTGATATTCAAAAGCACCCTTGCATTTCACTTTGCCGTGCGCGTCGATACAGAGATAATTGTTTACATCGCGCTGGAAAAATGAAGCGTAATCCTCCGACTCCAGTTCCAGCCCGGTCAGTTTTTCCCATTCTGCTGACACCGCATCGCACTCTGACACCTTGTCCCGATCAACAATGTATTCCACGCCGTCGGTGTTGACCTGGATCAGTTCAAGCGTCGGAATTGCCGCCAGTCGTTCCGCCAGCATGCACAACAATAGCTGGCCGTTGATCGTGATTGTCATGGTATAGAGCGGATCATAAAACGGGCTGAAGGTGCTGTTGGAGTTGCCATATGTCGCGTTGAGCGCCAGCTTCAGCGCCTTGTTGCGCGGGTCGCTCTTGGGCAGGCTGATCCGCTGGTCGTAAACGTCCTTGTAAATATCGCAGAACACGTCGGACAGGTGCGCCGGATAAACCCGGTTGGCAATGGCAAGGTTCGGGTAGTAGCTGCGCACGTCCCGGCCCTGCACAACACTGTCAGGCGTGCTGCGCCAGGTCGTGCCGTCCTGCGCCCCGTGGATGCCGCCGGTCCCGAACACAAACGTCAGGCCGTGGCAGGTGGCTTCCAGGTCATCGAACGCGCCTTTGGTCTTGGTGATCGTCTTGGCGCGCAGATAGTCCAGCACGCGGTTGAACTCAGGCGTCCGGAATTGCACATAGCTAAAAATGCAATCCGCCAGCGGGATGCGCGCGCGGGGTGTTTGCCGCCACGATCCAGACTTGCCGCAGATGCCGGGCTGTGCCGCGTTGAGCCGCGAGATAAACACTTTGGACCCGATGGTAGAGTCGCTGGCGTTGGTCAGGTCTTGGTCCAGCGCCCCGGACATTTCATCGCGGAACGCCAAGGCGCTGGCCGACTCTTGCCAGAATCTAAGCGTTGCTGCCACGTCGTGCCGGTTGTAGCCAAGCAACTGCGGGATCTGGTCCGGTGTCAGGACCGTGCCGGGTGGAAAGGGCAGATCGGCAACGTGTGAAAGCTGCAAAGCAATCTCGATCTGCTTCAGGCTGGTCATGCGGTTCACGTTGTCAAAGTGGTGGATCTTGAACAGATCGACCTGCGGCACGATCATGTCAGATGCCCAGACGGTGTTCTTGAACCGGTCATCCCATGGCGTTTCGATAATGCCCATAGATATCTGATAGGCGTCTGCGGCGGTAAACGAGTCAAACCGCAACAGGGCGTGCAGCAACGGATAATCGTATTGGATGTTGGCGTAGCCCACCATCCGGTTGCCGGGATGCTGCGCCATGCTCCGCACAAAATTAAGAAATTGACGGGACTGATTTACCCGGTCGGACACTTCAAAAATCCATTCCGTGCCGCTGGCCGCGTGGACGATTACCGCGCTAAAGACGTTCGGGTAAGATTCCAGATCATAGGGGAAGTCGTTCCACGTCACAGCACCACCGCATCGCACTGTTTGGTGCAGGCTTCCCGCTGATCTGCCGTTGTGCAGGTGCATGTTTCATCCCGCTCAATCAGCATGCAGTCAGCGGCAAGGGCTTGCGACTCAGGCCAGCCTGCGGGTATCACATAAGACCCGTAGACCTTGACCAACGTCCATTCCTCGCCGGTCGGGTTGTGGCGCACCCGGTCGCCGGGGTGGAATTGTGTCATGTGTCACCTGTCTGGCTGCAATGGCAATTTTTTTCAGAAGTTCCGCATCGAATCGTGTATCAATCCGGATCGGGGCATACGCGTCACACACGTCTTTATCTTGGTTTTCGCC
>Ga0209390_10004433_pt1 | contig 21120 bp, 18 predicted proteins | sample BON01_FD_187212 | JGI IMG/M metagenome (GOLD analysis project Ga0209390, IMG submission 187212) | Freshwater microbial communities from Lake Bonney liftoff mats and glacier meltwater in Antarctica - BON-01 (SPAdes) (version 2) | ecosystem: Environmental > Aquatic > Freshwater > Ice > Glacier... | reverse complement strand
GAAACGGGCGCTCTCCGCTGCGGCCTTGCCTCCCGTCCCACTCGCAAAGACCGCGCCGCGTAAAAAATCACCGTCCGCCAAATCTAAAAATACTCCCGTCCGACGCTAAGACTTTTTCAGCAGTATCAAACAGTAAGGATTGACCCCTTTGGATTCACCCCCCTTTGGATTCACCCCGGGAGGTGGGCGGTTGCAGGAAATGACTTTCGGGGTGAGGACGAATCAGATTCCACAGCCAGAGCAGTGCAGGGAGTTTTCGGAAGGTAGCAAGGGAGGAGGCCGTGAAAAGGGGTTTCTCTGTAAAAGAGTCAATCCTTACTGTCTGACATTTATTGAGCGTTGGGGCCGGGTAAGCTGAAGGAGACGAAATGGAATTATATCAAACAGTAAGGATTGACCCCTTTGGATTCACCGCGTGCACGAGTTGCATGAGTTCAACCCGATGCTCGGGTTCCGCGGCTGCCGCCTCGGGATCAAGTTCCCGGAGATCACGCGCATGCAGGCCCGCGCCGTCCTCGAGGCCGCCGCCGAGGCGACCAAGAAGGGGTTCAAGGCCAAGCCGGAAATTATGATTCCGCTCGTCGGTTTCAAGAAGGAGCTCGATCTGCAGACGGCCATCGTCCACGAGGTCGCCGCCTTGGTGCAGAAGGAGAAGAAGGTGAAGATATCCTACTCCGTCGGCACGATGATCGAAATCCCCCGTGGTGCCCTGACCGCTGATGAAATCGCGCACACCGCCGAGTTCTTCAGCTTCGGCACCAACGACCTCACCCAGACCACCCTCGGCATGTCGCGCGACGACTCCGGTTCCTTCCTCGGCGCTTATCAAGAGTCCGATATCATGCAGAAGAACCCCTTCGCCTCGATTGATCAAACCGGGGTGGGTCAGCTCATGGAAATCGCGATCGCCAAGGGCCGCGCCACTCGTCCGAACATCAAACTCGGTATCTGCGGCGAACACGGCGGCGATCCGGATTCCGTCAAGTTCTGTCACAAGATCGGCTTGGCCTACGTATCCTGCTCGCCTTACCGCGTGCCCGTCGCCCGTTTGGCTGCTGCTCAGGCCGCCTTGGCCGACGCCAAGTAATTCGTTTGGGGCGGTTTCCCTTAACCTCCCTTTCATTCTAAAAGCCCTGCGCCTTCATCGGCGTGGGGCTTTTTGTGCCCCGGATCCGCCTCAGCTCCCGCTCCTACAGATCCAAAGTCCAAAGATCTACCGACCGCAGCAACCTCCCTCCCGAACGCTCCGCGAGACGTCGCGTCTCTCGATCCCGCCCCGTATTTACGGTGAGGGTGGTGGTCGTATAGCCGGCCTTAATCCCCCGCCGCAAAGCGTCGGCCAGCAATATCAGGTTTAAGTGTCCCGAACGTTCCTTCGCCCGTGGGTGAACCATCCGTAAATCCGTGTGGCAATTCAGTTTAAACGAATTCTGCACGAGCATCACGGCGAGGAGTCCCTGCTCATCTAGCACTATCGAGGAAATCGCCGGGTCGTTTCCAACTGCCTTGGGAGAATTCTCCTGAATCAGGTGGATCTCGTCTTTTGTGCGCAACTTGTAGTGTTCCGCCAGGTCTCGAATTGAGGGTAGATCGTCCTCCTGAGGCAGCCCTCGGGTCCACCCCTCGGGGATCGTCAGCCGCGACTCCAGTTTTTCCAACCGGGCCCAAACCTTGCGCAGCTCGAGCTGCCAGAGTTCTTCCGTTTTGATGCGCTGCGCATGATCAGGCAGTTGAGCAGCGGTCTCCGAGCCTGTATCGATTTCGAAGGAGAGCTGTTCCAGGTTCAATGAGCGCGCTTCCGCCAACACCGCCTGCCACAGTTTACCGCTGACATCACTTTGTCGAAATGCCGGCCTGATCCGGAAATGAACCCGCGCGGAGCGCTTGAGTGATCTGCCGTCGTCACTATCGAGCATCAAACCAGCGGCCCCAATTATACGGGAGGGGTTCTCCGCCAGCACCACGAAGGGGTGAATCTCGGTCGCCGCCGACAGGCTGTTGCCAAAAAACGCTTTGAGGCGTGGCAGTTCATCCTGCCACGGTGCTCGAATCGTGGTCTCAAGTGTTTTCAGCTTCACGCCGTGATAATCAGCATGATCCATTCAGCATCCAAATGGTAAGCGAACGAACCCTCAGACGCGAATCAGGCCACCTTGCGGCGACGGCGATGAAAGAACACCGCTCCACCAGCCAGCAGGGCCGCAATCGCTGCAGTCGAAGCAGGTTCCGGCACGGCGGCGGCCGAGACACCTGCTTGAGTGATCCCTCCGTTGCTATCCCAATCGTAGGAAATCACCGAGATGCTGCCACCTCCGCCACCAGAGCTCGGGTTATAGTCCAAATGTATCCAACCCATATTACCATCACGGGCAAAACCTACGTAGCCTAACGATCCTGAAGTCCCGCCCCAATTACCATATCCTGTGCCATAATAACCTTCAGTTTTGCCCGAATAAGTGTTAGCATTTCCGCTGAGCGCCTGATTTAAAGTAAATCTATCAGCTCCTCCAGCAGGGCCAAAAAGAGAGGTGCCCGAGTATACTTGCAGGAACGCCTTGCCATGATACCTAGAGCCATAGCCCTCCCTGAATTGTATACGTAAATCTTTACCCGTGCCCGATTCGGAAAAGGCCATTGTATCCAAATCGATGTAATAGCTAGTGTAATTACTCAGCGACTGGTTAACAACAACTTGACCTAGCGCAGCGGGGGCAACCGCCGCCCCAACAGCCGCGGTCGCAAGGAGAGTTTTCTTTTGGAATAATTTCATAGGACTAAGATCGGATCGAGACAGAGCAGGAAGTGAAAGCCCAATCGAAAAGATATTCACTAAGAGTCAAACCTTTATTCAAGAGGCTTCGCGCCCATCGCCTATTCACGAAGGAAATGAGCGTGAGGCGAGAGCGGAGACGGCGCGGCAGTCGTGGTCGGCGACCCGATCAATGTTGAATGGGCCTAACGGAGAGCAATCAAGAACAGGTTGAAAACAACTGGAATGGATCTCTCTCGGCTTGATGGACTTTCGTGTTTCATCATCAGCGAAGATGAGCGTCTATTAGCGTTCTAGTCAGAATGAATTTCAGAACTGGGAACGCTAATCCGCGCTGATCGGCGCTAATCGGGACAGGGAGGTGGTGGGAGTGCGTTCATCCGGCAGCCAAAATCATTTTATGGGGCTGGTTTCGCAAAACCGTTTGCGACTCGTCACATCAACTACTTAGCCGCTCAGTTGAATTGGCGGTGCTTCGGGTATTCAACCCGCTCTAGCCCGATGCAACCCGCGATCGATCACAGCCACCATGGCCGGCAACGTTTCCGTCACATCCTCGCCCAAGAACTTCGCGATCTCGTGCGCCACTTGGTCCGGCTCCGCCAGACATCGCTGGTAGCTCATCTCTATGAGCTCCAACTCTCCGGCGGCAGCTTGACGGCGTAGCGCCTCCAGCACGGAGCCGTGATGCGATTCCAACATCGACTGTCGGTGAGCTCGCTCGCCCAGATCTCGTTCCGGATGCTGGTCGAGGATCATGCGCTCCTGCGACACCACAATCTCCTCCAGGGTTCGACTCATCCAAATCACCCGATAACGCCGATCGGCCGGCAGGTGCCCGATCTGGCTCGAAACCACTTTGACTACGTGCCCCGATGCTTGATCAATGCACGCCGGATCTTCCGACAAACGCTTGATCGGCTCCCACTCAAAGTAGCCTCGTGGGTTATGCTCATCACTCTCCCGGAGGTCATCCGTTTTCAAAGGCAATCCCGCGGCATCGAGCATCTGCATCATCAGGGATGTGCCGGAACGCGGCAGACCGGAGACCACGATGATCGGTTCCATCGGAGGCGCCGCTGTCGGAGTGGTGGGTTTGGTTTTGATGACGCGCTGGGGTCCGGTTTCTCCGCGAATCTTCTCGCGCGCATCCCACCACCTCGCCGAGCGCGCGGCGGATTCCGTGCGCAGCGCGGCCAAGCGTTCCTTATTTTCCCGCCCCAACTGTTCCGATCGAGTTTCCCCAGTAGAGAAGTCGAAGCCGGTCGGCGTGAAGGGAATAAATTCGCCCTGCGCTTGCGCAGAGGCCCGCTCCTGTTTGGTGAGATTAAAACTGGCGTTGAGAAACTGCGGATTGAGTTCCAGCGCCCGGGCGTAAGCCACCTTCGCCCCGTCGTGGTCCTTCTCAGCCTGCAACAGCTGCGCTTGAGTAAACCACACGTTGGCATCGTTGGGATGCTCGGCCACGAGTCGCTCTACCAACGGTTCGGCTTCGGCAAACTTTTCCTGCCGGGCCAAGGCCCGCACCAAACCCAGACTCAGCTCAAAGGAGGGAGCCCGTTCAGACAGTTCGCGGAAGATCGCTTCCGCGTCCTCGAATCGATCTTCCACCAATCGCAATAGGCCTTTTTGAGCGGAAATAAATTCAGGCGCCGTCCCCAGCGCCTGCGCCTTGTCCAGTTCCGCTTCACTGGCTGCATACTCGCGGCACTCCCGATATATTTCGGCCAGCAACAGTGGCACCTGCGGGTTCGTGTCTTCGAAATCACGGATCACTTCTGCGGTCTCCATCGCTTCCTTCAGCAGTCCCAACTTCGCTTGGCAGCGCGCGAGCGGCATCGCCAGATAAGCGTGCTCCGGACCATGAAACCAAGCCTCCTCCAACAGTGGCAACGCGTCGGTCAACCGGTCGACATTGAGTAAAGCCTGCCCGAGATTCCACGCATTCTCCCGCCGGGTGAGATCCTCGGCAGTCTCGAATGGATCGCCTTTCAAATCGATGTAGCCGAGATCGGCAAACTGTCGCAACAACTCGGCCGATTCTTGGGCCGACATAGCGCCCGCCTGGAACGTTTCGAGCGCCGGTCCACGTTTCTCCCAACTCTCGATCTCCGCCGTCTCCCGTGTCGTATCGGCAAACGCACCCCGCAAGACCTGCCCCACCATATCCCGCCCCACCGGCAGATGCATCGCGTGTAAAATCGTAGGCGTCACATCAAAGAGCCGCGCCCCATCTATCCGCGCGCCCAAGGCGATCCCGGGACCAGCTATCGTCACCAAACCTTGCGGCCGATGCCACGCCGCGATTCCGGCAGTGACATTCGGGGTTCGCTCCGGTCGGTCGTCCCCGGAAAGAAAGCCGTGATCACTCACAATCACACACACGGCGTCGCGCCCTACTCGGCCCAACAAGTCGCGCAGTAACAAATCCTGCAGTTCGTAGGCTTTTTCCACCACCCCCGAGTAAATCTCGAAATCCCAGTCCAGAATTTCCGGCCGTTGCGGCGCGCCATATTCCACGAAATCGTGGCAGATCCAGTCGATAAAGTGATAATAGATCGCGAGAAAATCACTGTCGGGTTCATCTTCCAATGTGGCGACTGCCGCATTGTGCAGTGTGTAAAGTTCGCTGAGATGTTTGAGTAGCTTCTTCGGCCGCGGGTCACGCTGCAGATCGACTTCATTGATCCGCGGAATGAAGAACTGGAGCAGATTGATATCCACCGCAGCCGGCGGAACCCGAACGTCCGCCAAGTCCGGACCCGCTGACTCCGGATGCACGCTGCCGGTTGGGATCTGATGCTCCTCACCGGGCTTGATGGCCTTAAATTTAGCAAACGTCTCCGCGACGCACACGCCGTTGATTTTCTCGGCGGGATGACTGGCGAACCAGCCGAAGACATGAGCGCGCTTGTCTTCCTGACTCAGGATATTCCACAGCGCCTTCACCCGCCGCCCCTGACTGCTCACCGGCTGGATACGCTGCGAAGCGACGTTGAACTCCGTGAAACCGATGATCCCGTGCTCAGCCGGATGGTGCCCGGTGGCGATCGTGTTCCACAGCATCGGGGACAAATACGGCGGCAGGCTTTCAATCGGCCCGGACGCGCCGTTTTTAACCATCTCCGCTAGTTGAGGCATCCGCCCCTGCTTGATGAGAGGATTAGCCAAATGCCAATCCGCACCATCCCAACCAACTAAGAGGACACGAGGTTTGGTCATCATACGACGCAGGGCTTAAACTGAATAAAGTAGAGCAAAGAAGTCACAGTGGGTCGAATAAACCGTAAGGGACAGAAAAATCAAGGCATGGACAACCCACTTGAGCCTAGCCTGAAAAATAACGATTCCCTCTTTCTGCTCAAGCAGCACTCGACGGCGCCTTGACGAAAAATCAATTTGTCTAATCCAATTCAACCCACTGCCATCACTCGAAATATGGCTAAGCCAGCAGCAATCACGGGAAGAGTGTTCTTCAATGCAAATGCCAACTCGGTCACCGAGTCGTCGGAAACCGGGCTCGCCAAGGTGGCCGTTTCGGATGGTCGCACGGTCGTCCTCACGGCCGAAGACGGCACCTAAACCCTTGCGGACCCTAGCGGACCTTTCGTCTTTATCTAGCTGCCTCGTGGCTATCGGTCGGTCGGACCGTTCTACGCCCGCACCGCGCCCGACGAGGTCATCAATTTTCCTCTTACTAAGTGGCTCGAGTCCAGCGGAGAGGTAGCACGCTTCGTGCAGATCACCGACATCCACATGGGCTTTACGTCGGATGCCGTATCCCCATTCAAGCACGATCTGGCGGAACTCGACGCTTTGGAACCCAAGCCATCATTCGTTCTCGCAACCGGCGATATCGTCCACGAGGGCAAGAAGAACATCCAATTCGATAATTATCGCGAAGGCATCGAGACGCTCGACCTTCCGCTAATCGACTTCTCAGGAAACCACGACGTGGAAAACGAGGAGCATTTCACTAATTACCACAACTGTCGCGGCCCTAATTATTACTCATTCAATTTCGCCGGCTGCCATTTCGTGCTGATCAATGGCTTCCCCTATGCTTACAAGCCGGAGGCCTATATAGATACGACACTACGGACGCAACCATCTTGGATATAGGTTCTTAGAGGACAATTGACAGGACTAAAGATGGCCATGTAGGCCTAGCCCAGTGAAATTGTCTCACTATAATTTCAGTCGTCAGAATCGCTTTCCTTCTATCAAGCCGATTTTAGCAAATGCGCAGCCTATTGTCGATCAATGACTGTCGAACGTCTCCCTCATTAAACCAAATTAATGAACCCTCCCCGCCGCAAGCAGCGGGGTATCCCGGAAGGGGCTTCGCCCCAATGACAGCGGGCGGCATCCATCCCCGAGGCAAGCCTCGCGGAATTGGTGCCGTCCCTATTAAAAGGATTTAATCCCACTCCGGCCCCGGACTGCAGATTGCGCGAAGTCCTGTTGGTCGCAAAAATTCGCGCCAGAATGACATGTGGCCCAAAATCCGAGGTTCTGGAACAGGCTCTAAGTAGGGTCAGTTATCCCTAACCGACCTCCGCGTTCAAAGCCCTGCGCCTTCATCGGCGTGGGGCTTTTTTATGCAGGTGCAGCTCCCATCAAATCGTCCGGCCAACCTTCCGCAGCGCAGGGAACTTCGGTGCGCCATCAGCCCGTAGTCCCCGTTAACCGAAAGCATTCTTGCGGAGCCCTCGCAGAGTGGTGATTTCAGTGAGCGACTCGATCATCGGCAGCGTCTGAGGTTCGGTGTGCTTTCGCCGTCCGGTGATCTTCTGATAGTGGTGCAAGTGCTGTTGCACGAAGGCGCGCGAACCGAGCACGGCACCGTCGCTAAAGTAACGCACCCGGCAACGCAGCACCGCCGTCAGCGGCAATTCCCCCTTGGCCTTCATAACTTCATCAAATTCCACCGTTGAGAGCGCCTGCCCTTTTGTCTGCGGGCCAGAACCGCGCCCAAAGAGCATCTGGCGATAGGCTCCTTGGCTTCGTTTCCAACTTTTGGCGCCCAACACATAGTTGAGTCCTTCGCGAGCGGCGGGGCTCCCAGCCACGGCCTCGCCGTATCCACAAAACCGATAGTCCTTCGGATCCTTCACCAGTCCCGCTCGCACGGCATTAAGATCGATATAGGCGGCCATCGCCGCGGTGACGCGTCCACCACCCTCCACCAGCACGCTTTTAAATCGCTCTGCCCACAGAGTGCCGAAGCGATTGTGTGAACGATTAAACCAGACTGAAAAGCGCTGTTTAACCAGTTTCATGAACTGCGAAACATCGCCCATCAGGGCGAGTTGGGGCGAACGTGGGTGGATGAGGGCGGTGACCTATGAACGATACGGCGATGCGGATGTTTTGATATTGCAGGACGTCGCGCGGCCGGAACCAGCCCCGGGGGAGGTGTTGATTCGGGTGCGAGCCGCGGAGGTGACGAAGGCGGATTGCGAGATGCGGAGTTTCAAGTTTGCCGTGAAGTGGTTCTGGTTACCCCTGCGATTAGCTTTTGGCGTGCGCCGACCTCGCCGAGCGGTGCTGGGATCCTATTTTGCGGGTGAAGTCGTTTCGTCGGCGGTGGAGCCTGCTCGCTTTCAAGTCGGGGAAGCGGTGTTTGGTTGCTCGCAATTGAGGTTGGGCGCGCATGCGGAGTATCTGGTGGTGCCGGAGTCGTACACGGTGATTTCAAAGCCGGGTAACCTGAGCTTTGCCGAGGCGGCGGCGGTGCCGCTCGGGGGCCTGAACGCGTTACACTTTCTCAACCGAGCGAAACTTTCCGCGGGGGAGAAGATTTTGATCATTGGGGGTGGCGGCAGTATTGGTTTGTTTGCGATTCAGATCGCAAAGGCGCGCGGGGCTATCGTCACGGTGGTGGACAAGACGAGTAAGGCGGCGGTGGTGAGTCAGGCTGGAGCAGATCACTTTATCGACTACACCCGGCAAGCGGATGGGGAAACGGGGCACGCGTATGATGTCGTTTTTACGATGGTGGCGGGTGGTTCGTATTCGCAGGACCTGCGCGGGTTAAAGGCCAACGGGCGCTACATTATGGGTAATCCCCGGATGATCGCCATGTTGCGGTCGGTCGCGACGGAGTTGTTTTCGCGGCGGAAGGTCTTTTTCGCGTTTGCGGGGGAGACCAAAGCGGAACTCGAGACGTTAAAGACGATGATCGAAGCAGGGCAGGTGAGGTCGATTGTGGATCGAGTCTTTGGAATGGAAGACGCGGCGGCGGCGCATCGGTGCGTGGAGGACGAACGGAGAAATGGGGCGATTGTTTTAGATATGGGGCGGGACGCGACAGAACACTAGCAGCCTGTCGGGTTGCGACGGTCGCGGTCGTCGGCGAGCAACGGCCCTACACGGAGAGGCAGGGGGAGCTAATCATAATTGTTTGATTGAAAAACAGACTCTTTGCCGTTGGGTTTACTTTGCGACGGATGAGCTCGGAGTCCAAATTCCGGGCTCGAGATCTTTGTCCGGGGTGTCAGGACTGCTTCGGCATAATCCCGCTTGCGGGAGCACCTATCTCATTGAGCCATCCGTCGCACCCTGGCGGGGCCTCCGGGCGCGGTAGGGAGGGCGGCGCGCGAGGGTGCGATGACTTACGGGCTATTTACCGGAACCGAGGGGCAGGGCACGCCGGCTGAAGCATGGCGCCACGATGGTGCCGGCGATAAAGCCAGCGAGATGAGCGAGCACGTCGACCGGGCCCACCCCAGCGCCATAGAGACTCAGCATGGTGGCACCGGCGAAGAGCGGAATTAGCAGGGTGCGCCAGCGCCAAGAGTGAGCGCGCCCAGTGCTCGGACGCATGGCTTGGCCGGTCAGGAGTCCGAGCCCGGCAAAGATGGCGGTGGAGGCTCCGATCGAACGATAGGGCTCGGGGTAGTGCACCCAGGCAACGGCGGTGTTGGCGAGGACGGTGGCGATCAGCAGGGCAGTCCACGCTCTGGCGGTGCCGAAGGTGATCACGATGGCGCGGGCGATGAATAGGCCGGCGATGGTGTTGGAGGTGAGGTGGCCGAGATCGGCGTGGAGGAAGGTGGCGGTGAGGGGGCGCCACAGCTGAGCTTGGTTGAAGAGAGCGAGGGAGTCGTTGGCGCCGAATTCGAGCCAAAGGGGCCAGTGGCCCTGGGCTTGGAACCCAGCGAGAAGCAACAAGGCCCAGCCGAGAGGGGTGAACCAGTCGCGGTTGAGGGGCGGAAGTGGCAGGGGCGCGGGATGGGGGCGGGGGTGGGCGTTTTCCCGGGTGAAACGACCGAGTTCGGCGCGGGCGATGACCGCGCCACCGGGTTCTACGAGCAGACGTTCGCCGGGCTGATCGTCTTCGCTGGGTTCGAGCCAGCAGGGCTCGCCCATGGCGAGGAGCACCACGCTGGACGCTAGGCCTTCATGCACCGACCGATAGCGGCCCACCTCGACGCGGTCGTCGGGGGTGGGATCAGGATCGATCGGAACAGTTGCGAGCGGGAGGGCCATGGGAGTGGATTGACGGCGGAATTCGGATGCCGGGCTGAAGCACTGAAGACTGGGCGCTTCTGGTTGAGAAGTGGTTTTACCGGTTATTTGCGGGGATGCAAGGGACGCCGACTGAAGCACGGCGCAACGACGGAGTGCATCTTGACTGGAGAATCGGCGGTTCTTATGGTCTTGTCGTGCCATCCTCAAACCTGATCCGAATCGTTACTTTCAGTCGTGCCGTCAAACTAATGGGAGGGGCTCTCGTCGTGTGGTGCCTCGGTCTGCTGGTCATGAGTCACGGGGCAGTGACGCGGGGGCCTTATTTACAGCTGTCGACGGATGAGTCGGTGGTGGTGGTGTGGCGAACGGATTTCGCGACGGCGCCAGTGGTGCGCTATGGGGAATCCTGGGAGAATCTAAATCAACGGGAAGCCAAGGATTTTGCGTTGAAAGTTGCCGCGCAGGTGGAAATCGATGCAACGATCATGCGTTACGCGCGGTTGCACAGTGCGCCGGAAGACACGCGGCAATATGAAATGAAGCTCAGCGGACTCAAGGCGGACTCACGCTACTACTACGCAATTTATGATGGTGACGAGAAGTTGGCGGGCGGGGATGCCGATCACTTTTTTCGCACCCATCCACGGCCCGGAACCGAGGCGCCGATTCGAATCTGGGCGGTGGGCGATTCGGGTAAAGGAGACGATGTGCAGAAAGGGGTTTATCAAGGAGCCCTGAAAGCGATGGCGGCAGACGGCAAGCCGCTGAGTATGTATTTACATGTTGGAGACATGGCGTATACCCACGGCCGCGAAGAAGAGTTTCAGCGCGCGTTCTTTGATATGTATCAAACGACCTTACAGCAGGCAGTCTGTTGGCCCTCGATGGGAAATCATGAAGGCAAGATGTCGGACGGCTTGATTCAAACGGGACCGTATTATGACGCCTACGTTTCTCCGGCGCGGGGCGAGGCGGGAGGGGTCGTTTCGGGGACCGAAGCCTACTATTCATTCGATTATGGGCGGGCCCATTTTATCTGCCTGAATTCCTATGATGTGGATCGCTCGGCGGAAGCGGCGATGGCGCGGTGGTTGAGGGCGGATTTGCAGGCGACCAACGCCGATTGGCTGGTGGTGTTTTTCCATCATCCGCCTTACACGAAAGGTTCGCACGACAGTGATCGAGAGATCGAACTCATCGAAATGCGCGAGCAAATCATGCCGATTCTAGAGGCTTATGGCGTGGATATGGTGCTGACCGGACACTCCCATATTTACGAACGCTCGATGTTGATTGATGGGGCTTACGCGACGCCAACGGTAGCGGACGGCGTGGTGCTCGATGATGGGGACGGTCATTTGCACGGTGACGGGGCTTACCATAAAAGCGCGGGACTGAATGCCCACGAAGGAGTGGCTCAATTGGTCATCGGCCATGGCGGGACCAACCTGAGTCGTAAGGGCGCAATGCCGATCATGCGACGGGTGCAAGTGGAGCATGGCTCGATGATTATCGATATCGAAGGCGATACGCTGACCTCGCGCATGATTAACAGTGCGGGGGAGACGACGGATACGTTTAACATCGTGAAGCGCGGTAAAGTGAATCCGCAGGTGGTGGTGAATCCGTGGACGCCGGTGGGACCGACAATTACGCCGGAGGACGGCGAGGTTGCGGGCCCGTTGCGGGTCACGATGAGCCCGAGTAAGTTTTGGGCAGACGGTTTGATTCGTTATACTTTGGACGGGAGCGAGCCGACCGAACGGTCGATGCGTTACGATGGTCCGATAGATTTACCGGCGTTGGCGAAGCCGCTTACGATCCGGGCCCGCTCCTACAAAGGAGCGGAGGTTGACCCATCGTTGGACACGGTGGTGAAGTTGTTCGCCGTCGGAGGTGCACCGAAGAAAAAGGAGAAGATGCCCGCCGGACCGAGTCCGAAGTTTTAGAGTTGGAAGAGAGCACCACGAAACACCCGGAAGGCCCGAAAATCGGGAATCCACTCGTTGATGTTTTACCCCTTGCCGAGCGAAGGGATCGATTCGTCGGCGGCCATTCGCCGCCGTTACGCATCGATTCTAAACGGTGAGTAGGGTATCCGATTTTTGAATTGGTCGGCTCCTGAAACGTGACACGTTGTAAATCATGATCCCGCCTGTCGCTTGAGGTAACGAATTTTCGTCGATCAGCAGCTTCATATCGGCGACGGGCGGACCAATCGACGCTCATGGTCGGCGGCAAAAGCCAAGCAGGCGCGAATTTCTTGGGATGTCAGGTCGGGGGAATCTGCCAAAATCTCCGGCCCGCTCATCCCGCCGGCCAGGTAATCGATAACACCGTAGACGGAGGTTCTCAGGCCTCGGATACAGGGATTTCCGCTGCGTTTCTCGGGAGCAATCGTGATGCTGTCGCGATAGTTCACGTTGGGTAACGCCAGGCGAATGATCCGGCTGGGCAAGAGCCCCCGGCTACCTAGAGGGCAGACTTAGGGTGGAAGGAATCGGTGGAATGGCCGGGAACGATGTTGATTTCAACGACTACCAAAAGTGAGGGAAGAGATTATAAAACATTGGACTGAGCCTTTTCTTCCCTGCCGCAGGGAGGAGCCCCTGCGTCTTTGCCTCTCTGCGCGCAAATCTATTAGGCCTCACGATCCTTGCGCTCACCACGAGCGTTATCATCCTAATCTGGGTACCGAGTTCACGCCGATAAACCAACGACAAGCCAGCATGCGATCTACGTCATTCATTAAAGCCCTCTTACTCGCAGTCATATCAGCCTTGGTCAGCACGTTTGATTTGAGCGGAGCACCGCCGCATCCTCCCGTAATGGAAGGTGCGGACGAGATTATTTACAAAAGCGTGGATGGGATCGACTTGAAGCTCTGGGTATTCAGCCCCGAAGGAGACGAGAGCGACGCGGTGCCTGCCATGATTTTTTTCTTTGGTGGCGGCTGGAACGGTGGTTCGCCGGAACAATTCGTGCCGCAAAGCCAGTATCTGGCGCGGCGTGGGATGGTTGGGATCGTGGCGGATTACCGAGTGAAGTCGCGTCATGGCGTCCAGGCAAAGAGTTGTGTCGATGATGCCAGAGATGCGCTCCGCTACGTGACGCAGCATGCCGAAAGTATAGGGATCGATCCTAAACGCATCGGTGCCGGCGGTGGGAGCGCGGGTGGCCACTTGGCTGCGTGCCTTGGAACGATTTATGCGGAGGATGACACCGCTCCGCACGCAATGGCGCTGTACAATCCCGGCACGATTCTAGTCCCGTTTGATTTTGAGACCACAGACTACGGTCAACCTCCAACTGCGTTGGCCAAGGCGAATCAACTGCTGGAATCGCGACAGTCCGAACTGAGGAATCGGCTCGGCGTTCCTCCGATTGAGCTCTCGCCCTTCCACCACGTCACTGAACGGACGCCACCGACCATCATTTTTCACGGCACGAATGACACGACGGTGCCTTTCATGTCCGCAGTAATTTTCAGCCAGCGATTACAGGCCAATAAAGTAAATGTGGTTATGAAGGCCTATCAGGGATCTGGACATGGCTTCTTTAATAACGAGCCTTTTCAGAGCCAGACCACTGCAGCCCTCGACCACTTCCTCGTCTCGCTTGGGTGGCTAAACTGAGGCACGGGGCCTGAAAAGGGGTCAACCGCATAGGATAAAGACCGGTGGAGTCTGTTAGTTACTCACCACTTGTCCATCTGCCACGAGCGGTTGGCGGAGTATCTCGTCATCCACATCTTGCACGCGGATATTGTCGTCGCTCGCGAGGCAGGCGGCGGTCGCCGCGCTTGGGCCGAGGATAATGCACCCGGGCTCCATGCAGATCTAACCGAATGCGATGTGGGAGTTGGAGACGCAGACGGGTGCAAATAGATTTTGGCACGGTTCTTTTCGGGGAATGGGGGAGGCCGTACGCTCTGGTGCGCGAGCGGTCGGAGACGGCGCTCGAGTTTGAGGAACTACCCGGGTTTTTGCGCGAAAACCCAGAATGAAAGGCTTCGAGGAGAGTCGGTTATTTTGACGCGAGAGAAGGTCCTGAATCCCCCCCAAATTTATTATTTGCGTTTGCCCCCTATCCTTTCCGGCGTTTGACCCGTTTCGTTTCCGCACCTCAATGTGGAAGTCGGTGGACGCAGGTTGACGATCACCCACGGCCGGCTCCAGCGTGTGCTCGATTTTTACACTCTCACGATTTCCGATTCCGTTATCCCTTAGTCATCATTGTTATGAAAACCTTCCTCACCCTGATTACACTCATGGTCTCGACAACGATCTCAACGGCGGCACCGGGGTATGAGTTCTACGTCTGTGCCAAGGTTAATCGCGATTATGTGATCGGCTCAAAAGTAGAGACGGTTAACGGCGTCTTCAAACGGGCCGAGGACGGATCATGGGAGCACCAAGGTTACAACGACACCACGCTCACGGCGGTCGCGTTTGATCCCCGTGATCGCAACGTCGTTTATACTTCGGCCAACAACGGTCTTTGGCGATCATTGGATGGCGGCAAACACTGGCGCATTTGCAATGATTGGGATATGACGGAAGCCCGCCATGTCGCGGTTGATCCGAATGCTCCTGATCACGTTTACCTGTCTTTGCCCGATGGTATCGCGGTCTCCACGGATCGCGCTCAAACCCTCGTGCGTCGTGAAAACGGTCTGCCGGAGCGCGGCAAATACACGCAGCTAGTCACGATCGATCGCACCCAAGCAGGTCGCGCCTTCGCCGGTTGCGAGGTGGGGATTTTTATCACTGAAAACGGGGCCGAATCGTGGCGACGGGTTTTGGAGACCACGGATATGATCGATGATATCCAGCAGTCGCCACACCACTCTGATCATTGGTTGGCGGTCACGCAGGGTGCCGGCGCTTGGTCCTCGCATGATGGCGGCCTGACGTGGAGCCAGATCGATGGCGTGCCCACTGATCACGCGCTTTATAATATCACCTTTGATCCAACGGATCCCCTCCGACTTGCGATCGCGAGCTGGGGCCAGGGCGTGTTGACTTCGGAAGACGCCGGCAAGACCTGGCAGGATCGCAACGCCGGTCTGCCGGAACCGCACCGCGTGTGGCGAGTAGGAGTCGATCCGGATGGCCGTCTTTACGCCAGCGTCCACAAGCAAACGCTTTTCTATTCCGATGATTTTGGCCGCACTTGGCAGCCCGATACCTTACAAGGTTCTCTGGTTAATTATTTCCTCACCTTGCCTAAGGTGACGCCATAACCCCCGGATCTCCCCCTCTATGATATTCAGGAAATTTTTCGCCGTCATGCTGGCACTTTCATCAACAGGAACTGCCCTCGCGCAACCTGCCTACGAGGAGGGGCCGCCTGATCGCACCGTGATTGAGGATGCGGCCCAGAGAGAATCGGCGTATCTCGCCCGGGTGAATGAAGTGCTCAATTGGCGAGCGTCGGGAGCGACGGTGAAAACCGATGATCCCGGTAACTTGGGATTGGCGGCGGTCGCCTGCAAACTGGCGCTGGGAGAAGATCTCGAGGACTGTTCTCTCAGCGTAATCGAACTCATGAAAGATCCGGGCACCGGTCCGTTCTGGATGTTTCCCAATGTGTGCGTGGCTTTTCTGGGGCGCGATCTGCTTTTCCCCGAGGCGAAGGCAGCAATTCGCGATACCTGGCGCACCACGCGTCAGCTTCGTGGCGACACCGAAAATCACTGGGTGATGTATTACGCGTCGCTCTATCTCATGTCGGAACTGTATCCCAACGAACCCGCCGACAGTTGGTATAACGGACTGACCTCGGAGGAAAACCTCGCCGAAGCGCGCGCCTTTCTGATCGATTGGATCGATACGACCACCACGGTCGGGCAGGGGGAGTTCAATCCCACTCATTACATTGGAGAGTATGCTATTCCCATGCTCTTTCTGAAATCATGGGCCAAGGATCCCGAGATGCAGCAACGCGGTCAGATGGTGTTGGATTGGCTCTTCGCTGAGCTTGCCAGCACGACACTCAACGGAGTGTTACGCGGTCCCAATTCGCGCACCGATGAAGGTTCGGTGATCGAGCGCTGGAATTCACTCTCGTCGTATTTTAGCTGGGTCCTGTTTGGCAATACCCCGCCGACGATAGGTTATGGCGGTTGGGGAGTGTATTTCGCCACGGTGGCCAAAAATTATCAAGTGCCCGAAGTGATTTACCTCCTCGCGACCGATCGCAAAGATGACTACGAGCAACACGATCGCGCCCGCATCCGCCGTCGCTGGCGTTACAGCGAAGAGCTATCACCGCCGGTCTACAAAACGCAGTATCTGCGTGATGATTATGCGGTGGGTTCGACCACTGGTGGGCAACTCGATCCAATTCAAGCGCACGTTTGGGATGTTTCCTGGGATGAACCGGACCCGCGCGGTAAACATAATACGATGTTTTCCATGCACCCCCTTTCTTCTAGTCGAGCGATGCAGATGTATTTCACGGCCTATCCCGAACCGTGGATCGAGGGCGTGACGAAAGAAGGTAAGCCGTCTTACGATTCTCCGGATAAGGTTGTCGGTAGTTCGCCCTACGAACAGGTTTTCCAAAGCCTCGATACGGTGATCGCGCTTTACGATATCCCCGAGGGCACGCGATTCCCTCACATTAACGGCTTCTTCTCCAAGGATCTCGTCAATATCACTGAAGACGAGAGCGGCTGGATCTTTGCCCAGGGTGGACGCACCTATCTCGCTTACCGTCCGCTGGCCGGGTATCATTGGATTCCCTATCTCCACTACAATGGTGGCTGGGCGAAAGAGAAGCTCCCTCTTGGGGGACAATTGCTGACGAGTCCGCATCTGAAGAACGGCACAATCGTGCAAGCTGCCAGTGCCGCGGAATTTGAGAGCTTCGATGCGTTCAAGGCTGCGATTATCGGATTACCGCTGGAATTCAAACTCGAGCCGGTGCCGATGGTTAAAATGACCACTCTTCGCGGTAAGCAAGTTGCCATCACGTACGGCGAACCGCCCATCGCGGACGGTAAGCCCATCGATTACGCAAATTGGAAACTGTTTGAAGGTCCCCATCTCAACGCCGAGATCGGTGGCCGTAAATTGACGATCACGCATGGCCGACTCCAACGCGTGCTCGATTTCAACACGCTCACGATTTCCGATACGGTTAATTAATCCTGATTCCGCTCGTGGTTCACCGCGCGCAAATCCAGACCGGCACGGCTGAATCAGGTCCGGTCATTAGCCGGCATATTTTCGGTCACTTCGCGGAACATCTTGGTCGTGGCATTTACGATGGCTTGCGGGTTGGCCCGGGTTTGGCCGTGCCGAATGTGCGTGGTTGGCGCAGCGATTTGATCGAGGCCCCGCGCACGATCAAGATCCCCCATCGGCGTTGGCCTGGCGGGTGTCATGCGGATGATTATCACGGGCGCGATGGGACCGGCCCGCGCCAGCAACGGCCGGGTCGCATCAATGCGCATTGAGGTGGGGTGATCGACGACAATGCGGTGGGCACGCATGAGTTTCTCAATCTTTGGGTGCAACTCGGCTGGGAGCTCTGTTTTGCTGGGAATGTCGGCAGTGGCGCTGTGCGCGAGCTGCGCGACTGGGTTGAATATCTTTATACTCCCGAGGGCGCATTGGCCGATGAGGGATATGAGAAGGGGACATTGCTGGAATCGTGACAAACCTAGCTGCGATTGGGCTTGAGGAAATCCGTCAAGAACCAAGCAATGCCTCCTTTTAGGGAGCCTCTTCATAAATCGATCCACCTTTTTGATGAAAATCAGCCTATTTCTTTTTGCCGCCGCACTCTTAAGTTCCAGCTTCGTGGGCGCGCTCGAACCCACTGAAGAACGTCTCGGTTTTGTCGCTCTCTTTGACGGTAAATCCTTTGAGGGCTGGGAGCATGCGGGCAACTGGATCATTGCAGACGGTGCGTTTTACCGCAACGCAGCAGGAGGCTCCCTGACCTACGCCGCCACCACCGTTCCCGACGACTTTGAACTGCGATTCGAGTGGAAAGTCTCTAAGGGTTGCAACTCCGGGGTCTATTACCGTCCCGGTCAGGTCGAATATCAGATTCTCGACAACGTCGACAGTCCCTACGGCGAAAATGCGCGGCAGGCGGCAGCTTCGATCTTTTTTTGTATGGCACCAAAAAAGGATGCGACCCGATCGGTTGGCGATTGGAACACCGCGCGCATTTTATGTCAGAACACCGTGATCGAGCACTGGCTTAATGGCGATCGAGTGCTCTCTTTTGACTACACCGACCCCAAGTGGGCTAAGTATGTGGCGCTCCTCGGAATTCGTGGCGGCAACCTTACCGGCCGTAACGGCAAACTCTGGCTCCAGGATCACGGACAGGATGTCTGGTTCCGCAACCTTCGTTGGCGAGTCATCCCCGATGAAGAAGTGATCACTCCTGATCCCGATTTTGTCCCTATGCCAGTGACGGGTCAGGCCCTCGAAAAAGAACAGGCACGGGTAAAGCAGATGCTGGAGTCCAAAAAGAAAACCGGGGAGTAGGGACCGGGAACGATATTGATTTTACCGACTAGCAAAAGTAGGGGAAGAAGTCATGAAACATTGGACTGCCCATTTTTTTCGTTCTAGCAGGAAAAGATGTTCGCGAAATAATGGTTAGCAGATGGAGAGGTGAATTGATTGGAGGGCGATCGCCTCGCATCGAACTGGCCTCTGATTTACACTGGGGCGTTTACTTATTTTCTACCCCCACCATGAAGGCCATCCGACCAAAGCATCCCGCGCTCTGGCACCAAATTTGTCGCGCACCCGTGCAAACAAAAAGGAGTGAGGCGGACTACAAACCACAACGCCTGCCCCCTGCTCCCTAGCAGCCTGTCGGACTTAGAAACGAATCTCAATAAGACGGCCTCGAAGGTGCCTCAGTCTCAATCCAATCACTTCGCGGCGAACTTTGAAGTCATCCTTGAGCCTATAGATCGCTTCGAGGGGTTAAGTCCGACAGGCTGCTAGCAGCCTGTCGCACATTAGCTCAGTAAGATCAGCTCAGGGCTCCTCAGTCAGTTTCGTCTGGACTTCCGAAAATCCCAAGGTGCCTGTGGATCCGAACTCGTCCAAAGCCCGGCCTCAGCACTCCGGGCGTGTTGCTCGGCGAGTCTGAGACTCTCATCGTTCTTCGCGTAAGCCTCATAACACCAAGCGAACCCGTCATGGACCATGTTCAGATTGACATCAACGTTCCCGAGGAAGACCCGTCCAATACTTCGTCCATACCGATCGATACTGGTAATTCTAGCCACGATATCTTTTTCGAAAACGAACTCAGATAATGCCTGTTTTGCTCGCGCCCCATAGGCTTGGTTTGTTTCAGGAGCGTCGATCCCTTCGAGGCGGATTTTTAATTCCCGTGTTCCACGGATCAATAGGGTGAGAGTGTCCCCGTCGTGAACGCTCACAACCCGCCCACTCACTTCCTCTGGTTCTGACTTCTTTTTAGATTCTGAAGCTGGAGTTCGGTGAACGTGGTATTCACCGGTTTCGCTTTTGGTGTGCCCGCCGTCTGAATTCAATCCGCCAGGGTGGGCATGAGCAGTTAGGGCTAGCGCCCCGAATATTATTAATCTGATCGTTTTCATTGTTCCAAATCGCGGGCTCATTTCACCCGCCCTGCGCTCCGCGTTCGCATCTGCGCTTGGTTCTGGTGGTGGCAGAGGTTCTCCCGGTTCCATGTCGCATTCTGGACCTATTCAATGGTGGAGATATCATGCCACATTGCCTTCAGATCCGGGTCATCCAGTGCAGTCGCTTTGAAGTGGGTATTATTTTGCATGCGGTGGAAAGACGACCCTTGGTTTCCTCGATATTGCCAAGCAGGCAGGTGTTGGTCCAGCGGTGGCGGTTACTATGCGCCGGTGGTGCCGATTTCTCTTACTTTCTCGATTCAGCGATCGACGAGACTTGGTTTGGCACGGCTGGCTCCGGAAAAGTGGGTCATTCTCGTGGGCTTGATTCCGACGAAACCGAGGATCTGTCTCCGAAGCTGCCAGAACAGCGCATTCTTAGACACAAAGCACATGAACCATCCTGGAGTGTCGGAGGTGATGATCACTCGTGCGCTCCGCCCTTCAAGTAAAGGGCTCGGCAATCCGCCCTGCAGGACCCGTGGGTTAAAGACACGTCATGGCAGGAACGCGCGGTCGATCATCCCCTTCAGCTTCGCGGGCAGGCCTCCCCACCACATCGGCGTGGTCAGAACCAAGTGTTCACTCCACTTGAGGTCTTCTAGCATTTTATCGAGCGCCGGCTCCAACGGCTTCGTCTCGGAATAACCGGCTTGGCCGAAATCGCTGTCAAAGGTCATATCATGCAGATGAGTGACCCGGACCTTATGACCCGCTGCGACCGCCTCCTCCGCATAGATCTCGGCAAGTTTCTTGGACAACGAGGCCTCCGCAGGGTGGCCGTTGAGGATAAAGATTTTTTTCATTAGGTCTGCTGGTTTTCATCTTTTGGATTGCGAGGGATTTGATTTGGGAATGGCCCCCATGGGACGTCGTTGAGCAGCTCGGCGAGGGGAGAAAGGGGCCTGAGCCGTTATCGCACCAAACTCTAGTATTTGACATGGAGGTCTCTCGTAATGGGGCCATCTCCGCCAGCCATCAGGTTTTGAGTTTTACCCTGTTCAGCAGGAAGATTCAGCGTGATTAGGCTTAGCAATACAGAAGCGTCGAAGTGACCCTGTTTAGTGCGAAAAGCAATTCGGCGGGATATGAAAAGGGTGTAATTAGAAGTGATGGTATAAATGCAAATGATTGTACTGTACCCCGTGATAGAAGTATGCTGAACACTTGGGATGAATTCAAAACAAACGGTTGAACTAAGAGAACGGGACAATGCCGAACT
>Ga0209390_10004426_pt1 | contig 21149 bp, 20 predicted proteins | sample BON01_FD_187212 | JGI IMG/M metagenome (GOLD analysis project Ga0209390, IMG submission 187212) | Freshwater microbial communities from Lake Bonney liftoff mats and glacier meltwater in Antarctica - BON-01 (SPAdes) (version 2) | ecosystem: Environmental > Aquatic > Freshwater > Ice > Glacier... | reverse complement strand
TTTTTTTTTTTTTTTTTTCCATTTTTGGTTTTAACTTTTGACCCTGTTAACATTTTTAATACCTGAGAGCGGGAACGTGATTCCCTTGCCAGGTTATCATCTACCTGAAGAGGCGAATTCCTGAGTATTTTTTTGATTTTTTGATTTTTTTTGAGCGACCGGCCTACCACTGCAACACCCCTAGGTGGCCACCGAGCGCTGCCGAGCTGCACGTGGTTCCACCCCAAAGGGCGCCATGGGCGCGTGCCCACTGCAACACCCCTAGGTGGCCACCGAGCGCTGCCGAGCTGCACGTGGTTTCGTCCCAGGGGGCGCCAAGGACGTGCGACCATTGCAGCAGTGCGAGGTGGCCGCCACGGGCAGCGCCCTCGCAGGTCCTCGCGTCCCATGGCGCGGGCGGGCTCTGGGCGCGCGCCCACTGCAGCAGGTCGAGGTGGCCGCCAACGGCAGCGGTGCTGCAGGTCCTCGCGTCCCATGGCGCGGGCGGGCTCTGGGCGCGCGCCCATTGCAGCAGCTCGAGACGGCCTCCTTCGGCAGCTCCCGTGGCCACCCGCGTCGACCCCCAACACACGGGGAAGTGCACGCAACCCCACTCGAGGACCTGGGGGCGGTTGTTCAGAGCGGCCCGCCTGGTTGCCTCGTGGGTCCAGTGCCCCCCACGCCCGACCAGCCCCGGGAGCAGTTGCACCCACCCATGTGTGGCGGCCAGTTCGAGGCCGCCGCTGCTGGCGGTCGCCTCGGCAAACGGGGCGAGTGAGCGAACGCCCGACAAGACCACCACTTGGACCACCACCGGCGCGCTGTGTCCCAGCTCTCGTGGCACCGAGACCAGTGTGCGCACGCGCCGGCATGTGGCCAACATGCGGCCGGTGGCCTACGGCTGGTCGATCGCAGTCAGCACCAGGCCGATGAGGTCGTTGGGAAAACTGGCCAGGGAAAGCCCTGTGGCACCAGACCCTGGGTCCTCGATCGGCCGGTCTCTCTGGATAGCAAGCATGCTGCGCACCGCACAGTGGGAAGGACCGACGCATCCTGGAAATTGACCCTTTGCGAGGCGAAGGTCCGTGACGTGGCCGGCAACGGCGCCCAAGTCGCGGGTGCAGTCGCCTCCCCAAACACACGGGACACGCCCTGAAGGGGCCAAGACGCATCGGCCACACATCCTCAACCGCCTCGCGGGGAGGCGCTGCAGCTCGACCCCCTGCACGTCGGTGAAGCAATGCACCGTCCGCCCCCCGCGGGTCTGGGTCTCGGCCAGGATGGTGCCGTCAAAGTGCATGGCATGGCAGGACCGGTAGCGGTAGCACGAGGCGCGGAACCACAACAGGAGGTGCGACGTGCGCACGTGCATCAGCGCCTGTGCCACACTGGACACCATCACGGCCGGCGTGAACTGGCCGCGGAAGGGCACGTCGACGGTCGAGATGTGCCGCTTCATGTAGTTGATGGTGGCCTCAATGGGGTTCGAGGCCGGGGTGTACGAGAGGAGAAAGACAACGCCGGCCACGTGGAGGATGTCGCTGCAGTAGTCGTGCAGGTAGCTCGCCTTGAAGCTGCCCGCCTCGACGCGCCCGTGCAACGGCGCGTTGTCCCACCCGAGCCGCACGTCGGCCCGCACGCGCTCGTCAAAAAAGGCGTGGATGCAGTAGCTCGTAAACTGCAGGAAGCAGATAAAGTCGTACGAGTTGCTCAGGTAGGCCTTTTCGGCGCCGCCCTTGTAGTTGCGCGCGCCGTAAAAGTGACGCAGGAGCCCGCCCCACTCGCCGCGCAATAGGCGCTCGGCCTGGTCGCGCAGCACATCGTCGTGGGCCTCCTGGCGCGGCAACATGAGCTCCCCCAGCTCGCCGACGGCGCGGGTCTCCACGCTGTTGTGGATCAGGAACTGCGGCACGGTCGTGCGCTCGGCGGCGGTCAGGTCGTCCTCGCCCCCGAGCGCGTACCGGATCGCATTTTCGGCAGCGCGGGGGCCCCCAACGCCCTGGGGCGCGAGCGCTGGGTACCGCACCACCCGACCGCCCCCCTCCTCTTGCGCAAAGAAGAGCCCAAGCGAGTCGCCCTCGCGCTCCGGGGGCTTGGCGCACCAGACGATGATGTGCGCCGCTCGGATGTTCTCGCGGACGCCGGCAAACTCCGGGCACGCGCCGGAGAAGATGCACCCTGGCGCATCCAGGGCGGCGGCCCGCGCGCCCTCGCGGCCCGCGTCCCCGCCCACCGTCACGCAGAACGGGGCGCCGAACGCCGCTGCATTGGCGTACGCCTCGTGCCGCGCATCGCGCTCGTCCGCCGCTTCTCGGTAGTTGCGCGGCGGGAGACGATTGGCATAGTCGTCCTCGGGCCAAAAGAGGAGGCCGGCGCACACGGCCACGTCGATCCGCGTCGTCTTGCCCTTGCTGCCGTGCGTGAACGGGCGCGGGTCGCCCCCAAAAGCCCACGCAGACCGCTTGTAATCGCGGATGATCATCTCGACGTTCGTCTCGTCCATAAAGAGCAGGTTGTCGCCGTGCAGGGTGCGCTCGCCAACGGCGGGGGGCGCGTTGCCGTCCGCCGCGTCCGCGGCCTGAGCGCGTCAAAAGTCCCTCAGCTCGTCGCGGTGCGCGTTGCTGCGGTGCTTGGCGGGGTCGGTCAGCCGAGCGGACCGGCGCACCATGCCCAGCTGCCGCAACACCTTCGAGTACGTGCTCGGGTGCAGCGTATGCGGAAAGGTCGAGTCGAGCTCGTGGATGTAGGTGGCCATGGCCGGGATGGACATGCCCTGCAGCGTCGAGGCCGCCTGCACGAGCTGGATCTTTTGCAGTTGCGTGAGCTTCGACTCGCCGCCGCCGCGCAGCATCGGCAGTGGTACCGCAAAGCCGGCGTCGGACCGGTCGATGTACTTTGCAACTGTTTTGCGATCGACTTGCAGCCGCCGAGCAATCTCGCGGCAGGAAACGTTCTCTCGGTGGCACGCGATCACGCGCTCGCGTATCTCGAGGCCGTAAGCGCGCCCCCCCGTATGGATGCGAGTGATGCGATTGTCAAGATGCACAGGTACCGCCGCGGCTTCCGTCGCACGCCACGCCCTCTCACCGGATCGCCCGGGGAGACGATCGACAGCTCGACTGGCCCTGCTGTCGCCGTCCCCGCCAACGGCCCCATTGCTACCGGCCCCGTCACCAGCCCCGTTGCCACCGGCCCTGTTGTCACCGTCACCGTCACCGGCCCCGTCGCCACCGTCCCCGTCACCGGCCCGTTTTCCACCGGCCTGGTTGTCACCGTCCCCGTCACCGGCCCCGTCGCTACCATCCCCGTCACCGGCCCCATTGCCACCGGCCCTATTGCCACCAGCCCCATTGGACTCGCCATTGCCATTGCCACGCCGGGCCCTGCCACTGGTGGCGCCACTGGCAATGTCCCTGCCACGACTGGCCGCGCCACTGGTCCGGTTATTGCCGCTACTGACCGCGCCACTGGCCCGGTCGCTACCGCTACTTGTCGCGCCACTGGCCCCATCACTGCCGCTGCTCGTCCCGCCACTGGCTCGGTCGCTGCCGCTACTCGTCGCGCCACTGGCCCGGCCGCTGCCGCTACTTGACGCGCCACTGGCCCGGTCGCTGCCGCTACGTGTCGCGCCACTGCCTGCACCACTGACCCTATCGTTGCCACTACCATTGGCCGTTTCGCTGCTGCGGTCATGTCCTTTGTCTTTGTTTTGTCGGCCACTTCGCTCGCTACGAGCGCGCTCGCCGGCGTCAGCGCGTGACGGCATCACCGGCCCTTGTATGATATACAGAGCAGATAATGTCGTTTGCCATTACCATTTGCAATGTCGCTGCTGCGGTCACGCCCAACGCGTTCTCGGGGACGGAGCGACAACACCCCCAGAACTACGTTCTGCACGGCGTGCCACCTCTCCGAGCAAACACGTTTGCAGGGACAGAGCGTCACCCCAGGGACTACTTTCTGCAGGATGCTACCTCTCCGAGCAACCACGTTCTAATGGACGGAGCGTCCTCTCCAAGCAAACACGGTCTCCGTGATGGAGCGTCACCACGTTCTCAGGGGCGCACTTCGCGGTGCCCCCTCTACCACTCGCAAATGAATGTCAACGCATCGCGTGCCACGTCCAGCACGGCGCCCGGTGTGGGAAACAGGACGATCACGAACGGCCACACCAAGGACCAGACGACGGGAGCGATGCGCGTCCAGCACGCCCCGTGCGGCATACAATCGACCGGGGAGCGGGGCCGAGAGGCTACGCCGCCCGGGCGTCGTACTCTGCGGCGGGGGCGCCCTTCGCGCGGACGGGAAACTGGCGCAGCGTGTGCGCCACGGCCCACCGCCCCGACTATTTTGCAAACACCCCGTAAAGCGCGAGTATTGGGCCGCCCCGATCGCGCATAGCCCCGCGCTGGGCCATCCATGTCGATGCTGAACCCGGTGGCGCTACCGCTCCTCTGTCCGACCGCGCAATTGGCCCGCGTAGGGACCCGCCCCGTGCGCCTCGCCCTCGCGTCCTTGGCTTTGGGATTGGTCGCTCTGAAGTGGAAGCAAATGGTGCACGAGACCGCTGAGCGCCAGAGGCAGATGCACAGGGACGACGCCGACTGCGCGCCGCGGCAGCGACAGTGGGTCACCCCGCCTTCGCCGGGCGCCACCGATCACGCCGGTCGCCCAGACCCCGCTAGCCTTCGCGTCAGCCCCCTCGCCTCCCCCCCCCGCCCTCCGCGTCCCAATCCGCCGCCCGGCCTGGTCCGCCCCGCGCAAGTGGCACGGGGAGGGGGGGTGAACCCGGGGTCCACGGGGGCACTTGGGCCGCGCGATGGCGCCGTCGTGCCCGCGCGTCGTACCGACGTGCCCGTTGCCCCCGACTCGGCCTCGGCCTGCTACGTGATCAAGCACTGGCGCTGCGAGGGCCCGCTGCTGCGGTCGGTGGGCACGGCGTTCGTGCTCACGATGGACGGCAGCGCCCGCTTTGACGGGGCGAACTCCCCGTTGTTGAGGGTGGCGTGACGCACTTTACCAGTTACGCCACCTTTCCTCAAAGCGCTTTGAGGAAAGGTGGCGCAACTGGTAAAGTGCGTCACGCCACCCTCAACAAAACATTGGCTTCCTGGAAGGCGCTCACCCGATTGCCGCAAAGTTAACCACTTGCGGCCTACCGGGAGTCGAACCCCAGATAGTTGCTGTTTTGTTGAAGGTGGCGTGATGCACTTTACCAGTTGCGCCACCTTTTCTCAAAGCGCTTTTAGGAAAGGTGGCGCAACTGGTAAAGTGCGTCACGCCACCCTCAACAAAACAGCGACTATCTGGGGTTCGACTCCCGGTAGGCCGCAAGTGGTCTTTGAGGAAAGGTGGCGCAACTGGTAAAGTGCGTCACGCCACCTCAACAAAACATCAGCTTCCTGGAAGGCGCTCACCCGATTGCTGCAGAGTTAACCACTTGCGGCCTACCGGGAGTCGAACCCCAGATAGTCCCTGTTTTGTTGAGGGTGGCGTGACGCACTTTACCAGTTGCGCCACCTTTCCTCCAAGCGCTTTGAGGAAAGGTGGCGCAACTGGTGAAGTGCGTCACGCCACCCTCAACACCCGTTGCTCCACTATTGCGCGCGCACGGTCGTGCAGCGCAACCGCGGGTATCGGCGGTGCCGGTAGCCCGCCTTCATCACCCGCACCTGCACCGACATCACCCACGCCTACCGCGAGGTCGCGCTGCCAGCGCGCGGGCTGGGCAACGTGCTCATTCTCGAGGACGACGCCGAGGTGCTTGCCGCGGCCACGGGCGCCGACTTTGCCGCGGTGGACTTGTTCTTGGCGCGCCACGTCGTGGACGCGTACACCTTGGGGTCGACGGGCCCCCGCCGGCCCTCGCCACACCCCGGCCACCACCGCATCCAGCTCCAGGGCTTCGCGCACGCCGTCGTCTGGTCCGAGGCGGCGCGCGCGTGGCTGTTCGAGGCCTACTTGCCGCAGCTCGCACACATCGACGGCGACTTCCTCGCCCGCCTGCCACTGATCTACGCGTTCCACGCGCCGCTCGTGGGGCAGCGCGTGCACCGCACGGCGATTAGCTACGAGTGGACTGTCCTGCACCTCGGCGAGGCCTGCCGCGCCCGGGGCGGCCCCGTGGTGTGGCTCGACCGGGCGCTGGTCAGGGTGCACGTCTGGATGCTCCAGTGGCGGTATGGCCTCGCGCGCGACACGGCCGGCTGGGCCGACCTCTACCGCGACGCGCTGCACGCAACCGCCGTCGCCGACCAGGGGGCGTCGGTTGCGCAATGCGTGGCCCTCGTGAGGCTGGCGGCGATGCTCGGCGCGTCCTGCCGGAGCGCGCCGGTCCTGGTTAGCAGTAACCGGTCACTGAGTGCTTGACGTGGACCCGCGTTTTTTTTTGGGAGGCGCCCGTCCAACGGGAAATGCGACCGCGCGCCTGGCTGTTCGTGGCGTGCGCGGCACGCGCGGTTTGCCTGGGGCACGCAACGCCCTGGGGCGCGCCCAATGTGTACCCGTCGCTGACCGACGCGCGGGTGGGGTGGCACGCGCTCGGCGCGGTCAACAGCACCGCGCTGGATGGCTGCCGCGCCCCGGGTCGAGCCGGGTGGACGACCGCCGAGTCCGTCCGCGCCCGGTCGGACGGCAACTGCACGGTGGCGTCGGTGGCGGTGTGGTTCAACCTCGCCTCGGCAAACCAGGGCACCAACGCAGCGCTATATGGCCTTCACCTTGCCGTGCTGGGGTCCGCCGATGGAACGGCGTGGACGCGCCTTGGCGCGGCCGCGCTCCCCCCGCACCGCGACAGGGGGCGCGTCGAGGTGGAGTGGACCATGGGCACGGGGCTGACCACGGGGCAGCTGCTCCGGGTGCTTGTCATCGATCGGGTCACAATCAACGACGAGCTACCCGTGGGTACCACATGCGCGGCGGGGGACACGGGGACGCATGTCGTGGAGGTATATGGCACCCCGATTCTACGCAGGTACAACAGTCACACGGTGCAGGTGACGTGGCCGGGGTGCACGGGCAACAGCGATGCGGGCGGCGCGAATGCAACCAACCCGGGCGGGGACACTGGCGACCCATTCTGGTGGTCGCAGCTGAACGGGGTGCGCCTGTCCCTGGCGCTCTCGGCGGTTGCGGTGTTTCTCCTGGTGATCTATGCCCACGCGCGCTTTACGACTCGAAAAGCGCGGATGTAGCCCGCTTTGGGATGTTCCCCGGGTGTGGGTTTCAAAAGTCGTCGTCCAGCGCAAATACCCCCTTTGGCGTCATCACGCCGGGGAGCTGGTGCTCGGCGACACGCTTTTCAAAAAAGTTGGACTTGCCCTGGAGCGAGATGAGCTCCATCCAGTCGAAAGGGTTGCGGTCCCCGTACAGCGCGTCCAGGCCGACTTGCTGCAGCAGTCGATCCGCGACGAACCGGATGTACTCGGACATGCTGTCCGCGTTGATACCAAGGAGTGCCACGGGTAGCACGTCGCGCACAAAGTCGAGCTCGATGCGCACGGCTTCGTCCATGATGTCGTAGCGCGCGTCGCGGGGCGACCCTGCGCCGGGGGGCGCAGTGGCGGCGGCCGCTCCTCTGTCCGCCAGGCGCTCGCGCATCAGGCGCGTGTGCATGAAGCACGCAAAATCGCAGTGCAGGCCCTCATCGCACGAGATGAGCTCATTCAAGAAGGTAAGCCCCGGCATGAGCCCACGCTTCTTCATCCAGAAGATGGCGCAAAAGGAGCCCGAGAAGACGCCCTCGATGCACGCAAACGCAAAGAGGCGCGTCGCCAGGTCGCGGTCACTGCCCATCCAGTCGCGCGCCCAGTCCGCCTTGCGCTGCACGTAGGGGCTGGTCTCGATCGCGAGGAAGAGCTCCTCCTGCTCCACCAGGTCCTTGACGTAGCACTGCAGGAGCTCGCTGTACATTTCGTTGTGCACGTTTTAAATCATGGTCTGGAACCCGTAGAAGCACCGCACCTCGGTGCTCTCAAACTCGGCGTAGAACCGCAGCATGGCATTTCCGCCACATTGCCATCGGCGGAGGCGAAGAATGCGAGGATCAACTTGAGAAACCGTTGCTCCTCGGGCTTGAGCGTGTCCCAGTCTCGGTCGTCGTGCGACAGGTCGACCTCCTTGACGGACCAGAAGGAGGCAAACGCCTTTTGGTACCAGTGCCACACCTCTGCGTCGCGCATGTGCGGAGCCAGTACGTATTTGCGCACGAGCGACGCCCCGCATTTTTGGGGAATGGTCGCTGGCGCGTGCACTTGCTCCGCCGCGGGCGCGGGCGGGTCCTCCATGGTCATGACCTCGCTCCCCCGTCGGCCTGAAACTGACACTCCCATTGCGCGGCAAAGTTCACGTGCAACTGGAAGCCCGGGGGTTCAGCCGTGGTCTGGTCCGGGATGGAGCGTCGGTCTACTTTCTGCACAGCGTGACACGTAGAGGCGCTGCAGTGGCTGCGCCAGACGGCCTGCCCGTGGGACGCGACGGCCTGCGCTGCGGTGGCGTCCGCTGGTCACCGGGGGGTGCTGCGGCCTGCAAGCACTTCAGTGGCCTCACAGCACTGGCCCTGCACATTGGCGGCTCACCTGGCGGCTCACCCAGTAGTCCGGCCGCGCGCCCTCGCTTTCGGTCGGAGCGCATGTTTCGCAGGCTGGGGTTCACAGTTCATTGGCCCACGCACATCCAACCCACTGCCGATCCAAGTGGCTGGTACCGCGGTGCATGGGTCACATTGCGGACGGACAAGCCGGGTATGACCCAGATGCTCCAAAGCGGCATGGGACGAAGTAACCTGTGTATGCGTACCGGCTTGACGGTCAAGACGCAGGACCGCCTCATATGGGGGTGTTGATCCCCAACATTGGCGGGGCAGGCGTCGGTTTTTTGGCAGCCCTTCCGCATTGTACTATTTCTGGTACCCAGTCAACAATCTGCCCCCCCCCTCCACTGGGCCAAGTGGCCCCCCCCCCCACTTGGGGGGGGGGGGGGGGGCAAGGCGCCCTGAACCTCGGCGAATCTGCGCTCACCCAGCACCCCAAAAAATGTGTGCACTGTCATAGAACGGCTGCTGAACGTGACAACACATGTCCACCGTCACGCCGCCCCCCGTGGCAGAGTCCAAACAGAGACTGGCCGTCGTGCGAGAGCTCGCCGTACATTGGGTCGACAAGGTCGCCGCGGAAGCGCTGCTCAGAGAGACCAACCTCGAGGTGCTGCCGCACAACGGCGCAAGTGAGTCGCTGTTGTTCACACAACCTCCCACTGGCTGGTTCGCAAAGCTCAGCTTTCAGGCATCCAATGAGTTAGATGACCGCGCGGCCGTGGAGGAGTTCATCTCCTGACAATTGTTTGAATATGCAGAAGACGTCCCGTTTGTGATGCACTGGGTGGCCAACCACATTACGCCAGGTGTGACGGCCCTGCTGAGAGGCGGGCCCCTGGGCAAGATGTTTGCAACCTTGAAATACCAGAAGTTTGAGAAGGATTTTCTCTTGCGGGTCAAATAATTTGTCTCCGGTCCCGAGCAAATATTGGGGGGCAAGACCGAGCAGGCGATGCGCCATGTGAAGGATAAAAATATGTCAGCTTTGCAGTCCCTATTCACGAAGGGCCATCTGGCCAACGAGTTCAATAAGCTCAAAAAACGCGTGGTTCCACGTATCCACCCGGACCCAACCGGCTACTTGATGATGAGTGAGCGCGGAGCGTCACCCCCTGGAACTACATTCTGCAGGACGCGCGACCTCCCCGAGGAAATACTTTGGCGGAGACGGAGCGTCATCCCCGGAACTACTTTCTGCAAGACGTGCCACCTCCCCGATGAAATACTTTGGCGGAGACGGAGCGTCACCCCCGGAACTACTTTCTGCAGGACGTGCCACCTTCCCGATGAAATACTTTGTCGGGGACGGAGCGTCACCCCCGGAACTACTTTCTGCAGGACGTGCGACCTCCTCGAGGAAATACGTTGTCGGGGACGGAGCGTCACCCCCGGAACTACTTTCTGCAGGACGTGCGACCTCCCCGAGGAAATACTTTGGCGGAGACGGAGCGTCACCCCCTGAACTACTTTCTGCAGGACGTGCGACCTCCCCAAGGAAATACTTTGGCGGAGAGCGACCTCCCCGAGGAAATACTTTGGCGGAGAGCAACCTCCCCGAGGAAATACTTTGGCGGAGACGGAGCGTCACCCCCGGAACTACTTTCTGCAGGACGTGCGACCTCCCCAAGGAAATACTTTGGCGGAGACGGAGTGTCACCCCCGGAACTACTTTCTGCAGGACGTGCCACCTCCACGATGAAATACTTTGTCGGAGACGGAGCGTCACCCCCAGAACTACTTTCTGCAGGCCGGGGCGTGCAGTCATGCCCCGGGTCGTGCAGTCGTGCCCCGGGGCGTGGGGTCGTGCCCCGGGGCTTGCAGTCATGCCCCGGGGCGTGCAGTCGTACGCCGGGGCGTGCAGTCGTGCACCGGGGCGTGCAGTGGTGCCCCGGGGCGTGCAATCGTGCCCCGGGGTGTGTAGTGGTGCCCTGGGCGTGCAGTCATGCCCCGGGGCGTGCGGTCGTGCCCCGGGGCGTGCAGTCGTGCCCCGGGGCGTGCAGTCGTGCCCCGGGGCGTGCAGTCGTGCCCCGGGGCGTGCAGTCGTGCCCCGGGGCGTGCAGTTGTGCCCCGGGGACGGAGCGTTAGCCCCAAGAGATTGCCGGAGAAGAGTTGTATATGCGCCTCTGAATCTTCTCAGTTGTGACGGTCGCGGCGCGCCTGCGCTACTGCAATAACGCAATCCCAGTGTCTGCCATACTTTGCCAGGTCCATGGCACATATGTAATTCCCGGGCAGATATGTGTCGGCGGCGTCCGCTAACACATCGGTGTTGGCGCCGGCCGCAATGAGCTCATGGACGTTGTCGAGGTCCCCATTTTCACAGCCATGCATGAGCAAAGTCCACCCCCGGGCGTCCGTGGCGTCAAGGTCCGCCCCTGCCTCGATGAGCATCCGCCGCTGGTCTCCCGAGCTGATTGCGAGCGCGGTGCGGCCTTCGTTTCCGTGCTGCACCGCGTCGAGGTCGATATTCTTTTCGATGAGCCACCGCACGATGTCCCCGTGGCAATTTTCGCAGGCCATCATGAGGGCCGTGGTGCCATCTGCACAGACCGCGCGCGGGTCGGCCCCGTGTCCGTCGAGCAGTAAGACGGTCTGCATGTACCCGTTGCAGCACGCAAGGAGCATCGGCGTGAAGCCCTTGGGGTCAGTGGCGTGCACGTCGGCGCCGGCATCAAGGAGCAGGCTCAGGGACTGGACGCCGTACCTCGCCGCGTGCAAGAGGGCGGTGCAACCGCCGCCGTCGGCAGCGTTGACATCGGCTCCCGCCTCGAGGAGAAGGCTCAAGGACTGGTCGCCGTCTATCGCCGCATTCATGAGGGCGGTGCGGCCAGAGTCATCGACAGCGTTGACATCGGCTCCCGCCGCGAGCAGCGCCCGTGTGCATTCGGTAAGATCAGGATCGGCACTGGTCTTGTCACAGTTGAGCGCGGTCCCCCCGGTTCTGTCCCGCGCGTGCACATCGGCCGTGTGCTCGATCAACAACTGCACACACTCGGCGTGCCCGGTGCAAGCAGCCTGCATGAGCGATGTTTGCCCCCCGTCGATCCGCGCGTTCACGTCGGCTTCGTACCGGAGTAGCAGCCGCATACACTCCAATTGCCCATAGAAGGCGGCCCCCGATAGCGCGGAGCCGTCCCGCCCCAGCCTGTCCACGTCAGTCCCGTGCTCGAGGAGCAGCCGCATGCACTCCAGGTGCCCCTTTCTTGCGGCCCCCCATAGCGCGAAGCCGTACGGTCCCAGTCTGTCCACGTCGCCCCCCGCCGCGAGCAGCGCCCGCGCGCACGAGAGGTGGCCGGACTCGCATGCGCTGATGAGCGCATGCCTCGGGCTGTAGTAATTGGAGTTGGGCAACGAGGGTTCGCTGTCCGGGTGCACGCCGGTGTCGAGCACTGCGGTGAGGAAAGCCAGGTTGCCGTGCTGCACCGCGCAGAGCAGCGCATCGGGCAAGTGCTCCGCCCCAGCTGCGATGAGCAGCCGGATCACCTCCGGGTCGGATGCCGACGCGATCACGTGCACGAGTTTGCCCCGAAAGTAGCTGGAGTGCTCTTGCTTTCCGAGGATCCAGGCGACCACCGCGCCCCGACCCGCCGATACGGTGGTCGGCAGTATGTCCCATGGGTGGATATAATCCTTGTCGTGGAGGTACAGGTACTGCAGCGCGCGGAGCTCGCCCCTCGCCGCCAACCCGCTTAACGGGCAGAGACGCGCCCAGTCGACGCCGACCGGCGCGGCGCCGCTCGCGCCGTGGCATGTATGGCGCAGCCGGCCGAGGGCCACTGGCGGGAGCGCCGCGGCCACGCAGGCCTGCGCGTCGGCGTCCTCGCCGAGTAGTACTACATGCGCCGCTGTCAGCATCGCACGACGAGGCGGCGGGCGCGTAGCCGGGGGCAGGTTCAAGTTCGGGGTGCGGTGTCGGGCGCTGCCCCAAACTGACCGCGTAGCCCCGGGCGTTCGGGGGTGCACGCTGCAATGAGGCTGCGTTTCCCGAGCCATTCGGGGGTGGCCATCGCCCCGACGCCGCCACCCGCATCGCGTCCCTCTTTGTCGGGGACGGAGCGTCAGAGCGCTCCCCGGCCGCAGCGCTCCCCGACCACAGCGCTCCCCGACCGGAGCATTCGGGTTAAGGGTTAACCCGATCCCCTCCGCCCCCATCGCCCGCCGACCCCCATCCCATCCCCATCCCCTCCGCCCCCGTCGCCCGCCGACCCCCATCCCACCCGCCCCCCATTGCACCGGGGTTAACCTGAGGGATGCGCGTGCGTTTGCAGACGATCGGACGACGGGGTTACTCGTCGCCAATGCCCAGTGGATATGCCTTGCGCTCCTTCTTAGTTGACAGCGAAGAATCTGAACCCCCATCCCGCTTCCGCTTGGGCGTCGCCACCCTTGGCTCTACGAACAACCCGGGCCAGGTGCCAATACCAATGTCGTGATCCGTAGTTTGGTTCGCATCGCGTGCAGCAGCCGCGTCCTCCCCCATGGAATCCCAATATTTCTTGTTCCGCTTGTCCTTCACTGACGGCTTCTCGACATTCAATGCATCAGCATGAGTCTTGTCGATCATACTCTTGTTCGTAGACGAGTAGGCCACCTGCGCCGCCTTTATCTCAGCCGACTGAACTTTCATGAACGTTAACAGCCTCGGAAGATTCTTGTCCATATCGTTGAAGTCGCTGCTCCCCCGTGAAAATTCGTTCGATGCCTTCAGTAGATTCCTGACTGCCACCCAATCGAAAAAAAACGTCACCGAGGTTGAAACCCGCATCGCAAAATCGTGCAAGTGGGGGTCAATTCCGACCCCCCCCTGTATGGACTGGAACAGTTGCGCCAACGAGAACATGAACGTAGAGCGGCTGCATACCACCATCCGATCGGCGCGAAACTCCCCTGTTTTTTTGGACGAGGTGGGCTTGCGTAGCCAAAGCGTATTTTTCGCCCAGTCGGGAGGGAGAATCGTGCCATCGGGGTACATCAACATTACCGCGTCGATCGTTGCAGTTTTTCCCTCCTCTTTCTGCTTTGCGTCGACCACAGCCGCGTTCAGCACCACCGTAGACATGTAGGCCGGCAAATTTTCCAACGTGTCGCAATTCTTGAAGTCGATCAGTATGCGCATTGGCGGGTCGCAGGGAAGCGTGATCACCGCGTCCCCGGAATGGGGATCTAAGTGTGTATCCTCTAACTTGAGGGCGAGTGGTTCGATCCACAGCTTGCACTCCTTGTGAAAGACCGAACCTTTGACAAAAGGCGTAGCCGAGCGAACGCGCCCAGTCTGCAATTCAGCGTGCGCCGTCTCCAATTCAGCGCTCTTTGCGGCGAGTGTCGCGGTCGTCTCAATGTGCGCCGTCTCCAATTCAGCGCTCTTTGCGGCGAGTGCCGCGGTCGTCTCAACGTGCGCCGCGTGGCTGTCCTCGCACTGGCGACGCGCGATCGCCAAATCCCCTTGCAACATGCGCACGTGAAGCCCTTCTGATTGAACCAATCGCAACTCCGCCAGTTCCGTCTTCACCTCATCCAGACCCACCGCCTGCCCCCGCTGCAACTCCGCCAGACCCTGCTGCGTCTTGGCGTGCTCCACCGCCTGCCCCCGCTGCAACGTCTTCAACTCCTCCTGCCCCCGCTGCGTCTTGGCGTGCTCCACCGCCTGCCCCCGCTGCAACGTCTTCAACTCCTCCTGCCCCTGCTGCAACTTGGCAAGCTCCCCAGAAACCTGCCGAAGCGCAAGCGCCAATGCCGATGCGACCGGGAGATCAGCCAGCATATCCGCAGACGCCTCCGTCGCCATGTGCATCCGCTCACCCCCCTCTCCGACACCCTCCCCAAAACTGACATGCACCGGGGCATGCAGCCGCATCGGCGCGTGGCGCGTGCCCAGGGCCGAACGATGCGAACGTTGACGCGAAAGCCGCTGCGGTAGGGGAGCGCTGCGGTCGGGGAGCGATGTGGTCGGGGAGCGCTGCGGTAGGGGAGCACTGCGGTAGGGGGGCGCTGCGGTAGGGGTGCGCTACGGTATGGGAGCGCTGCGGTTGGGGAGCGCTGCGGTATGGGAGCGCTGCGGTATGGGAGCGCTACGGTCGAGGAGCGCGGCGGTCGGGGAACGCTCCTGTCTGGGCGGGGAGCGCTCCTGTCTGGGTGGTGGCACGTCCTGCAGAAAGTAGTGCTGGGGGTGACGCTCCGTCTCCGACAAAGTATTTCTTGGGGGGAGGTGGCACGTCCTGCAGAAAGTAGTTCGGGGGCTGACGCTCCGTCTCCGACAAAGTATTTCCTCGGGGGAGGTGGCACGTACTGCAGAAAGTAGTTCGGGGGCTGACGCTCCGTCTCCGACAGAGTATTTCCTCAGGGAGGTGGCACGTCCTGCAGAAAGTAGTTCGGGGGCTGACGCTCCGTCTCCGACAGAGTATTTCCTTAGGGAGGTGGCACGTCCTGCAAAAAGTAGTTCTGGGGCTGACGCTCCGTCTCCGACAGAGTATTTCCTCAGGGAGGTGGCACGTCCTGCAGAAAGTAGTTCGGGGGCTGACGCTCCGTCTCCGACAGAGTGTTTCCTTAGGGAGGTGGCACGTCCTGCAGAAAGTAGTTCTGGGGCTGACGCTCCGTCTCCGACAAAGTATTTGCTCGGGGATGTGGCACGTCCTGCAGAAAGTAGTTCGGGGGCTGACGCTCCGTCTCCGACAAAGTATTTCCTCGGGGAGGTGGCACGTCCTGCAGAAAGTAGTTCGGGGGCTGACGCTCCGTCTCCGACAAAGTATTTCCTTGGGGAGGTGGCACGTCCTGCAGAAAGTAGTTCGGGGGCTGACGCTCCGTCTCCGACAAAGTATTTCCCCGGGGAGGTGGCACGTCCTGCAGAAAGTAGTTCGGGGGCTGACGCTCCGTCTCATACAAAGTATTTCTTCGGGGAGGTGGCACGTCCTGCAGAGAGTAGTTCTGAGGCTGACGCTCCGTCTCCGACAAAGTATTTCATCGGGGGAGGTGGCACGTCCTGCAGAATGTAGTTCGGGGGCTGACGCTCCGTCTCCGACAAAGTATTTCCCCGGGGAGGTGGCACGTCCTGCAGAAAGTAGTTCGGGGGCTGACGCTCCGTCTCCGACAAAGTATTCCCTCTGTGAGGTGGCACGTCCTGCAGAAAGTAGTTCGGGGGCTGACGCTCCGTCTCCGACAAAGTATTTCCTCGGAAGAGGTGGCACGTCCTGCAGAAAGTAGTTCGGGGGCTGACGCTCCGTCTCCGCCAACGTATTTCCTCGGGGAGGTGGCACGTCCTGCAGAAAGTAGTTCGGGGGCTGACGCTCCGTCTCCGACAACGTATTTCCTCGGGGGGAGGTGGCACGTCCTGCAGGAAGTAGTTCGGGGGCTGACGCTCCGTCTCCGACAAAGTGTTTTCTCGGGGAGGTGGCACGTCCTGCAGAAAGTAGTTCTGGGGCTGACGCTCCGTCTCCGACAAAGTATTTCCTCAGGGGAGGTGGCACGTACTGCAGAAAGTATTTATGGGGCTGACGCTCCGTCTCTGACAACGTATTTTATCGGGGGAGGTGGCACGTCCTGCAGAACTTTGTTCGGGGGCTGACGCTCCGTCTCCGACAAAGTATTTCCTCGGGGAGGTGGCACGTCCTGCAGAAAGTAGTTCGGGGGCTGACGCTCCGTCTCCGACAAAGTATTTCCTCGGGGAGGTGGCACGTCCTGCAGAAAGTAGTTCTGGGGGTGACGCTCCGTCTCCGACAAAAAGTATTTCCTTGGGGACGTGGCACGTCCTGCAGAAAGTAGTTCTGGGGCTGACGCTCTGTCTCCGACAACGTATTTCCCCGGGGAGGTGGCACGTCCTGCAGAAAGTAGTTCGGGGGCTGCGCTCCGTCTCATACAAAGTATTTCCCCGGGGAGGTGGCACGTCCTGCAGAAAGTAGTTATGGGGCTGACGCTCCGTCTCCGACAAATTATTTCCCCGGGGCGGTGGCACGTCCTGCAGAAATTGGTTCTGGGGCTGACGCTCCGTCTCCGACAAAGTATTTCCCCGGGAAGATGGCACGTCCTGCAGAAAGTAGTTCGGGGGCTGACACTCCGTCTCCGACAAATTATTTCCTCGGGGATGTGGCACGTCCTGCAGAAAGTAGTTCGGGGGGTGACGCTCCGTCTCCGACAAAGTATTTCCTCGGGGATGTGGCACGTCCTGCAGAAAGTAGTTCTGGGGCTGACGCTCCATCCCCGACAACGTATTTGCTCGGAGAAGTGGCACGTCCTGCAGAAAGTTGTCCCGGGACTGACGCTCCGTCCCCGACAAATTATTTGCTCAGGAAGGTGGCACGTCCTGCAGAAAGTAGTTCCGGGGCTGACGTTCCGTCCCCGACAAAGTAATTGCTCGGCCCTCGAATTACCCGGAAAACGCAGCGTCAATGCAGCGTGCACCCCCGAACGCCCGGGGCTACGCGGTCAGTTTGGGGCAGCGCCCGACACCGCACCCCGAACTTTGAAACCTGCCCCCGGCTACGCGCCCGCCGCCCCGTCGTGCGATGCTGACAACGGCGCATGTAGTACTGCTCGGCAAGGACGCCGACGCGCAGGCCTGCGTGGCCGCGGCGCTCCCGCCAGTGGCCCTCGGCCGGCTGCGCCGCACTTGCAGCGGCGCGCGCGGCGCCGCGCCGGTCGGCGTCGACTGGGCGCGGCTCGGTCAGCCGAGTGAGTTGGCCGCGGCCGGCGACCTCCGCGCCTTGCGATATCTGTACGTCCACGACAACGATAACCTGAATCCATTAGACACGCTGTTGATCGCCGCACACCAGGGGCGGTGCAAGGTGGTCGGCTGGGTCCTCGACCACTGGCAGTGGGACCACGACGCCCTCTTCCAGGTGGCCAAGTCGACATCTGACTGGGAGGTACTCCGACGGCTAGCCGCGGCCGGACTGGAGCACTCGCCCAATACGTTGCTTTCCGCGGCGCTGAATGACAACATGGCCCTCCTCACCGCGGCCATCGACGCCGGCGTCCCCCCGGATAGCGGAGTATCATTGGAGTCGCTGCCCGAATACGGCGATAAGCTGTACGCGCTCGCCACCATGTGCGAGTTTGGCCACCCCTCATGCGCGCGGGCGCTGCTCGAGCGGGGTGTCGACGTGGACAGGCAGGGGTCGAGTGGCCCCGCTCTAGTGGCCGCCGCCCGCAGGGGGAATATCCAATGTGCGCGGCTACTTTTAGCCCACGGAGCCGACGTGCACGCGCGGACCAAAGTGGGGAGCATCGCGCTGATGGAGGCCACTCTTGCGGGTCAAACCGAGTGCGTGCGGCTGCTCATCCGGCACCATACCGACGTGCACGCACGGGACGACGAGGGACGCACCGCGCTCAACCACGGGCCCATTGGCAATGGCGATACAAACGCGTGCACCTGGGAGCTGCTCGCGGCGGGAGCCGACGTCAACGCGGCCGACCAATACGGTCGCAGCGCCCTCATGTACGCGGCAATGTGGGGCAAGCGGTCGCTGAGCCCGCTCCTCGAGGCAGGCGCCAACGTGCACGCCGCGGACACCGACGGCTTCACGCCGATGCTCTACGCGTGCCGCTTTGAGTGCATGCAGAACGTCATGCTGTTATACCAACGCGGGGCCGACCCGCACGAGGTCAGCGCCGACGGCACCACGGCCCTCATGCTGGCATGCGAGGGGGGCTACTTTGGGGGCCACTTTGGGGGCTACGTGGACATCGTGCGGTGGCTCATCGACAATAACGTCGACCTTGACGCGGTGCAGCATGGGGACGAAGGCCAGACCGCGCTCACATTCAGCTCAGGTGACAATCGGCGGATGCTCATAGAGGCCGGGGCGGACCTCGAAGCCACCGACACGCAGGGGTATACAACACTCATGCACGACTGCCGAAACGGGTGCATCGACGAAGCCCGTGAGCTCATTGCGGCTGGCGCCGATACAGAGTCGTTCGATGCCTTGTGTGCCATAGACTTGGCACAGGATCTCTGGGGGTGCGATCTCCGGGATTGCGGTAATGCAGTGACGTAGGGCGCGCCGCAACAGGCCCGGCTGAGACGCTGCGTATGGAGGTGGCACGTCCTGCAGAAAGTAGTTCTGGGGGTGACGCTCCGTCTCCGACAACGTATTTGCTCAGGGAGGTGGCACGTCATGCAGAAAATAGTTCTGGGGGTGACGCTCCGTCTCCGACAAAGTATTTGCTCGGGGATGTGGCACGTCCTGCAGAAAGTAGTTCGGGGGCTGACGCTCCGTCTCCGACAAAGTATTTCCTCGGGGAGGTGGCACGTCCTGCAAAAAGTAGTTCTGAGGCTGACGCTCCGTCTCCGACAAAGTATTTCATCGGGGGAGGTGGCACGTCCTGCAGAATGTAGTTCGGGGGCTGACGCTCCGTCTCCAACAAAGTATTTCCCCGGGGAGGTGGCACGTCCTGCAGAAAGATGTTCGGGGGCTGACGCTCCGTCTCCGACAAAGTATTCCCTCTGTGAGGTGGCACGTCCTGCAGAAAGTAGTTCGGGGGCTGACGCTCCGTCTCCGACAAAGTATTTCCTCGGGGAGGTGGCACGTCCTGCAGAAAGTAGTTCCGGGGTTGACGCTCCGTCTCCGCCAACGTATTTCCTCGGGGGGGTGGCACATCCTGCAGAAAGTAGTTCCGGGGGTGACGCTCCGTCTCCGCCAAAGTATTTCCCCGGGGAGGTGGCACATCCTGCAGAACGTAGTTCCGGGGGTGACCCTCCGTCTCCGCCAAAGTATTTCCCCGGGGAGGTGGCACATCCTGCATAAAGTAGTTTTCGGGGATGACGCTCCGTCTCCGCCAAAGTATTTCTTCGGGGAGGTGGGACATCCTGCAGAAAGTAGTTCCCCGGAGGGGGGATGACGCTCCGTCTCCGCCAAAGTATTTCCCCGGGGAAGTGGCACGTCCTGCAGAAAGTAGTTCCCCGGAGGGGGGCTGACGCTCCGCCTCCGACAAAGTATTTGCTCTGGAGGTGGCACGTCCTGTAGAAAATAGTTCTGGGGGTCCCCTCAGTCTCCGACAAAGTATTTGCTCGAGTGGTAACAAGGACTCGACGGTTGCGACGAATGGCACATGGGCACCGTGTCCTCCACCTCTATCAGCGGATTCCGGCGGGCTCGGTGGCTATCCCAGCTGCGCGCTGCGCAGCGCGCTGCGCCGCGCGCGGCCCCGATTCGCGGGTAGCGCACGTGACCACCGAGTCACCGCGCGTCAATGGCACGGACCTCGTGCGCTTCATGCGGTTATACTCACACCGCGGTATCCGCTGCACCTGAGAATGTTGAGAAAATATCAGACATAACAGCCACTGATTTGATATTGCATTCTGCGGCGCGACACTGGGCGTGTCTGCACGCGCCTGGTATACCTCCGTCCCCGACAGCGTATTTGCTCGGGGAGGTGGCACGTCTTGCAGAAAGTAGTTCCGGGGCGGACGCTCCGTCCCCGACAAAGTATGTGCTCGCGGAAGCTCCATCATTGAGAAAGTGTTTGTTTGGGGAGGTGGCACGTCATGCAGAACGTAGTTCCAGGGCTGACGCCCCGTCCCCAACAAAGTATTTGATCGGGGAGGTGGCACGTTCTGCAGAAATTAGTTCCGGGGGTGACGCTTCGTCCCCGACAACGTCTTTGCTCGGGGAGGTGGCACGTCCTGCAGAAAGTAGTGCCGGGGCTGACGCTGAACGTAGGTCCGGTTTGTCCCCACAAAGTATTTGCCCGGGGAAGTGGCACGTCCGGCAGAGTGTAGTTCGGGGGTGACGCGCCGTCCCCGACAACGTATTTGCTCGGGGAGGTGGCCCATCCGACAGAAAGTAGTTTCGGGGGTGACGCTCCGTCCCTGAGAAGTGTTTGCTCGGAGAGGTGGCGAGGGACGGAGAGTCACCCCCTGAAACAACTTCCTGCAACGACGGCACCTCTCGGAGCAAACTTTTTATCAGATTTCAAACCCAAAGATAGGGTCAGGGGGGTGTACAGTCCCCGGGAGGTCTGGGGGCGGCCCTTCTTCTCTCGATGGAGACTCCGCCGGCTGCGCTGCTCGCGGCCAAGTGCATGGGCGAGTTCCTGGCGTACCACGCGCTGGGCACGGTGCTGTTCGACGTGGTGCACGCGTTTGCGCACGGGTTGCCGCGCAGGGCGCTGCTGTCGCGCTGGCACAGCTGCCACCACAGGTTCCAGGGGGCCAGTCTGAAAATTATGGTCCAGTTCGAGGCGGACAACGTAGCGTATCACCTAACCCCCGAGTGGCTCACCGCGCTCGTGCCGGCCGCAGCGGTGGCGGCGGCCGCGACGCCACTGAGCTGGGTGCAGCTCACCGCGCTCGCGTACCTGGCGGTGCGCTCGGTCATCTTTGCGGTGGCGGGCCTCATCATGAAGGGCCAAGACAGCAACCACGTCGAGCTGGAGCGGATAGAGGTGGACAAGGCCTGGCTCCTTGTCGGTCCGCACTACCACGCCCTGCACCACGTCTTCCCCGGGCGGTACTTGGCGTCGTTTGTCAAGGTGCTCGACTACGCGCTGGGCACCGCCGCGCCGCCGCACGCGGGCCGCCGGTTCGTCCTAACGGGCGCGGGCGGCTCGCTGGGCAGCGCCTTCGCCGCGAGGC
>Ga0209390_10004425_pt1 | contig 21150 bp, 25 predicted proteins | sample BON01_FD_187212 | JGI IMG/M metagenome (GOLD analysis project Ga0209390, IMG submission 187212) | Freshwater microbial communities from Lake Bonney liftoff mats and glacier meltwater in Antarctica - BON-01 (SPAdes) (version 2) | ecosystem: Environmental > Aquatic > Freshwater > Ice > Glacier... | reverse complement strand
CGGCGAGGGCGGCGGCGGCGATGGCGGGGGCGGGGGCGGGAGCGGCAAGGGCGGCGGTGGCGATGGTGGCGGCAAGGGCGGGGGCGGCGGCGGGGGCGGCGGCAGCGGCGGCGGCGGCCGGGGCGGCGGCGAGAACGGCGAGGAAGGCAGGGCGGGCGGAGGGGGTGCGTCCGGCCACGGCTCGCCGGCCGACTAGCAGCAGCCCGGGCAACAGTAAGACAGGAAGCCGCCGCCGCTCGGAGTGCCCGGGTCGGTGGACTTGCGGCTGGTGACATCGTAGACCAGCATATCGGAATAGAACTGCGATTGGCCGGGGATCACCACGCCCCAGGGGGGTGTGGTAACCCTGAGGGTCGGCACCCGGGGCACGGGGGTCCGAGTGAAGAGCGAAGTGGTGTCGTGGCCTGCGCGTGCCCCGGCGATGCGGATGTGCACTGGGGAGCCGCTGTACCACGTGGCACCCTCTGGCCACCAGCCACCGAGTAACTCGTGGATCTGCGCATACAACGTGTTGTGGTCAGTCACAATGTCGCCATTCCCCCACTTGATGTCCACTTCCACCCGCAGCTGCGTGATGGCAGGGGCGCGGATCAAGTCGATCATCGCCGGTGTGATGCGCGCTAACGGAGCGCTCCGAAAATAGTGGTGGTTTGCGCGGCTCGAGGGGGCGCGTGCCGCGGGGGCGCTGGCGCGAGGGGGCGCTTGCCGCAAAGGGCGCCGGTGGGGAGGGCGTGTGCCACGGGGGCGCCGGCGGGAGGGGGGGGGGGTCCAACGGTGGCGCCCGCGCGAGGGCGGCCCACGGGCTAACCACACGCCGCGCGGGTCACATGCCGCACCCTGATTCGGTTGCCGTGGGTCGCCAGGCGCGGGTACGGCCCGCGGCGTGTGCCCCGCCGCGCCCAACAAATCTCGGCGGGGTGGGTAGAGGCTTGGACGGGGTTGCGGGGATGACACTCAACCCGCAGCATCGCCAGTTGGCCGGTATATCGCCAGTTGGCCGGTATGTTCAACGATGAGGTGTGCCAGCACCTCCTATCAGTCTGCGTGTGCGTGGTTGGGGGTTGCTTTGGCGAGTTGAGCCGGCGCTGCGGGGCCAACCGGGGCACGATGCGCGCCTGCCTCGGCCTGGTCGCCGATTGGAACGACCCGACCTTTGAGCTGCAAGCGCGCGCCGCGGTCAGCGCCGGCTCACTCGACGAGCTGCTCTGCGCGTCCATCATCGTCTTTGTCAAGCGCTTCCACGAGCGGCCCGGGTGCCCGCGGCTGCAGATCCAAGTCACTATCCCCCCGGTCGCCGTCTTTGCCCGGCTCTTCTTGGTGGAGGCGGCGGCACAGGAGGCGGTGGTGGACGGCAGCTTCTTCGACCCCCGGGCGCAGGTGGCGCACGGGGCGTGCATGGACGCGCTGCGTGGCGCCTCCCGCGCCCTGCTGTTGGACTATGTCTTGGCACAGGAAGTGGACGGCGAGCCTTGCGACGAGGCCCCCGAGGTGTCTGCCTGCGACTCGGTGTCGAACGCGGCCCGCCCCGAGGAAGCGACGCGTACCGCCCGCAAGCATGCCTACACCGCCCGCGCCGCGGCGGGCCACGAGGGCGCGACGCGCGAGGCGACCCCAGCCCCTGTGGCGCAGTGGCATCCCCTCGGGCACACCAGCCGCGGGGCCGAGCCCAAACACCGGGCCGGGCCTGAGTCTGTAGAGGCCGAACAACGCCGGGCAGAGGCCAAAAAACCGGGAGCGGGCGCCGAGGCCAAGGCACGGGAGGCGTCTGTCCCCGCACCGGTACAGGCCCACGCGGCGAGTTGCATCTCGATCTCGGACTTTGGTGTGCCCCCCACCCGTGCCGCCTTGCAACAGTCGCAACGGGGCCGCGTGGGCCCCCGCGCCGCGGGCGGACGGACCCCGCGCACGGCGGAGGCCGACAGGACGTCCAGCGATGGTCGGAGTGCATGGCACGAGCCGGACGCGAGCGCCGACGCGACGCGTGCGGCAGTGGGCCGTGGCCCGGAGCAACCGGCAGTGGCACTCGATCCGCCCAGCGACCCACACGTGGCGCGTCGTTCAACGGATCCACAGCGCACGGCGGGCGAGATGCGTCCAAGGGAGGGTACATGGTGCCCTGACCGGGATGCGGAGGATTCAGACGCGGGGGGTGCGGACGACGTGCGCGACGTGGACGAAGTGGGTGGCGCGGAGGGCGTCGATGGCGCGGACAAAGAGTGTGACGCGAGCGATGCGAGCGACGCGAGCGGCGCGAGTGGGGCGAGCGGCGCGAGCGACGCGAGCGGCGCGAGCGGCGCGAGCGGTGCGAGCGGCCAGGCCTCCTCGACTCACACCCGGTCCTATGCATCGTCCGTGCCGATGGACGAAGCCAGTGTGGTCCGCAGCCTCACGGAGGCCGTAAACGGCGGCCCGAGGCCGGAGAGGCACCACGGTGCGTTCCGAGCCATCCCTGAGGCCGAGGTCAACTCCTGACGGCGCCGACACCGACCCCAGATGCACTGGGGGTCGGGTATTCGAACCCTTGGGTGATAACCGCCACACCCCCTTTTCCGACGAGACACAGCCGAAGAAGGCATGGAGCGCGGTCAACTTGAAGTGCACCGCATACCAGGGGTTAACCCTAACCCTAACCCTAACCCTACCATACCGCCTCAGGCGCTGCATGGGCAGGAGTGAGAAGGACTTGGGCAGCTTAATTTTTGCCGCGCTCCACTTGTTGAGGTGCGTCTTCTTGGACTCTCGGACCTCGGCTGTGCCGGTGTCCTGCACATGGCCGTCGCCCATCCACCGCTCCGCCCAGCGCGACTAACGCCGCGCGTGCACGAGCACTTCGGCCAGCGTCCGTTTTGTACCGACAGTTCGACGCAGGGGACTCGAGTGCGGCCCACTCCTCGTTGGCGATGACCATGGCGAGAGCTGCAACCTCCTTGCTCAGTACAGCACTGAGCGCCGCCTCCGTAGCCATTTCATTGACCGAAAAAATGACCAACTTGAGGATGCGACAGACGTTGCCCCACGGGCAATTCAAGTGGTGTGCTCGCCCCTCCAGTGCGTGCCCCACCCCCGGGGTTGGAACCCGACGGGCAACCCATCATATCACGTCTTGTGCCTCTGACGCGCACCCGATGATGGGTTTGCCCCCGCGCCGAATCCACCATCCGGTGAGGGAAGCGCCCAGCATCCCGACCGACGAGATGCCGATGGCCAGATATACCAATATCTGCAACCAAGGCCCCGCCCACTCGAGTACATCGGGGAGGCCGACCAGTGTCACCTCCCCTTCAGAGGCCGCGGCGGAGACTTTGTTGCAGATGCGCATGGCCCCTGGCCACCCCTCGATGGCCAATAGGCGGATACCGAGGATGAGCCAGTTCAGCCCTCCCACTTGCGTCAGGCTGAACATGAGTGAGACAAACATCTTGATCTAATCTGGCCTCTCCATGGCCCCCGAGGCCCCAGAAGCCGCCCCCGAGGGGGTCGCCCTATCCAAAGGGGCCGAGGGGGTCGCCCTATCCGAAGGGGCCGAGGGGGTCGCCAACCCCGAGGCCGCCACCGAGGGGTTCGCCTGGCACAGAGGCCGCCGCTGAGGCCTCGCCGACGTTGGCCCCGGCGCCGAACGTCGCGGTGAACGGGCGTGAAGCCATTGTCTTATTGATGGGCAAGAAAAAAATAAAATTGTGGTGAACCAATCGAATGGGCCTGGCCCCGGCGGCCCTGGCAATGGCCCCGGCAATGACCCCGGCAACCCCGGTGACCCCGGCGACGGCCCCGGCGACCCCGGCGACCCCGGTGACCCCGGCCACCCGGCGACGGCCCCGGCGACGGTCCCGCCAACGGCCCAGGCGACGGCCACATCGACCCAGGCGGCGCCCGTCTGGTTGCGTGGCCCGCCACACGGCGCGCGCCGGGTTAGTTCCACCACGCGGCGGCTGGGACCCGTGTGCCCCCCCCCCCCAGGTGGGATGGACCCAGGCCCCCGCGACCCTGGCAACGGCCCCGGTGACCCTGGCAATGGCCCCGGTGACGACGCGCGCACCCTCGCGCGGGCGCGCGACGCCTGCTTCGCCTTCTTGGCACTCGAGAACCTCGCCGACGTGCGCCAGCTGCTGGCCGATGGCTTCACCACGCGCGACGTGCTCGCCCTGCGCCTCGTCTGGCTGCTCCCGCTCGCCGACTTTATGGCGCACAACGCCTTCCCCCTCCGGTGCGCCGTGCCCGGTTGCCAGTCCGCCCAGCTGCCTGGCTGCAGCCTGGCCGAGTGGATGTGGAACAGCGCCGTCGATTGCTTCCTGCGCAACAACTGGGTCACCGTAGCCATCGTCGGCAGCTACCCGCTCTACCTGATGCACCACCAGTCGCCCGGCGTCGCCGTCAACATGCTGGCCGGCGTCGACGTTTACACGTCGCTCTGGGACCCGGCGCAGCTGCCTGCGCTCAAGGCGTCCTTCGAGCGCGTCCTCGGCAGCCGGCTCGACGAGCTCGACCCGGCCGACTTTGGCGCGCGCGCCGACCGGGAGGGCGACTCGCCCGTCTACATTGCCACCGACGGCGGCGCCAGCCAAGCCACACGCCTCCGCGTCGGCGGCACCAAGAAGGAGCGGCTCGACGCCCTGCGCTTCGTATGGGCCGTCGACCCGCCGCTGCGGCAGCGCTCTCGGCCGCACATCTTGGGCTGGCGCTGCGCCCGCTTAGACCGCGTCGTGGTTGTCCACCTGCACCATCACACGCGCGTGCCCGGCCGCTCGACCTACGCCGCCACGCCGGTGCCCGGCCCCGACACCGGCGCCTGGGACGGCGGCCACTGGGCCCACGCTCCCGCCGACCCCAACATGCTCCTCGCCTGCGTCATGGACGCGGGGGCCTTTACCACCGCCTCGCTCGCCTACTGGCCCGGCCCCGTCGGCGGCCGCGCATCCCCTTGCGCCGGCCCGCCAATCACCCTACTCGCCCTCGACGCCGACCTGCTCGCGCTCGCCCGGGGCGGCCGCAACATGTGCTTCTGCACGCCCCTCACGCGCTGCCACATTGACCTCACGACGCCGCGCCAGCGCCTCTACGAGGCGCGCGGGTTCCGCCTGGCGCCCGGTTGGCACTATGTCGCGCACCGGCGCTTCGGCGCACCTGTGCGCGACTGACGGGCCGCGGCGCGCGGGCGGCGGCTGACCCCCCCCCCCCCCCCCCGCGCGGCGCGCGGCATGTGGAGGGTGCCAACAGCCCCGGTCCACCTCGACCGGCACGCCCCCACCACTGGTCGAGCCAAAGGCGCAGCGGGTGACACCTGGCCATTGGGGGGGGGGGCACGGCGGGCGCCGTGCCCCCCAGGGGGTAACCCGCGCTCAGCCCTCCCGGCACGCGCGCGCCTCGGGCGCACGTGCGGTACCAACAGAGGGGCTCCATGTGTGGCACCAGTCACAGCTGGTCACCTCTCGACGCCGGACGGGCGACGCGCTAGAACTGGACCCATCGGTTGGCGCCCCCAGCAAGACCAGCTCTCGGGGCCGCCCCGAGGTCGAGGGGAGGGGGGGGGGGTTGAAAAAAAGGGCACCAGCGCCGGGAGTTGTTGTTTGGCGGGAGAAGACACAGTAGAGCCAGGTCACAGGAATCTGAACCACAGGTGCCATTGCCCTGGCGCAGCTTCACACCGAACCGATGCGGGCGCTGGGGTTGCCGGGCACCGCTTCCTCGCCGCTGGTGCCCAGCGCGGACCCCCTCAACCCGACGTGGATGCCCGCACGGGCGCCCACGGCCGCGTCGGCCATGAGGCCCGTGGTGGCGTGTGTGCTGCCGGTGCCCACGCCCGCGCCGGCCCCGAGGCCCGCGGTGGCGTGTGTCATGCGGGTGATGGAGCTCTGCGAGCGCCCCCCGGTGCCGCGTGCGCAGCGACGCGCGTGCAGCGCCGGCGCGCGCGGCACACCTGCGGCTCTTGGCCCCCTCGCCGCCGGGCAGCTGCGCCCGCTTTGGCGCGCGCCTGGCCCTGCGCTGTCCATGGGCCGCGGTGGTCGGTCCCGACCTGGCGCACCTTGCCAACTTTACTGCGGCATGGGCACGTGGCCGCCGTTGAGGCGCGTCGGAGCGGGGTTTCAAATCGAGCTCCAGTCGCACCACGACCGGTGCGTGCCAAGGAACCAAATTGCCGCACCCACAGGGGCCGGGGCCGGGGCCGGGGCCGGGGCCGGGGCCGGAGCCGGGGCCGGGGCCGGGGCCGGGGCCGGGTACGTCGTGCTGCTTCTGCAGCCGCGCCGCGAGTGGCGCGGGCAGCTCGAGCCGCTGCTCGCCGCCGTCCAGGGTTGTCCACGTGACATCCGCGCCACGGGTGGCCGGCCCGCGGCGCGCGTGTAGCGCGTCGGGGAAGACTACCAATTCGACCAGGAGCTCGCCCCCCACGAGTGCCCGTCGCGCGGCGTCCTCCGCAACCCCGCTGCACGGGTGCGAGGGCGCCCTGCGCATCATGTCGCCCAGCGAGTAGGTGTCTGCCGCAATGGCGAGGGCCTCGAGGTCGTCCGAGGCGCGCGGGTAGTTTGCAAACGCCATGGCGTACAGCCGGTCGTCGGCGGCGGCAATGGCGTCGCCGCGGTCGTCCGCGTCTTGCTGGCGCCGCGCAATGTCGAGCAGCGTCTCTTCGATGGTGCGTACCGACCGCCGTGGCGCGCGGGTCACCGCCGCCGCGCCTGCCGCCGCGCCGGCCGCCGCGCCGGCCGCCGCGCCGGCCGCCGCGCTGGCCGCCGCGCTGACCGTCGCGATCGCCGCCGCGCCGGCCGCCGCGCCAGCGCCGGGGCGTCCCTTGGGGCGCGTGAGGACCCGCGCGGTGAGCTGGAAGATGTCGGGGCGGCGGTCGACGCTGTGCTGCTGCTGCTCGGCAAAGGCGACGCGCGTCAAGCGGTGCATGGCGTCGAGGTGGAGGAACTGGCGCATGTCGCCCTGCGACTGGTGGATGCACTGCTCGCGCTCGCGGCACATGCTGCGCTTGCCCTGTGCCGCTGCAAACTTGGAGAGGTCGGCGGGCCATAGTTGGTACAGGCAGAGCACGGTGACGCTGCCCGCCGGGGCGCACGCGAGCAGCCGGCGCACCGGCGGCAGGCTCAGACTCGCCGTCGTCACGACCAACGGTGCACATGGCAACGGCGGGGCGTGCAGGAACATGCCCACCTCGTCGGCGATGGCATCGGGGAAGGCGTCGATGTCGTCGAGCAGCACGAGCGCGCCAGCGGGAGAGAGCTTCGACTCGAAGGTGGCCCGCGTGCACTGCTCCCACAGGTGAGCCCGCACCGCGGCCGGTGCGCCGCCGTCGCCGCAGTTGATCTCACGCACATGAAAGCCGCGAGTCCTTGCGAGCAGCGACGCACCGTACGTCTTGCCAACGCCGGGGGGCCGTAGAGCACCACCACCCGCACCCCAGGGGAGTCTGCATCGTCGAGCCAGCGGCGGAACTCGGCCCACTTGGCGACGTTGCCATAGGTGGCTGGCTCCGACCCCACGACGCGGCGCCGCGCCGGCGCCCTTGCCGGCGGAAACACCGGGTGGATGGGCAGTGCCGGCGTGGCGGCGCTGGCACCGGTGCCCGCGGGGGTGCCGGCGCCGATGGCGGGGGCGCCGCGACCGCGGATGCCGCCATGGCCATGGTTGTTGCCACGCCCCGGGACACTGCCCGGGGCGCCCCCCCATGGAGCCGACCAACCAGAGCCGCCGGAGCCAAGGGATCCAGCATCGGGGCCAAGGCCGTCTGTGCCAGGGCCGGGCCCGCCAGGCCCGCCAGGCCCGCCACCCATGCCACCCCGTCCGCCTTTGCCCGGACCAGAGACACCCGCACCGCCTCGCGCGCCTTTGCCCGAACCAGAGCCACCTGCGCCGCCCCGGGAGCCCTTGCCTGAACCAGCGCCACCCGTGCCACCCCGTGCGCCTTTGCCTGAACCAGCGCTCCTCGTGCCGCTTGCGCCTTTGCCAGAACCAGCGCCCCCCCTGCCGCCCCGTGCGCCTTTGCCGGACTCAGCGCCACCCGTGCCGCCCCGTGCGCCATTGCCAATCCCAGCGCCACCCGCTCCATCGCCGCCGTACGTCCGCGCGCTCGCTTTCCTGACACCTCGGCCAATGACCGAGGTACCAGCCGTCGGTCGAGTCGGAGCTGCCACCCGGGCTGCGTGCACCAGCGGCGGCGCCTGCACCTGCGGCGGTGGGTGGACCGGCGCCGGCGCCGGCGTCGGCCCCGTCGGGGGCGGCGGCGCGGCCCATTGCACCCCTCTGACTAAACAGGCAGGTAGGAGGTTCAGGTGCAAATCAGACGAGTCGTCCATCGTATTGCGAGTGTAGTGGTCGGCGGCGATGGTCGCATTCAGCCGGCGCCGACGGTCGACTGTCTGACCCCCCCCCCCCTTCGATGGCGTGGCCGCACGGCGCAATCGCAGGCAATGCACGGCCACGGCCCTGGTGGGGGGCACGTGGCGGGTGCAATCACGGGCACGGCACAGCCATGGTCATGATGGGGGGGAGGGGGGGGGGGTCGCACGCACGGCGCGCGCGTCGTAGCACCGACAACACGGGGGTTGACGCGTGGGGGTTGACGCGTCGGGTGGCTAGGGGGTAGACGCGTCGGGTGGCTAGGGGGTAGACGCGTCGGGTGGCTAGGGGGTAGACGCATCGGGTGGCTAGGGGGTAGACGCGTCGGGTGGCTAGGAGGTAGACGCGTCGGGTGGCTAGGGTGCAGCCGCTTGGGCGGGGGGGGGGTAACCCGGCCAGCTGACCTGCGCGCGCCAAGGCCGCCAATGGCAGAGTCTCCCGTCAACCCCAGGCGCTTCTTGTCGGCTGCGGGGCGCCCAACGCCCGGCCCGGTGAGTGGGAGCAGCGCTACGATTTTCCACGCCTTGAGGAGTGATACCCAACCCCCGCGCGCAGACCCATGTCCGCCCCCTGTGGGCAGTGCTCCTTCCGACTCACGGTGCAGTGCACCTTCCAGGTCATGTCTGCATGCGAGAGCTTGGGAGACCCAGCGTCGAGAGCGGCATGCGCGATGGGGGCGCGCGAGGCGCACCTTGCGCCAGTCCACGGCGCCATCTACCTACCGAGCCGGTTCGGCTTGCCCGACTACAACCCGAGCTACGCCCCGGGGGCCTACACGCTGGGTTGGCAAAGCGTCACACTGGGCTGCCCGTCGACGTGCACGTAGCCCCCTCCCCCGCGCCCCGCGGCTCGCGGCTCGGGAGTGGGGGGGGGGGGGGGGGGGAGGGGGGGCAGGGGCGGGTGAATCGCCGTCCGATGGTGAGATGCAAACAGAACCGGGGCGGTTTCCGAGCCCGCGGGGACTCCTCACGGGCGTGGGCACTGGCCCGCGCGCGTCACCCTTACTGCACACAGTCACCGGGGCGGCCAATTCCCCGCGGCGGCCGCGTGAGCGCGGCGCGCGGCCGGCCATGTCTCGCGAGGCGCGGGCGTCGGCCCACGCACGTGTCACCCTTCGCACCTCGGCGTTAACCCCCAAACACCGCGGACCAGAGCAGTGCCCCTATCAACGCAAAGGTTACCGCGAGTGCCGCCGCTGGCGGCCCGGGCGCCGGCTGCGTGCTCAATTCGAGCACGCGGACACGGGCACAGGCGCGCATGGCGCCCCGCTGCGCCGTGGCACAGGCGGCGCGCAGCTTGCTGGCTTCGCCCTCGCAACCGGCCAGGTGTACAGCGAACGAGCGCGTCTGTGCGTCGGTGGCCGCCGGGGTCAACAGGGCCAACATCCGCACCCCGGCGCGTGCGCGAAACCGCTCGGCCTCCAGCGCCGGTGGCACCAGCATAATGCGCAGCCCCGGCCACACACCGACCCCTTCCTTTGTGCAATGAAAAGGGGCCGCCCGGTTCGGCCCGTGTGCACGGACAGCAGCGCGAGGTTCCCCGCGAGGTTCAACGCGAGGTTCCGGTACCACCCGGGTCGCGGTGCCGCTAGGTGTCGCCCTTCGTCGGGTTCGCGCGCGGACGAGCTGAACGTACCGGCCTCCGTACTGGGGTGGGTCGAGGTGCTCTGCGTCGCAATGGGCGAACCCCAGCGGGCGGCCCCTGTCTGCGCGCACGCCTCCAGCGCGCGGGGTCGAATCGGCGCACGGCACTCATTGCGCGCGATCGCCGGTGCGCCCCCCCCCCTCCGCGTGTGTCAAATTGGGACGCCCCCTCGGCCTGTTGGTTGGCAAAGCCCCATCTTGACTCCTACCGCCGTGCCCCATGTTGCACGGCGCCCCTGCCCCTGTGGCGGTCCGCGTCATCGGCGCGTCGGCGACCGCGGTCACCCTGCTGGAGCGGCTGACGGGGGAAACGACCGAGGCGGTCCTCCGCGAGGGCCTGGGCGGGCTCACCCGCGCCCTGATCGACTGCAACGCCCTCGTGAGTTCCTATGTTAGCGTGCGCCTGGCGCCTGGTGGGCCGGGGCGCATCGTCGTGCTCGGGTTGCAGCCCGCGCCGGACTCGCGCGACACCACGCCCTCCACCGGGGTGCCCCCCCCTGCGAAGCGGGTACGGCTCGGCATCGGCACGCCGGTCGGCCCGGCCGGCGACTCCTAGCGCGCCGATTGGCCGTGGCACCGAGTACAGTCAGTTTTGCAACCACGCCGCGCGCTACTCCACTGCGGGGGTCACGCCTTGGGTTGCTGCTCCGACCACCGATGGAACAGGTCCTGGCGCGATGCATCGTCGCGGCCATGGAAGGGGAGCAGACACGCGGGGCCAGGGGGGTCGTGTACCTCGAGAAGGAGCACACCAAGTACCTCTTCCCGCATGAGCTCAACCCGCCGGCCTTTCGCGAACGCATCACAGATCTGGTCGCCGAGGACGCCGTCCGCCACCTGGTGCTCGTGCACAAGGCCGAGTTGAACCTTCATGTTTCGTTGCTGATCTGCCCGGCCGGGCCGCCCCAGTTGCTCTGAGTTGGCCACGTGTGGTAACCCGGTGGAAGTGGTCTCAGGGGTTCGTCCCCCAAGCGCCCGGTGCGCCCGGTGGGTCTGTGTGTGTGTACACACGTGGGGACTGCCTCCATGGAGCGCGCCGAGGGGGTGGACCACGCGCATGATGCGCAGGGGGGGGGGGGGGTTGTGTTGCAACGCGCGCGTGGGACAGGCCCAGTGGCCCAACTACTCGAGGGTATACGCTCCGTCGCCCGCACCAATGCGCCACCTCGGGGTAACGCGGAACCCTGTGCCGCGCGACCTAGTGCGCACACGTGCGCACGCTGTCCGGCGCCGATAGGATCGGGTCCACGGTACCTCGGCACCGGGTTACCCCGGAGCCCGCGACGCGGTTGCGGACGCGCCAGCGGGAGGAGGGGGGGCACCTGGTGCGGCTGACAACCACCGAGCACATCGAGATGGCGTCGCTGTAATTCACCATTGGGGCCGCCAAATCGCAGGGCACTGCACACACGGGCACCCGAGGCGCGACCCGACACGGTGTGTGTTTTTGTGCGCTTGGGGACTAAAAGACACCCCTGGTTGACCCCCTCGCTTCGCCCGGGGGTGCGCCCCCTCGATCCCTGGAAAATGGCCACAAACTCGCCCGGCCGACCGGCGGGCGCGACCGTCTGGTTGACCCCGGTCCTAGTCGTGGCGGGTGTGTTGCTGGTGTCACTGGCGGCCTCGCTGCTCCATGCGAACGGGTACGGCCGGTTCTCGCCGGCGCACACGGAGCGCGCCACCGCCCTGGTGCAGCAGGCCCTGCAGTGGCACCGCACGTCGGTGCAAGACAAGAACCCGCTGTTTGCGGCGCGCCACGCCAACTACGCCGTGACTTACCTGAGTGCCGCGCGCTCCATGCTGCCGGACCAGGTGCTCGAGCAGCTGGTCGGTGTGCAGATGCACGACTTGGCGGCCAGCCTCGAGGCGTCGCAGCGGCGCTCGGCCCGTCTGGTCACAGCCGCCTGCCCGCCGGCGAATCCGGTCGGGGCCGTCGGAGGCACGGCTTGGTTGTAGGAGAAGCGCGACTGAGCCCGCCCGGCACTGCGCGAGGCCGTCCCCGTCGCTAGCGGTGGCGCGGAGGGGGGGGGGGTCGACCGCGGTGGCGGGGTGACCCGCGTTCGAGGGCCAGCTGGGCGGGTGAACCCCGCTGTGCACCTCCAGCTACGAGGACCCCGGGGTGGTCGGCGCGGAGGGCTCCAACAGTGCAACCGGCGCTGGCTGACGCCGCCGCTCGCCGGGGAGCGGGCTGCAGGCCGCGCAAGCTCATGCCCTCGTGTGGCTGGCGGCGGCCCCCGCGGTTGTCAACTCGAGTGCGATCGAACCAACCCTGGCCGAGTTGGCCCGCCGTGGCCTCGTGGGTTCGCGCAAGGCGCCGCCGGCTGCAAGGCGTGCACGGTCGTGCCGACCCACCCCGGGTTGTTGTCCTTGGCGCGCATCTGCGCAAAGGCGTGGTCCTCCACGAGGATGCCCGGAGCGCGGCCCGGCGCCGCCGCGACCTGGCGCCATTGCTCACCGCACTGCGAGTTTATCATGTGAACGGCCGGCTGCCCGGGTCGCGTGAACAGGGCGTAGCGGTAGTGCGCGTGGCCCTGGGTGAAGACGACGCCGTCGTACGCGTGTGTGCAGCCAAACTCGGTGCCGAGGAACTCGCGCCGGCCTGCCCATATCAGCCGCTGGGTCTCATTGGCGGAGGCCCACCCGTCGCTGACGGCGACGTAGGGGCCCTCGAGGCCGGGTCCAGTCGGCCGCCGCCGGTGCAGTGCACATGGGGCGGATGGACCAGTTGACCGTTGCATGGCCACACCACGGGCTCCAGCCTGGTTGGCTGATTGCGGCCAGGGAGGGCGTTCTCCACGCCCCACCCGCCCAGTGCTCAGCCCGTAATCCGACCTGGCCCACGGCGTGCGCCACACGGCCGCCCCTTCCCCTGCAACCGCCAGTCTGAATGCCCCTGCCGCTGTGGGCTGACGGCTGGTCGGTCGGCGCAACCGGTGGCACAAGGCCCGGTGCCGGCCCGTGCAGTTGCGGGCTCACCGGGTGCCGGGCGCCGGGAGTGTTCGGCCGGTCTACCCTAAAAGGAATGCCGTATCGCAGGGATGGGCATTTGCGATGAGGATGAACTGGGAGAATGCGCCATGTGGAAGGTGTATATAGTGACCGGGCACAGCGTTGCGCAACTGCGCATGCGCGACAAGCGCGACATCTTTCACACGATGCGGACCGTGGACGGAATCTCGCATGACGCCTACTTCCCCCAATATGGCTTCACCGCGGGCGAGTTTTCGATGTGGCAGGTGCTCAAGGAGTGCCCGCGCTGACGCGCCACACCTGGCCACCGGCGCCGGCGCCGGCTAGGGGTGAACCTGTCGGCATCGGCGTCGCCAAGGGTCGAACTCGGCCCAGGCGATGGCTCGGAACGCGTCGTGGCGCATCTCCGGTCAAGGGCCACACTGGTTCTGTCCATGGGCACGGATGGCGCATACGAGCGGGTGTGAGTCGACGGGGCTCGAGCCTCTAGCGCCGCTCGCGCCGCCGCCACCCACCGTTTCTTAATATGCGACCGGCGATCGAGCCTGCACCCAATTCCCTCGAGCAGCTGGGCGGGCTCTCGCCCGGGCGACTCCGGCTGTGTAGCTCGGCAATCACACGATGGGGTTCAGGTTCTCATGACCAGTGCAGCGGCCACACATTGCATGCACAGGCGAGCTCGTCGCCACGGGGTCCAAGTTCGAAACTTGTTGCATCGCACACCACGGCACCGGTCCTTTCAGGGCGGTGTGACGCCCTTTCGGAGGGTCGACGGCTTGCGTCGGTTGGATCGAGGCGCGCCGCGGCAGGCGGTTGCAAGTACCACCAATGCATACCTCTGGCTTGTCAAACACAACCCGTCACTCGGAGTTGCTTGCGCCTTGACCCACCGCGTTCGGAGTGGACTTTGCAAAGTTTGCAAAGGCCCCGTTTGCGTACGTGACAAGTTTGGGCAGGATGTTCAAGACGCACGAGCGGCGCACGCGATCGGTGGCCCCTTGCGCTGAATGCAGTTTGCGATACCCACCAGCAGCAGGACGAGGTAGCCCATCCAACCAACCGTCCACCCGACGGATGCCATGAGCGCCGCATGGAACGCAAAGTTCCGCGCCACTTGGGGTATTGTCTTCGGATGACCCACTGCGCATGCTGTTGTACACCTCGAGTCGAGTGCGAGAGCGAGCGCCGTGAGTCGAGTGGTCACCCGATGTTCACTGCACGCTTAGCAAGGTTGCACGTGCGGGCGCCGAAGCCGCCGAGGCTGCCGAGGCTGCCGAGGCTGCCAAGGCTGCCGAGGCTGCCGAGGCTGCCGAGGCCATCGAGGCAGGGGTCCCAGGGAGGCGTGACGCTGGGGGGAGTTGAAAGTCGATTGCACAGAGCACCTGGCGCTCCAGACTGCGGTGCCCGTGCGCCAACTCCCCGAGGGCGTCGCAGCCGTCTACTTTAGCAGCAATGGACACGGCAACGTGCGCGAGTAGGTCGACTTGGGCTTGGGCTGCGGCTGCCAGGTAGGCCGCGCCGTGCCGTGTTGTGACAAAGCGGTCGGCGACCCACGCAGCGACGCGCATGACACCCCAGTTGAGGCTGTGCGCCGTGGTTGCGTGGCAGATCGCGTCGGCCAGCGCGCCTCGCCCCGGGTCAGCCAGTTCGTCTATGCGCACGCTGGGCGGGGGGTCCGGTGCACCTGGCTCGTCGGGGAGAGGGATGCCACCCAGCAGAGCCGCCGCATCGTGGGCGCAGAGGCGACTCGCCGGGTTGTACAGCAGAGCGCCGAGTGTGACCACGGCCTCATCCCCGCAGAGCTGTGCGTCATTCATCATGTCTTGCAGGAACCGGGGGTGCGCGACCGGGCTCTTGCTGACTCGCACGCGCGGGTATCCATCGAGTTGCTCCACCCCGGGCCAGGTCGCACTGGTCGGGCGGCCGAGGGCGCGGAAGACCTAGGCCAACTGGTCCGCTTCGGTTGTGCCGCGAAAGCAGGCCCTCCCCATTGCTAGCTCGACGAGAATGAGCCCAAACAACCACATGTCCACGGCCGGGGTGTACCTGGCGTCCCCGAGGAGCAGCTCGGGCGCGCGGTACCACAAGGTGCACACGAGCAGCGTGTGGTTGCGCCCCGCAGCCCAAATGCGAGTCATGCCGAAGCCGGCGATTTTGGCTTCGCCTGTGCGACTCACCAGAATATTGGCCGGCTTCAAGTCGCGGTGCATCAGGGACATCCCGTGGAGGTGAGCCAGGCCACATGCGACCCCTCGAGCAAGGCGGCGCCGCTGCGCCGGTGGGGAGGCACGGTGGCGAGGCGCCGAGGTCGTGCTCCATCGCCTCCGTGAACAGGTACACCAGTGAGCCGTGGATCGCGGCCCCATGCGCGGCGAGGATGTGAGGGTGCACACATTGCCGCAGGTAGGCAACCTCGCGCAAGCAGTCGGCCCGCACGCCGCTGTCGTCGGTGCCGAACACCTTGGCCGCGAGCTGCGCCTCCCGGTCGTTGACCAGGTACACTCGGCCAAAGGTGCCCTGGCCGAGCAGGCGGACCACGTTGAACCGAGCGCTCTGCAAGAGCGCTGGCCTCTCGATGCCGTCCATGGGCCACGGCGAGTCGGCGCTCAGCGTGTCCATGGGCGAGGGGGCGCGCCACGCGACCGCAGGTTCGCACGGTGGCTCCTGCTTGCCGCCCGGGCCACCGTTGCGGCTGGCCACATCGGCACTAGCGGCCGCATCAACCCCCTCCGCTCCGACGGCCATGGCCCCGACCATCACCACCCCGGCGGCCACTGCCCCGGCCACTGCCCCGGCCACTGCCCCGGCCACCACCGCAGCCCCGGAACCCCAGCTCCACGTGTGACCACACAGCCGGTCACTGGCCCATGCAACGCGAGCGCGATGAGTCGTCTTGCTCTCTGATCGCGCGGTGCGATCCAAGCGCAGGAGCAGAGGGGCGTGCAGAGGTGGCGGCTTGGTCCGCACAGCCCCGCCCGCCATTGGCCGAGAGACGACGCGCGCTCCGAATCCGACGGGTGCACCCCCCTCCCCCACGGGGGGGGGGGGGGGGGGTTGCAGCGGTAGCACGTTTGCCGCTGCGGCCACTTGGGCGGCGGGTGAACGACGCGGCTCCACTCTGGTCCGCGGTGGTCACTCGGGGGGACGAGTGTGCGTGGTGTGGCGACACTCCCTACCCGAAAGGGGGTCCGCGGTGGTCGCTCGAGGAGTTGGCGCGCGTGCATCGCGCGGCGCCACTCTCGCCCTTGGGTCACTCGAGGAGTTGGCGCGCGTGCACCATGTAGCGCCACCCTCGTCCTTGGTCACTCGAGGAGTTGACGAGCATGGTGTGGCGACAATCCCTACCCGAAGGGGGGTCCGCGGTGGTCAATCGAGGAGTTGGCGCGCGTGCGCCGTGTGGCGCCTTGCGAGCGTGCATGGTGTGGCGCCACTCTGGTCCGCTGTGGTCACCAGAGGAGCTACGCCGTGGCCCACGGGCGCGCTCGGCCTTGTTGGGCAAAAAAAAGGGGAGGCTTGGCAGCCACACGTGCGCAATGCGAGTCACGACCAGCCGCCCGGAGATTGTCTGTGTATTGAGCGTCATGGACCGCGACTGCGCTCGACTTGGACTGGGTCCGCTGCAGCGCGCCTGGATGGCCGGCGCTCGCTCCGCTCATTTGCAATTTTTAGCATCCCCTCGCCCGGGTCCGACCCGCCCCGCACTTGACCGCGCGCACAGGCTGGGCGAACTCCGGGCCACGCAATGCCTATGGGCGGCGGTCCAGGGAGCCCACCTCGAGCAGGTGGCAACCCGCAGACGAAGCCACGTGTAACCCTGGCCCTGGCGCACGCGCGCACAAGACCCGGGGCACTCGGAGGCACGCGCCGCGGCTTGGGGCGCCTCCCACCACACCGGCGCGGGGGTTCTTTTGCACAGGCAAAGGCGCCGTGCCGACGTACCGCGAACTTCAGAAGGAATGCCTCGAAGCTAAACAAACGCACGACCCACGCGTCATGCCATTGATGCAATTCAAGGATGGGGGTCCTCAGGGTTAACCCGAGGGGCCATGTAACCAGACCCCCCCATTCCACGGGGTCCCCCAGGGGGGGCAAATCCCAGTCGTCGTGCACACCCAGCCCGGGTGGACCCGTCGGCGACCGAACTTGGCTCGAGTCCGCCTCCCCCCCCCCAGTCGTTCACTAGACTGGGACTAGGAGCTCACCGAGACTGCGAGTTCGAGTCGGAACTGCTCCTTGCAGGTGAGCCCAAAGGTCTGCGCCTCCCCGGTCCGCAGGTTGAGCACGACCGCCGCCGTGGCGGTGGGGTGCAGGGCGAGCAGGATGCACGCGCGCAGGCGGTGGGAGCGCGTGATGCTCTCTTCTGACGCCACCAGCCAGACGGCCCCGGGCAACGCGCAGACGCAGCGCGCGACGAGGTGGCGGCCGCCGAGGGGGGCGGAGAGGCACACGCCCAGCTGGGCGCGCGGGCCCTCGTCGTCGGCATCGCTTGGCGGGGCGTCGGCGAGCGCAAGGTGGAGGTGCGCCGCGATGCAGTCGTGCGCGGCGTCGAATACGTCGTCGTCGACCCACGCCACGCACGGCAATAGCCCCGCAATGTTGTGGTCGAAGTCCTCAAACGCGTCGGCGCAGGTGGCCAGGGTGACCCAGTCGACCGGCGTGCTGGGGGTGCGGTCGCACACCGCGCGCAGCGCCGCTGCGGCGGCGTCCGGCAGCAGATCGGCGTCCTTGACGTGCAGGCGCAGCGAGTAGTCGGCCGAGCCGTCGCGCGCCGCCTCGTCGCTCGCCTGGCGGCTGGTGCGCGCCGGGGACTGCACAAAGTCGACAAAGCGGCACGACCCGGCCATGGAAACTTCATCAGGGCGGCGCGCTGGTATAGCGGCGCCGTGTCCAGCCAGCGGCCCTCGTTGACCACCTGCCGGTCTGGCGCCGGCTTGGCGACGGGGACGCTGCACTACGCGCCATCGACGATGCCGGCCTGCAGCCGCGTCGCGCGGCCGCGGGGGTACCGGTGGGTTAGGTCGCGTACATCGCCGAGGGCGGCGCCGGCGGCGCCGGCGCCCCCCCCACCGGCCGGGGTCGGCGGCACCGGCGCCGGCCACGGCGGCAGCGCCGGCGCCGGCGCCCGCGCCGGCGGCGGCGCCCAGCCGCCGGGCGGCGGGCACGCCGCGGAGCGGCGGGTTGCGGCGTCGCACACCACGTCGAGCGGCGGGTGCTCGCCCGCGGGGTCCACGGCGCGCATCAGCCCGTGGTGCATCGAGTCGCGGTTGAGGAGCACCAGCAGGTGCGTTCGGGCCCGCGTGAGGGCGACGTGCAGCGGGTTGTGCGCGCTGCGGGCGTCGACGCCGAGCAGCGCGGCCGCGTCGCACTCGGTGCCCTTCAGGGCGTGCCACGTGCTCACGACCACCGGGTTGTTGACGCAGGCGCGCGCGTCGGCCACGTCGAGCCCATTGATGTGAACCGGGATGCCGTGCCTGGCGAGCGCGTTCACGAGCGTGCGCAGCGGCGGGTTGTTCCGCCGCCGGGCGACGAGCAGGCAGACGCGGAACTCTGGCGCGGCGGCGCGCATGTGCGCGATCCACGGCAGCAGCACGTCGGCCCAGCGCCAGTTGCTGAGCGCGACGAAGCGCACTGGCGCCGCGTCTCCGCGCGCGCCGCCCTCGAGCCGGCCGCCATCCTCGCGCACCGCGTCGACCACCTCCGCGATGGACGGCGGCAGCCGAAACGAGACGGTGAGGCTGGTGTGGCACCAGGCGCGCGTGCCGCCAAAGTGCTGCTCCGGGGCCTGCATAAAGGTCAGGAGCGCCGGGTCGTCTGGGTCGTAGTCGTTCAGCATCTGCACTGCGTCCCCCACCAGCAGCCACTGCACCGACGAGAGGTCGCCCAGCAGGGCGCGCAGCAGGCTGTGGTAGACCTGCTTGAGGTCCTGCGCCTCGTCGACGCAGACGCGGGTCAGGCGCAGCGGCTCCGCGGGCTCCGCGCCGGCCTGCAGCGCGGCGTGCATGCTCTCGTCGTCAGGCGTCGGCCCCAGGTGCTGCGAGCACAGGCCGTGGAACGTGCGGCATTGGTGCGCGACCGGAAGGTTAGCCGACTCGAGCCGCGCCTCGACCTCGAGCTGCAGCTGCTTGTTGTACGTCAGCACCAGCACAGGCACATCCGACGCGGCGCAGGCGTGCAGCAGCAGCGTGCTCTTCCTGCTCCCCGTGGCGGTAGAGCAGACCTGGTTCTCGCCCGACCGCCACACCTCGATGGCCCGCGCCTGCTCCGGGGATGGAGGGGGGAGCATTGGCCCACTGGTTGGCCCCCACGGGGTGCGGCTCCGAAACTGACAGTAGCGCGCCAGGTGCACGCCGGTGGCGCGCGCTTACAGCGGATCCACGGCTGGTCCTCGTGGTTCAGCGAGGCGGCTTGCGTCCAGTGGCTGCGGGCGGCCCACATTGGGCACGTCCTCGAGTTTGCACATGCCACCGTGGCACATCTTTGACGTATCAAACTCGCTGATCATGAGCATCGGGCCGCGCATCGCGAGCTCCCATGCAAACGTCTTTTGGGGGAACCCGCCGCGGAACATGCCGTGGCCCCTTCAGGAGGGCGACGATGCGTTTCAACTTGACGGGGGGCGTGGTGCACTTGGCGGTGGAGGCCTTGATGGCGGCGCAGTGGCGCCGGTTGTCAACCGCCCGCGTCCCCTAGATCTCATCGGCCAGGCACCCAAGCGCGCGCATCTGCTTGCACGCTTCGCGCCACCTGTGCACGGCCTGCTCCGGGTCGAGGAGGCGATATATGAGGAACTCGGCATACTCGAGGTTGGCCTTGAGGTGGGTGCGGAGGTTAGCGACGGTCTCGGTCTTCTTGCGGCGTCGGCCTCGGCCTTGGCCTCCGCCTCGGCCTCGGTCTCGGCCTCGGTCTCGGTCTCGGTCTCGGTCTCGGTCTCGGTCTCGGTCTCGGTCTCGGTCTCGGTCTCGGTCTCGGTCTCGGGTTCCAATCTCGGTATCGGTCTCGGTCACGGGCTAGGGCTCGGTCTCGGTCGTGGTCTCGGGCTCGGGTTCGGTGCCGCCATTCACTGACGTCCACGATCTGGGCATGGTCATGACGCTCGCGATTGACGAGGAGTCCGAGTCAAGGGGCCACAAAAAAGGCACACGCACATTGTGCAGTGAGAGGATTGGGCCCCACCGGCCCAACCATCGGGTTGACCCGAAATGCGCGCGGTCAGACCAGCCACACCCCGACCACAAGACCAGCCACACCCCGACCACACGCAGGTACATCCAGCCAGCGTGCCGTAACGCAAATGGGGAGCCCACGGTTGCCTAACCCTTGGTCGCCTTGATCTTGGCTTTTGTCTTGGTCTTTGCATCGCCCGCCTCGGCCTTGGCGGCCTTGGCGGCCTTGGCGGCCTTGGCGGCCTTGACGGCCTTGGCGGCCTTGGCGGCCTTGGCGGCCTCGGCCGCCTGGGCCTTGGGCTTGTCCCTGTTGGCATTGGCATCGCCTATGGCCATGGCCTTGGCCTCGTCCTTCGCCGCCTTGGCCTCGGCCCGGGCATTGGCCATATCAGTGTCCTCTGCGGTGCGATTGACGAAGCAGAGTTGCCGGCCGGGGCGCCGGCCGCGACGCCTTCCACTTGGCATACAGGGGCGAGGCCTCGGCCATCGTCATGACGTTGCCCTTGGCGCGCTCCATCTTCATAAACTCCATCAGCGTGTTGCCATTGGAGGTGCGCTTGAGGGGGCCCACTGTGTCGGTGCGGCGTTGCACCGCCCCGATGAGGCTGAGCGGCAGATTTTTGAAGGACTTGGCAGGACGGAAGGCGACCCAGACGCCGTCCGAGCCGTCGGGTTTGGACCGGAGCGCGAGTGAGAAGCGTCCAAACGGGACCTTGACGCAGTACCCATCGGTCGCCTTTTCGACGATGTGGTCTATGATGCGGTTGTACCAACGGTGCACGTTCTCCTTGGTTTCCCGGGTGGCAGGGTCCAGCTTGAGTTTGTTGTAAATGTCATCGATCTGGTTGGCCTCCGTCACGACGTTGCCTGGCCAGCACAAGGACTGCGCGGTCGGCCGTCCATCTTTTTGTCCGATGCTGCTGCTCATGGCACAACGTCGGGGGTTCTACCCATTGCCAAAGAAAAAAGTGCATGGCGCCGCGGCCGCGGCTGAAGGGCCGGCAAGGGGGTTCGGGTCCGTGCCCCCCCCCCCCCCCCCCCCC
>Ga0209390_10004423_pt1 | contig 21161 bp, 16 predicted proteins | sample BON01_FD_187212 | JGI IMG/M metagenome (GOLD analysis project Ga0209390, IMG submission 187212) | Freshwater microbial communities from Lake Bonney liftoff mats and glacier meltwater in Antarctica - BON-01 (SPAdes) (version 2) | ecosystem: Environmental > Aquatic > Freshwater > Ice > Glacier... | reverse complement strand
AATGTAATTGCGATTGTTCAGTGTCGCTCGTCACTCCGTGGCGAGACCGGTATCGTGTTGCACAACAAAATCTCGCCTCGGAGAGGCGAGGCACAATGTGGGAGGTTGCGGACGAGAAAGAAAAACTCAGCCACCGCAAATTAAACCACGACCGTTTTTCCGCCTTGGCCTGAAGAGATTCCGAACACGATGTACTCCGCATCTTCAGCACCGCGATTGAACATTTGATGCGGCTCGCGAGCTGCCACAATCACTGTGTCACCGGCGGACATTATCGTGCTCTCCGCAGCGACTCGCATTTCCACATGTCCCTTCAGCAGCACAAAAACTTCCTGCATGTCTTCGTGGTAATGAAGCTGAAAAGACGACCCGACCGGCAAGCGAGCCCAGTTGAGCATCTGGACGTGGCCGATCTGAAAATCGTCCTTTGTAGCGATCACACGCTTTAATACACCGGGATTACGAGGATCCTCATGCGATGCGGGAACAAAGCCCGAGGCATTGGCGAGAATTGACTTCATTCCGGTTGACTCCGAATGTTGACCACAGTTGAAATGTCGGATATCTGTCGAGACAACTCCGTGACGCACACAATCCTGGGCCTGATAAAGTTGGGCTTCGCAGACATTTCTGGCAGAGATTTCTGCAAGACACAGACTTCGGATGGTTTCGGATGGTAATGTCGGGATGACGAGCTGGCACGACAAGCGGCATTGTTTCAAACGTGGGGAGTTTTGACGAATGGCTGGACCAAATCGCCCAGATGATAGTCCCAGAGATTTCGGCTTTCTGAATTTTGAACCGGAGCTGCCCAACAATCTTTCGGCTATCCCTGACGATGGCGGGTTTGTCGGCCTGCCGACGGCTCATGATGTGCCCGGCTTTGCGGATCTGAACTTCGAAGAAATGCAGTTTACAGCTCCGTCTGAAGAATCCCCGAGCGTTCCCGATCATTCCACGCCGCTCGACGATTCGGATTCGCACGAGTCCTTCGTTCCGCCGGTCTCGGCACCCGAACCCGTGGCGGAAGCCGACCCGGAACTGACAATCTCGATGAATGATGAAGTAAACGAGGACGATCTCGACGAAAATGAGATCGCTGACGAGTCGTTTCACATCCCGGCGACCGCTCCGCCGGTTGAGTCATTCGAAAACTTCCCCGTCCTGTCATCGCCACCGAACATACTTTTGGGCTCGCCGCCGGCTGCCACTGCGGCATTGGCCTTTGGCGTTGCCTCGGAAAAAAACATTCCTCAGCAATCGGCGGTGTCCGAAGAAAATTGGGCTGCCGCTAAGAATAAGCCCACTGGCGTTGCGCCTGCCGCCCTTGAATCAACGGCTTCCGCGACTGCGGCATCAAAGAGCAAAAACACCAGCCTGCAGTCCGTCGCAGCAACTGCTGATGCACTGCCGGCGGAGGCGTTCACTGACAAGAAGGCTAACCGCGGCGGAGCAAAGCCATCGCCCGCTGTGCTTGGCTATGCGATCGCGGTCACGCTGTTTTTACTGTTCAGCCTGATCACCGGCCGGCTGTCACTCACCGGAAATGCGACTCTGGAAAGCCTTCCGGACATTCGTCCTCTGGCTCCGAATGAATTCCGCAAGGTGCCCGACGGAACGCCCGTCCCCGATGGCCACGTTCTGAAGCTGGGAGAATCTCGCCGCTTTGGCGACGTTGTGGTGACGCCTGTTCGAGTCACCAAAGAGCCAATGAAATTTCAGGGATTTCTTTCCGGACAGCCAGAAGATTCGCTGACCACCGCGCCGGTGCTGAAGCTCTGGCTGCGCTTTGAAAACCGTTCGGGATCGTACGGATTTCCGCCGTTCGACGCAGGCCTGATGGCGCACCGCACGCCTCCGATGTCGACCGACGATTCGGCCGTGACTAATTCGTTTCTGACGATCGCCGGAGCCGGTGCAGCGTCGGAAGTTCGGGTGCTCAATTATCTGCAGACCATGGACAGCAACTTTGTGCTGGTCGGTCAGGAGTCCGCTCGAGTCATCATGCCGAATGAGACGCTGGATACGTTCATTGCCTGCAGCGACCAGATTGCAACAGTCGCTGCATCACCGGATTCCGAATACACCTGGCGAGTTCAGGTTCGCAAAGGTGTTCACGAAGCTTCCGGGAACGGCATCACGACACTTGTGGACGTGCAGTTCACCGGTTCAGAAATTCGCTAGCCAAACCCGTAGCGGAACTCGTGAGAGTTCAGAAATTCTTCCGAATTCTCACGAATCCGGCTACACACAACTAGCGTTATGCGGCTTTGCGTTCGAAGGCTGGCATCGGCGGGGCCTGCCAGGACCATTTCGGCATGCCGGCCAAAACACGATCGGCCACTTCCATTGCCTTGACGCCCGCTTCGCCAGAAACGCGAGGACTTGCGCCGGTGCGAATGCAGGTGACGAAATCCGTCAGCTCGGCCGTTAAAGCATCGGCCGAAGACGCCTGGAGTTGTTCGTTGTTCATCCACTTGCTGAAGACTTCGTCCTTCAGAGTCAGTGGGTTGGGTGTCGCCGCGATGATGTCATGAACCATTGAGGGGCGTGCTGCCAGAGCGGCGACGGGTTCCCAGCATGTAACTCTGCGAGTCTGCAGGTCGGCCGATACACAACCGTTGCGGCCCCAGACCTGAATCGTTCGTTCCGCCGTGGGATTCATGCGACTGGCGGTGATATCCGCGATGACTCCAGAGCTTGTCCGCAGTCGTGCGACAGCCATATCTTCATGTGGGCCAAACGTAACCGCGCCGAAGGAATCGACACTCGTCACACTGTCGCCGGTCAATGCCAGCACCAGATCGATATCGTGAATCATCAGGTCGTGAACGACCCCGATGTCCGTGGATCGAAATGTGTAGGGGCTGAGTCGCTGGCAGCGAATATACATCGGCTGATGAACTCGCTGCTGCAGCATTTCGAATGCCGGATTGAAGCGTTCGACATGACCAACCTGAAGCATGGACTTGCGAAACGTCGCCAGACCTTGAAGCGATCGAGCGGCCTGCAGTCCATCGGCAAGCGGCTTTTCAATCATCACGGCGACGCCGGATTCCAGAAAAGGCCGAGCGACTTCATAATGGAGAACCGTGGGCACTGCAACCACGACGCCATCGACCAGCGGACGAACAGCGTCTGCAGTGGCGAACCACTGCGTCTGGTGTTTGGCCGCGATGGCTCGCCCCTGCTGTTCGCGGGCATCCACCACGCCAACCAGTTCTACACCGTCCATTGTCGAAAGGATTCGAGCATGATGCTGCCCAAGCGCTCCGACACCGATGACTGCGACTTTGACCCGATTCATGCGGCCTTACGTTCCTGTGAGTGATTTGTCTGTGTTTCTGCTGCAGGTTTGTTCCGAACAGCTTCTCGAGCCCGGCCAAGTTTGCCGGCTCGCTGGTTTTCCACAAACGTCAGAAGCATTGACAATTCGATTGGAATCGTGCCCTGCAATGATTCCTGAAAGTGCTGACGAACTTCGTCGAGCGGTCGATTGCGGCGATACAGCAATCGAAATGCTTCTTTGATCGTGTCAATCGTGGAATTGGAAATCCCGGCGCGACGCATTCCCACCACGTTGATCGTCTTCAGTGTTGGATCGTCACTGCCGGCCGCCAGCATGAAAGGAGGAATATCATGGGGGACTCGACAGCCACCGCTGACAAAGCTCAATCGGCCGACCGTCGAGAAATGATGAACCACCGAGTTGCCGGAAACAATGGCTCCGTCGTGAACATGAACATGCCCACCAAGCAGAACGCCGTTCACCAGAATCACGTTGTTGAAAATTCGGCAGTTGTGGGCCACATGGCTGTTGGCCATGAACATGTTGTTGTTGCCGATCCGAGTGACCCCGTCTTCCTTTTCAGCGCCACGATTGACCGTGACACCTTCCCGGAAAATATTGTTGTCACCGATGACGATTTCAGTTTCTGATGCCTGCCAGCTGATATCCTGCGGATCGCCACCGATGATACAGTTCGGCCAGAATGTATTGTTCAGTCCGACCGTTGTGGAACCCATCAGCACAACGTGGCTGTGCAGAACTGTGCCGTCGCCGATGCATACATCGGGGCCGACGACACAGAATGGTCCGATGACAACTCCCTTGCCAATCGAGGCATTCGGGTCGACTTGTGACATCGGTGAAATTTTGGTTTCCATCATGATCGTCCTGATCGGATTCTGCAGAGTGATTTGTGTGTTGCCTTCCATGGCTCACACCTTCGGATACCTGATCGTGTGCCTGATTGTTCCGCGGCCTGATCATGCGGCCCATTGAAGAGCAGGCTGACATGATTCTATCGTCGACAGAGTCTTTGCCATCACATGATTCAATTTGTGTCCACTTCTTCGAGCCACGATGCGGCCCATAAACGGCTGACCATTGAGCGCCAGGTCTCCGATGCAGTCCAGAATCTTATGACGCACCGGTTCGTCGGCAAAACGAAGTTTGTTATCAATGACCGAACCATCGTTATCAAAGACAACAAGGTCCTTACCGGTCAGATGTTTGCCAAATCCCATCGCCTGCAGTGCTTCGACTTCTTCCTTCAGAACGAAGGTGCGAGCCGGTGCAATATCTTTAAGAAACGACTCGGGGGTGAGCGTCACTGAATACGATTGCGACGGAATCGCTGTCTGCGGACCATAGTCCAGTCGATAGTCGACGGTGGTCGTTCCATCATAGGATGGAATGATCTCAATCCACTGCTCACCGGCTCGATCATTAACGCCGTGAGAATCTTCGACCACCATCACTGTCCGCGGAGCCGATTGCACGTTCAGGCCTGCTTCCAGAATCGCTTCACAGAAAGGCAGGCAGGAACCGTCGACAGCCGGGATTTCGACAGCATTGATTTCAACTATGCAGTTATCCACCTGAAGCCCGGAAAATGCGGACATTAGATGTTCGGTCGTTTCGACAACAGCACCGGTACGCGATGCCAGAACCGTTCGACGAGGTGCTGCGGTCACATTGTCGACATGAGCATAGACTTCCGGCTTTCCGGGAAGATCGACGCGTCTGAAGACAATGCCGGTGTTCACGTCGGCCGGCAGCAGTCGCAGCCGTGCTTCAATTCCGTGAAAAAGACCACGACCAGAGATCACGGCGGCTCGCGCCAGTGTCTGCTGGCGAGGCCTGAATGAGTTTTGAGAACTCATAAGCATCACTTCCCCCGGAGTTGCAGAATGAGTTGTGCAGAACGCCTGACCAAGTTCGGCATTCTGATCAGGAATGTGTTTCCTGAAGAAACCGGCAGCAGAACGAAATTCGTTTCCACTGCCGAGTCGAATTCATTTGGCGGACATAAGCCTCAAGCGATCAATTAGCGGATCGCTTTACCAGCTTCAACTTTGGCACCCGTCTGACGAACAGGAGCAGCCTTGGCTCCGGCTGAACCTTCGTACTGCTTGTTCAGAGTCTGCAGAACAACGTCGGTGATGTCATCGTCGGCACGATAATAAACCACCTGCTTGTTCATTCGCTGAACGGCTTCCGCAGGCGCGGTGTTTTCGTCAATGTCCTTGCGGTCAAAGCGAACGACCATCGTGTACTTGGCGTACTCAGCGTACTTCTTGACCATCGTCGTTGTGTCAGAGTAGATCACCTTGAACATTTCAGATTCACGGCGAGCCAGCTTGCGCTGCGTGGCTGCGCGGAACGCTTCGAATTCACCCTTGGCGTTCAGCAACGCCTTTTCAGCCAGCTCATACTGTGGGCTGCCAGGAGCCAGCTTTGACTCCTGCATTTCAACCTGCATCTTCTGCATCTTCTCGACCATCAGCTTGGCTTCGGCGTCGCTCTTCTCGATTTCAGCAGACAACTCAGCGCGGAGGTCTTCAAATTTCTTGTAGCCCTGAAATACTTCAGCCATGTCCACAAGCCCGACGCGATGCGGGGTGCTGTCCTTGGCGACTGGAGCGGCTGCTGGCTTAGCAGCGTCCTGTGCCAGAACTGGGACCATGGAATTAGCCGCGAGGGCAGCTACTAATACAACGATCATGTTTTTCATGGTTTCGGCACTCCTTTGCCCGTCTGAAGCCCCGATGTCCGTGGGGCAAGTAAGCAGTCAATCTCAGACCGTTCACCGGTCGTGGACCTGCGTTTTGTCCCAAACCAGCCAAACACGGTCAAGGCGAACGATCTTCGTTTGCCTGGCAATTCGCTCGCACCTAATGTCGCTTTCACCCTAAACCGGCAAGATCTGCAGCCAAAGTGACAACCCATTCAACGCAGATACTCCAGAATGTTGCTTATTAGGTTCGCCACAACGGTTCGTAAAGAAATTCAAATTCTTTCGACGGCAATTTTTTTTCCGTTCGCAATTGCCTTGAGCCTGAGGCGCTAGTGGTCTGTCAACGATGTGCTGGTGGATGTAGGCCGGACCGAGCGGAGCGAGTTCCGGCAGTCGACGAGGACGCCGGAACTCACGTTGTTCGGTCCGGCCTACTCAACACGATCCCTCAATTGACGGCTGACCGAGCACAACCCTGATTTCATGCTGTCCATATCGGCTAGCGGTTTGTCAATCTCTGATTTTGGGATTCGTCATTCCCGCGCAGGCGGGAATGACGCGGAGTGGTTACCGGGACTTCTGCGCGTGCAGTCTGGATTCCCGCTTGCGCGGGGCCGCGAAAGGCCTGTTGACCTTGATGCCGGGGGTGTTAAAGGTCATCCTTTGCACTCTGGCGGGATCCCCGCCCGCAAAACCCAGCCGATTGCATGTCATCAGCCGGGTAGTCTCAAATCAGCGAGCCGGAATCTGCAAAGCTGCAAACAAACAGGAGAGTCACGGATGACTCGTAAAATGTTTTCTTCATATCACATTGTTTGCTACTGCCTCGCGATATGGCTGCAGTTCACGGCGTCATCCCAGGCGGTGCAGGAATTAACGGAACCTAAAGCTTCCGGATCTTCCTCGCAGAATCAACCGGCCGACCTTCCGACAAGCCTCCGGCTCAGGAAGAAGCTGTCTCAGAAGAATGCACCGGCAAAGGCTCCGGGCATCGTCGCCCCGAAGAAGTCGTCGCAGAATCCGGACCATTCAGAATCGCCCGGTGCAGCTGAACCGGCCCCCGATTCACGCGGTGTCGGAACTTCGAAACCAATTGCGGACGCAGGAATCAGATTCGTGTCTGAAGATCCAGCTCCCTCCGCATTCTTTTCCGCCGCTGTTCCACGCAATCCCCACATGGCTCACGACGCCACATTGAATGACGTCTGTCACGTAGGAACAATTTGCTGGGCCGTGGGCGAACGAGGAGTGGTCTGTTTTTCAAACGATCAGGGTACCACATGGGCGTCTCGCTTTGTGCCCATCGAATGTAGTCTGCGAAGCGTCTGCTTTCTGACGAACAAGATTGGCTGGATCGCCGGGATTCGTATTCTTCCAGGGACGTCACAACAATCGGCCGTGCTGTTGCAGACTCGGGACGGCGGAGCCACATGGACCGATCTTTCCTCGCTGCCCTCGGAAGCCATGGGCTCCGACGGACTCGCAACATCATCACTGCCCGGCATCGTGCATGTGCAGTTTTTCGGACTTCAGGAAGCCATCGCGGTGACTTTGCCAGTGTCCCGTCGCAACGGTGCAGGAATCTTTCGTACCGAAGACGGAGGTCGCAGCTGGTCGGTAATGTCTGCCGATCAGCCAGGGAGCATTTGGACGGACGGCGCATTTCTGAGCCTGTCCGAAGGCATCGTCGTAGGCCAAAGGCAAAGCTACGCCGCGATTGTTTCGGATCAGACCGTCGTGATCAGTGCCCCGCAGCCGACACTCCGCGAACTGCGTGGCGTATCGCTAAGCACCGATGGCAAGGGATGGATTGTCGGCGACGGTTCAATGATCCTGAAGACAGCAAATTCCGGGGTGACATGGGAGCCATCGTTTGCCGAAATTCCTCGGGAAATCACGCAACTTACCGATCTGCATACGGTCGCGCATCAGGGATCGGTAGTGCTGCTGGCCGGCAATCCTGCCAGCATTCTGCTTCGTTCCACAAGCGGTGGGCAGCAGTGGGATGTTATGACACTGCCGACGACTGGCAGAATTCATCAGCTCCGTTTTGTTTCCGAAACAGACGTTCTCGCGGTCGGCAGTCTTGGACAAATTCTGCGTTCGTCCGATGCGGGCGAATCGTGGCAAACCGTTCGATCGGCTGACCTGCGAACAGGAATTTTGAATCTGGTCACGGATGCTGACAAAGCGTCGTGGCAGCTTTTGGCAAATGCGTCTGCTGAAAAAGGAGTTCGCTCGGTTGTTCTTCAGTTGTCTCAACCTTTGGCCCTTAACGACCGTTCGGCTCGTACGGTCCGAACAGTAACCTCCGAGCGCAGCCAGATCGCAGCTTCGCAAATCGGCGGCAATGAATCGGTGGCTGACTGGATGTTCCCACGGACTCGTCCCGAACACCATCGATCGGCCGAGCAGTTGATCGTCGAATGGAATCGGCAGACGGACGGTCAGCTGCGACGACTGTTGCCACTGCGGCTGGCTCGCGATCTGCGAAACTGGAAGCCATCGGTGATCGTGATTGAGCCCACTGCGGATGAGGATGCTGTTGCCGACATCACGCGTGAGATTATAGAACGCGCAATGGAACTGGCGTCGTCAGACGGTGCTGGTTCGAACGATTCTGAATTGCTCTCAAGCATCGGTCTGAAGCCGTGGGATGTGCAGCGAGTCGTCAGTCGAGCGGCTTCAAATCGACAAACCGCTCTTTCCTACGACGATGCCGATCTGTTGCCTCAGCTGGGCACGACGAACGGTCTGCTGTGTGATGCTGTGACCCGCGTGTTCCCGGAGGACCTGCAGCCTGTCGCGACATTTCGAACACGAGCCAGCTATGAGTTGTTGTCGGATCGAAATGGAACTGCCGGCCTGAGCGAACTTCTGGAAGGTCTCGACAGGACTTTGATGTCGAATGCTCAGCGTCCGATCTCGATGCATTCGCGCGAAGACGTGGAGGCCATGAAGAAGCTGCTGCTCACGGCGCACATCGAAGGCACTGCGGTTCAGGGACACGCGAAGCTCGGACGCGCAGAAGAATCCCTGACTGCTGAATTGCAGACGCTGGGAATTCATCTGCCTGATTCGCTGGCCGTCAAGCAATTGCGAGACCTGGCCGCATTGAACCTGCAGCAGAACAATATGGAAGGATATCTGGCCGTGCAGCAGGAAGTCATTCGCCGCTATCCCAACACGGAAGACGGGCGGAACGCGGCGGAAATGCTGTTTCTGTTCTACTCATCCCAGGAAGCCCGCTACTTCCGGCTGCGTACGACTTCCCGATCGCCTTATGGAGTTGCCGTTTCTCCTGGTCTCCCATCGGGGGGCGGTGCTTTGCCTGGAGCTGCAGCCACGCCGAACGGTGGCCTTAATGATTCGAATTTGCCGGCCAATGCGACTGTCATGCAGCCGGAAATTCAGGCTCCTGTTTCGAACAGCTTTTCCGGCACCGCTTCCGATCCGGCCGCGGCACTGCAGGAACGCTGGGATAGTCATGCGGCGACTGCGCTGCGAATTCTGTCCACGGCAAACGGCGACAGTAATGTTCGCCGCAGCATAAGTCCCGTGGTTCAGTTGCGTCATGCCGCGAATCAGCGGCTGAAGAATCGCAGCGGTGAGGAAAGCAATGCGCTGGCCGAGGTGGCTCAGCGGGACGACGAGTTCGGAGCGTTTGCAAAATCCGAGATGCAGTTCAACATGGCAGCGCTGTCTGCACTGCCGACTTTCAATCTTCAGCGTCAGACAGAGCCTCCGTTTTTGGATGGTAAGCTGTCTGACACGATCTGGGAAAAGTCCGAAGAAATCTCACTGCGAACTTTTGAGCTGTCTTCGAATTCCGTCGACTCGCGATCCGCCGGCAGTGCTCAGCGATCTCGCGAGAATGAAGCTGCGACACTCGCCATGCTGGCGTGGGATGAGGAGTTCCTGTACTTTGCGGCTCGAATTCAGCGGGATCCTCAGAAGACGCAGGCCGTGCAACTGGCCACGCATCGCAGCCACGATTCGCGCCACGGCAGTCGTGACCGCTTTGAACTGGAGATCGATACCGACAGAGACTTTGTGACTTCGTTCCAGCTGACGGTCGATGAATCAGGCCTGACAAGTGACCGCTGCTGGTTGCTGGGAAAATGGAATCCCCAGTGGTACGTCGCCGTGGATTCTGACGAAACGTCCTGGCGAGTCGAAGCGGCCATTCCATTTTCCGAACTGGCCTCTCGCCCGGCAAAAGCTGGCGACCTGTGGTCATTCAAACTCCGCCGCATCGTCCCTGGCGTACTTCAGCATGAACTCATCGCCCCGGGCAGCCAGGTGTCGACACACGGAACCGCCATGGTCCGCTTCATCCGCCCCAAAGTGCTGTCCGGCAGCCGGTCAAAATAAGGATACGTGAGGCGTTGCCATTGCCATGACCCACGAAATTGCACTCCCGCTGCCGGCTTGCAGACTGTCGATTTAGTCACAATCGTGAGCCGCAAGGCGCTAGCCGCGGGTGTTGATTTAATCGTAACCCGCTGCGTCAGCGAGGGATGTTGGAAAAAACGCGGGCAATTGTATCCCTCACTGACGTGTCGGGTTGTGAAAACCCATTAAATCAACACCCGCCTTGCGCTTTGCGGCGCACTAAGTCGACATCCTGCTTGCCCGGCAGTAGCGAAATTTTAACAATCGTCGCAGCCAATGTGACAGCTTCGGTGTTTCAGTGTTGATGTCTTCGCGATACTCATTCCTCCGGCCCAACGGGCCAGCCACATGCCAGCCACATGCCAGCCACATGCCAGCCCAAGGCAACGCCCTGTAATCGCTGGGCGTAAAAAAATCCTGCCGAGGTTATCGGCAGGATTCAGGTAATTTTATTGATGACACCGCGGTATCAGGCGGCGTCGTATTCTGAGATGCGGTTGTGAGGCACGAACGGAATTGTGGAATCTTCCGTCAGGCAATAACGCATGTAATAAGCGTCTTCGCAGGTATCATCGTAATGCTTTCGCAAAACAGTGATCGCACGGAAGCCGTTGTTTCCGAAGAACAGCTGTGCCGGCACGTTCGTCTCACGAACTTCCAGAACAATTTCGCGGCGGCGCTGTTGAGACAGCTTGTCGATCAGCCGCTGCACCATTTGCTTGCCAATCCCGCTTCGACGCACGTCAGGGGCGACCGCAAAGTTCAGGATCCGCAGCATGGACTTGTGCAGTTCATAAATCATGAACCCCACAATTTTATGATCCAGCTCGGCAACAGTCCCGATGCAGTTTCGTTGACGCAGACAGCAGAGAAATTCTTCTTCTGTCCACGGAAACTGAAAGCTCCCTCGTTCAATGCCAAGCACTTCATCCATATCGCGCCGGATAAGCCAGCGGATTTGTGTGCGTGATGCATCCGTTACGGGGACCGTCATGTTTGCAGCGGGCTGCTGATTAGTTCGCTTCAATCCCATTGCGGCCTCCATGCCGATGAGAACGATAAAAAAGTACCAGGCGTCGGGTCCCGGCGTTGCTTTTCAGCATTCACCTTTGGTCACGCCATTCAAAGGCTTCGACGCCGGGAAGTCGAAAGTTAACAGAGATCCAAAGTCGAGTCTACGTTGATGGGCTCTGCTCAGTAATTCCCCGGAAAATCCGGCACTATCGGAGAAGCTGAGCGGCACTTTCTGCCGTGTCCTGTGGACCAATGTTCGTTCGAACACAACATCCAGGTGATTGCCGGTCAGGGGAGCGTTTGTGCGGGCAGCCAGTTTGCAATTCTTCGTCCGGTGGCGGAAAGCGGCAGATCGGCCAGCTCAGGAATAGAAAACCATTGCTGTTCACTGCCCTTCGCACTCTTCATTGCCGGCGCTTCGCAAAGAAAGCACAAAAGTCGCACCTTGTAACGAGTGACCGAATAATTGAATTCCATGGACCCAAGGACCGGCCCGGCGTGAATGCCCGACTGGTCTCGAATGCGATCCTGCAGAGACTCTGATAATTGATCGCCGGCTGCCGAAAAAAGCGATCCGGGCCGGAGCAACTTTTTCTCGACAGCCCTGATTTCTTTTGAAGGCGTATTCCTGATCTTCCGGCTGGCCGCGCGCAACGGCGGTGTATAAGGAAGAGCGGCGACCTCGGTATGATCAATTTCAAATCGCACAAAGTCCCACATCCCGGCCCAGCGTTCGGAAGCGGAACGCCGCCGTAAAAGAAACTTTCCGCGACGAAACAAAATCACTCCCAGCTCGCTGACTTCCGTGATGGCCGTGCGAGCTTTCCGCACGGGCACTTCCGTTTGAATCCCCAGTTCGAAGGCGCGACACATTTTTATCAGCGGGCATTGCGGGCAATCGGGTTCCTGAGGTCGACAGATTTTGGAGCCAATGTCCATCAAAGCCTGGTTGAAGTCGCCCGGCCGTTTTTCAGGAACAACGCTTTCCGCAAATTGCCAAAGCAACTTCTGACTTGCCGTTGATCGCACATCGTCCTGTAACGCGACCAGCCGCGCATAAAGTCGCTCCGTATTGGCTTCGACAATCGCAGCCGGCTGATCGAATGCAAAAGAAGCAATCGCGCCGGCCGTGTAGCGTCCGACACCAGGCAGAGTCTGAAGCGCCACCGCGTCGTCCGGAAACTTCCCATCATACAGCTGCATCACACACTCCGCGGCTTTGTGAAGATTGCGAGCTCGACTGTAATAGCCCAGACCTTCCCAAAGCTTCAGCACATCGTCAACCGGCGCGGCAGCAAGCGATTCAACGTCCGGAAACCGAGCTGTGAATCTTTCAAAGTACGGCACAACGGCGGCAACCGTCGTCTGCTGCAGCATGATTTCACTAAGCCAGATGCGATACGGATCCGCCGATTCGCGCCAGGGAAGCGTTCGCCCATGCCCGTCGTACCAGTTGAGCACCGCGGTGCGAAATCGACGCTTCAGTGCAGTATCCATGAGACCACTGTTGTTCATTGGAACCCAACAAAGAAACGTCAACGCCATTCGCAGCCGGATTGGTGAGAAGTAGCCGGATTCGTGAGAATTCGGGCATTCGCCAGGAAACGATTCCGAAGTCTCACGACTCCGGCTACAAACCCTCGCTTGATTCCGAAGTCTCACGACTCCGGCTACGAAACTCCTTAACGGCGTTGGTCGCCGTTCGCGGTATTACAGCGGCACGATGGCTCCGGATTCGATGCTGGCGGCTTCAGCCCAGCACAATTGCAGCGCGGCCAGCGCCGTCTCACCTGACAGCGGACCAGGCGACAGCTTTTTGGACACAGCATCCACGGCCACCTGAAGTTCGTCTGTAAAAGCTCCGCACCACTTGCCGGTGCCGCCGAGTTCCGGGTGAGTCATCTTGCCGTCGTTGGTGATGACACTTAGCGGGCGACTGACGATCCATTCTCCAGCCAAAGTGCCTGCATCAAACAGGACGGTCGCGTTCTCAAAGTAGAGCTCATAGCCGTGTGAGAACGCCAGGCCCTTCGCGGCAATTCCGCCGCTCACACAACTGACGGCCGGGCCATCCTTATAGAGGTAAGACGTGTGGACGTGATTCACGAAACCGTCCTGCATCATGCCCCGGGAAAAAACTCCGTCCGGCCGACCGCAGGCGTGAGCAATAAAGTGGTTGTCATGAATATGGAGATCGATACCCCAGCCGCCCAGCTTGCGAAAGTCGGACATATCGCTGGACCAGTCTGGCTTGCAGATGACTCGCTTAAAGTGGGCCGCGTTCAGCTTTCCAAATCGACCGTCGCTGATGGCTTCCGCTGCAAAACGAAACTCCGGGAAAAATGGAAGCACGTGAGCAACGAGCAGCGGAACTCCAGCGGCGGCAGCGGCCTTCACCATTTGCTCGGCTTGAGGCAGATCCACAGAGATTGGTTTTTCGACCAGCGTCGGCTTGCCAGCCTTCAGAGATGCCATCACGACATCAAAGTGCTTGTCCGTCGGCAGGCAGACATCGACCAGATCAATGTCCGGATCGGCCAGCAGTTCCCGATAGTCAGAGTAGCACTTCAGTTCCGACACATCCACATGTCCGCCCGGAGGCCCGAAGTTGCCCTGAATTGAAGTCCAGTCCCCGGCCAGCTTCTTCTGATCCCGAGTCGCAATGGCAGTGACTTTTGCATTCGACAGATCGCGAGCTCCCTCAAAGTGGGTGTAGCCCATGAAGCCGACGCCAATGATTCCGATCCGAACCACGTGTTTCCCCTTTGAGATTCTCTGCACTCTTTTCAGGCGCTTTGAGCAGTCTTTGTTGAGCCCCTGAGCATCCAACAAAGTGTCCCGATACATGCGGGTCGACTGATCTTCGGATTTCAACGGCAAACCCCGCAAAACTCAAGCAACCGAGCAGCTCACTGCCATAATGACAGGCAAAGAGCCAGAATCAGGGAAACAGCCTGTGCCTTATTTTTAAGCAGGCCCCCATCAGCTGACCGGTGCCTGGTTTTTAGGCAGTGTGGATTTTATGGGTTTTGATGTTGGCAGCGACTTTGCGGAGTGTTATCGTTCTGACGTCGCCATCAAACTGATGTCAGGCGGATTCTGCCGGTAGGGGTTTGCGAGTGGCAACAACGGGTGGTTGAATCATGTGCGTGATCAACCCGTATCGGATCAAGGAAGACCCAGAACGAAAATCAAGGAGAGAAACATGTTGGTACTGTCCAGAAAGACCAGTGAGCGAATTCTGATTGGTGATGAGATTGCCATTACAATCGTCCGCATTGGACCCAACTCCGTTCGCATCGGGATTGAAGCACCAAAGTCCATGAACATCGTTCGTGAAGAACTGTGTGACTTCAGCAGTAAGACCAAAACCGAAATCGTCGACATCGCAATCCCGGTGAATTGATCGAGCTTCGCTGTCACACGAAAACCAAAGCAGTGGTCAAGGCCGGAGTTCGCTCCGGCTTTTTTTACGCGCCGATGTTTTGCAACCGCCCGGTTCTGCGAACGCGTAGTTTTGTGAGCTCGTTGTTTGTCAGCCGCCTGCCGAAATTCGTTTAACCGTCAGCCGTAGGCGTACGTTGAGAAATCAACTGCATGGCAGCGGAATCATGATCGTCTGCGCCGCTCCGTTCTTTCCGACGGTTTTTGCCTGGCATTAAACGGCCTTGCATTCTGCAGTCCGCGAAAGTTCCGGGCGGCTGTCGCTGCTGTTTTTCTGTTTTTCTGTTACATCAGGCGACCATGGGACGGACATCCACTGTGGCGTTCCTGCTGCTGGATCCCATGTTTCAACAGACGCTGGCTGATGAAAAGTCAACTCACGAATCGCGGACCATGAATATGGCAAAGCCTGTAAATTCTGACCCACGCACAGCCGGCTATCAGAGCTGGAAGAAGCTGACTTTTCTGCACTGGCGAATCGCGGCGGAAAAACTTCAGCCACTTGTTCCCGCTGGCCTGACAATCGAACAGTTTGACGGTAGCGCGTGGCTGGGGCTGGTGCCATTTTCCATGGAGCGAGTCCGGCCGTGGTGGTTTTGCGCGGTACCCGGAGTTTCATGGTTTCTTGAGACCAATATTCGCACGTATGTTGTTGATCAACGGGGCGTCCGCGGCGTCTGGTTTTTCAGTCTCGACGCCAACAACCAGTTGGCCGTTTCAGTGGCACGAGGGTTCTGGCATCTGCCCTACAAGATGGCTCACCTGTCGCTGAACTCCAGTACCGATTCTGCCGATCAGATGCGTGTCAACTACGCAGGTCACCGCATCGATTCACCGGCGGCCGATTACGAAGTTTCAGTGGACGTCAGCCTCGCATCTTCTGCGACCACGGCCGCTCCGGAAACACTCGACCACTTTCTTTTAGAGCGGTACATTCTGTTCGCGCAGCACAGCAGCGGACGCTTCATGACTGGTGAGGTGCATCATGATCCGTATCGGATTCGCGTCGTAAATTCATTCTCCGTGACGCAGTCCCTGACAGCCGCAATGGGCTGTGCTTTGGAATCGGTCGCAGTCGACCACGTTGCGTACTCGGACGGCGTCGACGTGCGAGTTTCTCCGCTGGAGATAATCTGACTCACTCACCGCAACACTGCCGAGAAGCAACACTGCCGAGAAGCTGCCCGGCCGAGAAGCTGCCCGGCGGTCAAAATCACGCTCGCTTAGGCAGGAAGTTGCGCAGGTACGTCTGGCTTTGCACCAATGAGGCCACTCGCTCATCCAGCGAACCTTCAAACGCACGGTCCTCGACTTCCACGCATACCGGACCGCGGTAGCCGCAGTCGGTGAGTACCGAGAAAAAGCGGCCCCAGTTGACGTCGCCCATGCCGGGAAGTTTAGGCGTGTGGTATTTGCTGGGGTGAGCCATGATGCCCACCTGATTGAGCCGTTCCTGGTCCAGTCGAACATCTTTGGCATGAATATGGAACAGCTTACCGGCAAAGTTCCGCATTGGCGCCAGATAGTCCATATGCTGCCAGATCATGTGCGATGGATCGTAATTCAATCCGAAGTTGTCGGACGGAATATCACTGAACATTCGCGTCCAGATTTCCGGGGTCGTCGCCAGATTCTTGCCGCCCGGCCATTCGTCGGCGGAAAACAGCATTGGACAATTTTCAATGCCGACACGGACGCCACGATCTTCAGCCAGCTTAATGAGGGGCTTCCAGGTGCTCAGAAAACGAGGCCAGTTGTCATCAACAGAGATCGTCCAGTCGCGGCCGACAAAACTGTTGACTCGCTCAATTCCCAAACGATACGCCGCTTCAATCACAACGTGAATGTGAGCCACCGCGGTCTCCGCTTCGGCAGCCACCGGGCTTAGTGGATTGGGATAATATCCAAGCCCACTGATCTGAACGCCGGTTTCGTCGACGCTTCTGCGAATATCACTCACAAGATGTTCGGTGAGATTCGCAACATCAATGTGCGTCACGCCGGCATACCGACGTTCCGCTTTTCCCGTCGGCCAGCAGCAAACTTCCACACAGTCAAAGCCAAGTCGCCCGGCTGTTTCAAACACCTTCGAAAATGACAGGTCCGGAAGAATGGCACTCACGAAACCCAGTTGCATCGGTAGACTCGCTGTGGAAAAAAGGGTTAGCCCAGACGGTTGGTTGAGTGAAGACGACGGGTTTTCGTAAGGCGAGCGGCAGATTTCTGCTGACCCGCAACACCGTGTGCTAGTGCCCTGCGGCTGATGAAATTAGCCGCCACGCACTAGCGTCCGGTTGTTTGGCTGGTTGTTTTTTATCTGCCGCTCGCCTAACGGGGTTGGGCAGCCCCAGACTACTTTGAAACTGTCGGAACCGCGGGTTCATTCGTTTCGGCGGCTGGTTCGCCGGAATCCTGGGGATACACGATCAGACGATCGTGACACAGAATGATCAGGTCCAGGCGGGAGTCCGATGTGACATCCGCAACGGTGCCTTCGCGTGGTTCTGTACCGCGGTCGGTATCGGAGGACACCAGTCGCTTTTCTTCGAACACGCGGAAATGAGTCGCTTCCTTCAATCCGTCTTCCGGATGAAGATTCAGGATCTCAAGCCCATTAATGCTGGTGTCGATGACCGTCAGATCCACCTGACCATCTGCGTTAATGTCGCCGGCAATGGCATCCACTGGGTATGAATCTTTGCGATCGGACTCAAACGATGCCACTTCCTTCAATTCCGAATCCGAGCGGCCGTTGTAGAGCACCGAAAAATGCTGAGCCCCCACAAGAAGAAGATCATCGCGACTGTCTCCGTTCAGATCGGCAACGATCGTGGAGGAAAACTGCAATGAGCCCAGTTCGACTTCTTTCCAGGGTCGATACACGCCGCCGTGTTTCTGAAGGACTCGCAGCTTGCGAATCCCGGTGTCGACAAGCACGATTTCGTCGCCCGCCTCTTCATCGAGATTCAGTGACGCGACGCCTTCAAGACTGGCGGATGTTTCGCCGGCGTTGAACTGGTCTTCCACCTTCCAGCCGGTCTCGCCGAACGACATCGCTCGCGCAAACGAATCGCGAGCCACCAGAAGTCGCTCGTTCGTGACAAATGTTCGGCCGGCGGCAGTCACGCCAAGATCCAGTTGACTGGTCTGCTTCGCCAGTTCGAGCGCCCCGTTTTCCTGTTGCAGCAGAACCTGAATTCCAGCCTTTGCCGTTCCATTGGGAATCGACAGCAGATCCATTCGTCCGTCCTTGTTCACATCCATTTTGACAAGCTTCAGGCCACGGCCGCCGACAGCACCGGTAAGTTCAATTGTTTTGTCGCTGTCCGCGCGTTTCCATTCTCCGGTGTCTGTCCGCAGCAGTCGCTGGAATTCCAGTTTCATCGAGTTCCCCGTTCCCTGCGTTATGGCCACAATGATCTGGGGTTTACCGTTGGCCTCGATGATCGAAAGAGCCACAAACTCCGAACCATCCGGCTTTTTAAGAATGTTTTCTGGAAAAGTGATCCGGCCGTCTTCAAAGTGGCTTAGGGCAATTACGCCTTCTTTTGTACTGAGCACCGCAATGTCCAGACGCGAATCGCTGTCGAGGTCCGCTATCGCCAGATCGGTGACTCCCAGCAGTCCGGGGAACACTTCGGCCATACCGAGTCCGTCGATTCCATTCTGCCGATACAGCAGCATTTGCGCCTGCTCGGGATCGGAGATCACCACGTCCGTCAGTTTGTCGCCGTCAACGTCGCCCGTCACAACCGCGCGATCACGACTGGCTCCGGCAGTGCCGATTCCATACTGCAGCAATCGTGTCGGCAGGACTCCGGCACCGGTCGCGCCGGATTCCAGCTTCGAAACAAGGACTCGCCCATTTCGCGATTCGACAGTGATGACCTCATGCCCGGGCTTCTGGTCAACATTGGCCAGAGTCACCGAACGAGGCTGCTGAAGTCCGAAACAAACCTCGGGCCCAAGGCGACCGTCGTTCGTCTGCAGTCGAGCACAAAGGCCGCGTGTCTTGCCATCATTGGCCATGTAGCACAGATCGTTTCTTCCGTCACCGTTAAGATCGGCCATCTGGATCATCGACAACTGCTGCGAAGTGTTGATCAGCGGCTGAGGAGTCTCCATTTCTCCCTTATCGTTATGATAGATGATGTAGGTCACATCTTTTCCCAAAACAACGATGTCGTCACGTTTGTCTGAATTCAGATCGCCGGCCGCAAGCATCCATGCGACAGGTTCCAGTCCGGGCAGGCGCGTAGTCCAGCGTTTGGTCCATTCCTTTTCACCGGCCGCGGGTTGATAACGAACGGAAAGCTGATCGGGTGTTCCGATGCAGGCAACATCCAGCCGCCCGTCTCCATCAAAGTCCCCGGACGCGATTCCGGCCAGCGTCTTGTCGACAGGTATGGCCCGCTCATCGAACCGCCAGTCAGAAGCGAGGTCGTTCGTCTTGCCGGTTTCTTTGACCGTTTTTTGTTCGGCCACGGTACGTTGTGCCATCAGCCGCAGGCAACTGCCCTGATTGTCCACGAACAGCACGTCCGTCAGACCATCCCCAGTGAAGTCGCCGGTCTGCAGGTTAAACACCCGCCGGTCAACTTTAAACAGTTCAATTCCGCTGAAGCCATAAAACTGAGCCAGGGTATTCACTTCTTTGGAATCGTCGGCGAGACAGGGCAGACTCAGTCCGCCGAACAGAACCGCCAAAACCGAATGCCTCACGAACGGCAGCAACACCGTTGTCACTCGGGTCGTGAGATGAAGGACCGACAAACACATTGAATAGCTCCGACTTCAGGCCACAGTTTGCAAAAGCCGCAGAACGACTCCGTGCGCATCCAGACCAGCGATGATTGAATAGTGCGAGACGAGCCGCGATTTTTGCGACTGACTCCGCCGACCGCATTGTCAAGGCCGCCGCCTTCACATTCAAGCGCTGCGATGCATCTGTTTGCCGCAAATTCCCGGCAACTCAATTGCCCCATTCGAGTTCGCTCGCTGGTCACACCGTACGATTGTCGTTGTGCGCTCCGCTACCTTCCTGCCTCCCTTGGCTCCGCCGCACATGTTCCGCGTGAATCGTCATCCCGGTGCGGCTCGGTTTCATCGCTATCCGCCCGACGGAAACCCAACGGCAGTCGATTTGCGATTATAGTAGCCATCACTCTCCGAGTGATGAATGCCCGAAGCCACGTTTTGCGATTATAGTAGCCATCACTCTCCGAGTGATAAAGCCCGAAGCCGCGTTTTGCGATTATAGTAGCCATCACTCTCCGAGTGATGAAGCCCGAAGCCACGTATTGCGATTATAGTAGCCATCACTCTCCGAGTGATGAATTCCCGGAGCCGTGTATTGCGATTATAGTATCCATCACTCTCCGAGTGATGAAGCCCGGGGCCACGTTTTGCGATTATAGTATCCATCACTCTCCGAGTGATGAATGCCCGAAGCCGCGTATTGCGATTATAGTATCCATCACTCTCCGAGTGATGAAGCCCGGAGCCACGTTTTGCGATTATAGTATCCATCACTCTCCGAGTGATGAAGCCCGGGGCCGCGTCTTGCGGCCTTCGTCACTCGGAGAGTGACGCCTACTTTGTCAAATCGAGTAGCATTGGGCGGAAACCCGCTGCGCCAGTCGACGGAGCGGCTGGACTACGTCGTTTCGCGGCTGCGTCGGCGAAGATCGGCTTTTCGCCAACCTTTGGCTTGAACTGCCAGACCCCGAACGCAGTTGCTGGTATCATTGTGTCAAATGATGTCTGTTGATCAGGAGCTGAAAAATGAGTCCTCGAAGGTGTCTTTTTCTTTCTGCGGTGCTCGGGCTGCTCGCGGTCGCATTGGGAGCCTTTGGGGCTCACGGTCTGGCGAACAATCAGAACACAGGCTTTCTGGAAACGAAGTACGCGACGATGGAACCGAAGTTCATCGCCGGTCATTCTGTCCCGGCAAGTTATAAATACCTGCAGGATTTCAAAACGGGCGTTGAGTACCAGATGTCACATTCCCTGGCTTTGGCCATGACCGGGCTGCTGATGCTCCGCAAGCCGGCGCGTTCGCTGTCTGTGGCCGCCGTGTGTTTTCTCGGCGGAATATTTTTCTTCTCCGGTTCCCTTTATGTGCTCGTCCTCGGCGGCCCGCGGTGGCTTGGTGTGCCTTGGGGAGCCATCACTCCAATCGGCGGCACCCTGATGATCGTCGGCTGGATGGCTTTCGCATTCGGAGCATTGACCACTCTGGAAAAATCAAACACGCCGCAAAATTGAACTCGGCAAATCCTTCGG
>Ga0209390_10004422_pt1 | contig 21161 bp, 24 predicted proteins | sample BON01_FD_187212 | JGI IMG/M metagenome (GOLD analysis project Ga0209390, IMG submission 187212) | Freshwater microbial communities from Lake Bonney liftoff mats and glacier meltwater in Antarctica - BON-01 (SPAdes) (version 2) | ecosystem: Environmental > Aquatic > Freshwater > Ice > Glacier... | reverse complement strand
TGATGACCATTTTTGATTTGCCAAATAATCCATACAAGATTTATCATCAGGAAATCTTGATTGAAATTCGAAAATTGTAAGGCTATTAAAGCGTTGCTCCATACTTTTTTATTTAATACTGCAATTATACATAGGTGTATGCTATTTTGCAAGTGCCTAATTCAATAAAATTTTATCAATGTCTGTTCTTCTAGGTTGAACTACATCCCTAGAAAAATATCCAGAAATGTAAATAAACAATGGCATATGGAAAGAGTATATAGCATTGTTCAATCCGCCCATAATCGGTAACAACCTATGTAGATTTGCAAAATGACCAAGAACGACCAAGAATATAAGAATAAATTTCATATTATCAAAATATAGGTTTCTTGTTTCCATTATTTTTAGTCAGCCTTTTTATTTGCTCAAAAGTAGTGAAATTATTGTTTAACAAAAAAAGTATCATGACATTTATTGTTGCAATTGTAAATTAACTGCTAACATTTTAAAGTAGACAATTATAAAATTCAAGAACCCTTAATTATTGCGCTACCTGTTATCCTTTTCCCTTTGTTTTACAAATTAGATGCACATCCCATTTACCAATGGGATGAGTCTAGGCAAGCCATTAATATGCAAGAGATGCTGGCAAATAATCAGCCACTGGGTACCTATTTTGAAGGTGAGCCAGACCATTATAATACCAAGCCACCCTTGTTAATCTGGTTACAAGTCATATTTATGCTATTAACGGATAATCCTGAATTTGCCATGAGGTTACCTTCTGCACTTGCAGCGGTTTGCACAATTATAACCCTAGTATTTTTTTTTAATGCTACGCTAAAAAAACCAATGTGGGGAATATTTGCAGGCTTAGTTTTAGTTAGTAGCTTTGGATATACTGAATTGCATAGCGCACGAACAGGAGATTTTGACGCGCTTGTAACCCTTTGGATTGCTTTAATTGCCTGCCAATACTATCTTTACTTGGAAACAGAAAAGCGAAAATTTTTATATCAGGCAGCATTGTTTTTTGGACTAGCAATTGCCACCAAAGCCTCCGTGCCATTTATGCTTTTGCCATTGTTATTTATATGGACAATACTTGTAAAAAAAGCTGAGGTTTCTCCTCTTTAACAAGGCTTTATATTTTGCCATGCTTATTCCTTTGACCTTTATTTTAGTATTTTATTTTTTTAGAGAAGCCATAGACTCGGGATATCTAAAAAGTGCTTGGCACAATGATTTTTATGGCAGGTTCTCTAGCGCTATAGACAACCATAAAGAATCATGGGATTTTTATTTTTTTAGCCTTTTTCATAAGCGTGCGCCCTATTTCATTTTATCCATACCCTTGGCCTTTCCCTTAATTTATTTTTCAAAAAATCAAGCACAAAAAAATTAGCCCTGTTTGCGCTTTTATTTATAATCACTTTTTTAGCTATAATTTCCAAAACCAAAATTTTCTGGTATGACACACCTATTTTCCCTTTTTTGGCAATAGTGGTAACTTTAAACGTAATATTTATTTTAGACTGCTTTTCAAAAAGAATATCCCTGTGCATTTTAAGTGTAATAGCTGCTTTAATCCTCTGGTTTCCGTATCACAAAAACCTGCAATACATTTCATCAATACCCCTTTTTGATTGGGAAAAACCAAGCCACTATCAGCCCTCTTACCTTTTAAAAAGTGCCATTGATGGAGAAATTGATTTACAAAACCACACCCTTCTAACAGATGACGTTTACACGCCATATTTTAATTTTTACATTACACGCCTTGCACATAAAAAAGGCTATACCATTCCCATTAAATACAACCTATCAGAAATGGAAGTGAATGAAGTGTTTATCTATTACCAACCACATATTTTTGGTGACAGCTTAAAAAAATACAACCTAAAAGAGGTGAAGAAAATAAATGAGTTTGTTTATTTTTATAAAAAAACGAAAGAATAATTAAGGCATCAGGGCATCGTAGGGAGCCACAAACATTCCAGGATAGGCAGATTGCAACTGTTTAGATGAAGCGTCTAGAATTAATGAATTAATAATTTTGCTTTGATAAAAATACCTTCGGTCCTCTGTTCCCCAGCGCTTTTTAAACTTGTATAAATCTTCATTGCTTTTGGGTGTTCCGCCCCAATCCCAATATTTATATCCTTGTTTCATACCTTCTACCATAATGGTATAAATTAAGGCTGATAGCGGTTGTTTATTTCTAAACTCATGTGCCAATGCAGGAGTAAAATATACCATAGTTTCTTTATGATAAAAAACCAAAATGGCACATGCCAAAGACTCATCTATAGTTAATTCATATATTTTATAATCCACCCCGGGATTGAAAAAATGGGGTAAATCTTCAAAGAATTCAGCGCTTTTTGGTTCAACACCTATTGCTTTCATATTTTGCTGATGAATATTTTGTAAAAAAGAACTTTCTGAAACTGTTTTTACTGATATGTTTTCTTTGAGTCCTTTTCGTATTTTACCTCTATTTTTAGGATGACAAACTTGCATTAGGTCTTCTTCTGCAGTAGTAGTTATTTTAGGAAAAGAGGAAACTTGGGCTAGTCGTTCTTGCAAGAAATAATCTGGTCTAGTTTGCAACCTGTTTTCAGCAAAGGTTGAACTTATATAGGCAATGGAACATGCTCTCCCTTCTATCTGTTCCATCATTTCATTTTCAAATTGATTTTTTATAGATGGATTAGTGCATATAACACCACCATTACTGCCATAATAGGCTAAGGAATTATACACTTTTCCATATTCTCCATCCTTAACTATCCAAGGACAAGCTGCTACCAAATTGGTTCCTTCAAATATTCCGAAAACCTCTACTTCGGCCGTCAATAATTCTGCCGCAAACTGAATGTAATTAAGTTGATGGTAAAGCATCGAATTCTCAGCTGAACTAATAAAGCTCTCATAAACTTTGAGTTGATTAGGTTGTAATATTTGCACTGCTAACTTTTAATAAATTCCTCCTTTAAAATGCCAACAGAAATTTTATCCAAATATACGCCATTTTGATATAAGTGACTTCTTTGAACACCCTCTTTTTTAAACCCTAATTTTAAATGAAAATTTAAAGAAGGCTGGTTGTCCTCTGCTATTTCACCATAAATTCTTACTAAATTTAGTTCGTTAAAGGCATACGTTAATACTTGTTTAACTGCTTCGGATGCAATTCCTTTTCCTCTGAAACTATGGTCACCAATTAAAATTGAGTAATGTGCGTTTCTATTAAAATAATCAACTTCACTAATGTCAGCAAACCCAACATGGGTTTTGTTTTCAGTTTCCTCAATGGCAAATACAATGCGATTTTTGTTTCCGTCCATTGCTTCTTCTATCCATTTTTGCTCCATTAATTCAGTTACTGGAAGCCTGTAAGACATAGCTCTCGCTTTGGTATCCAAATTATTTCTCCATACAAGAGACCGCTCAATATCGTCTTTTCGCACAGGTCGAAGTATAGCACTTAATTTTTCCATAATTTAAACCAAATTATTATCCATAAACCATTTGGCAGTTCGTTTAATACCTTCTTCTAAATCAACCTGAGCTTTAAACCCAAGTATTTCTTCAGATTTTTCTACGGAGGGTATACGCAAAGCAATATCCGCGCTTAAAGGTGGCATGTGTTCTATTTTAGAATCTGATTTTAATACCCTACAAACTGTTTGAGCTAAACCAAGAATGGTTGTAACCGCCCTTGCATTGCCAATATTAAAACTTTCTCCAATAGCTTTGGGATTTTCAATGCAGCGCATCAAACAATCCACAAAATCATCTACATAACACCAAGCTCTAATCTGCGTGCCATCTCCATCAATTTTAATGGTTTCATTTTTCATAGCTCGTTTAATAAATATTTGTATTGCTCCCTCTCCAGTTTGTCCCGGACCATACACATTAAAAGGACGAACTGTAACTACAGGCAAATTATACTGAGAAACATAGGCATGTGCCAAATGTTCGCCTGCCAATTTGCTTACTGCGTAAGTCCACCTTGCCTCCCCTGCACTGCCAGCAACGGTTTGGTCTGTTTCTGTACTCCTAAAAGCCATGGTGCCAAACACCTCTGAAGTTGAAAAATCAATAAATCTATCTGTAATACCGTTGGCATGAGCAGCAGCCAGAGCATTGGCTGTACCAATCATGTTTACTTCCATTGTAGTCACAGGTTTTTTAATTACCGTATCAATTCCTGCAATGCCAGCTGCATGCACAACAATATCCATCCCTTTCATGCTTTCTTTCAAAAAGGCTGCATCCAAAACGTCTCCTTTGATAATAGTAATGTTTGGATGATTGGCAAAAGAAGAATTTGTTAAAGTGTCTCTATGAAAATTGTCATACACCGTAATCTTATTGTTTTCTATAAGTTGGGCAATAATGGTGTTGGCAATAAAACCAGCACCTCCAGTAATAAATATTTTTTTGTTGTTCATTCCTTAAATTTACGAGGTGCAAAAGTAACGTTTTGCCTTGATAGAATAAAACATTTAAAATCTTACATTTGCAAGATGCTTCATATCCTTTTACCAATGGCAGGTGCAGGTTCAAGATTTACCAAAGCGGGTTACCAAACTCCCAAGCCCATGCTGCCTATTGATGGTATACCCATGGTAATAAAAGCCGTACAGATGTTACCAGAAGCAGAAAAACATACTTTTATTCTTACAGAGGATTATATTCAAAAATATGGTATTGATAAATCAATTACCCAATATTTCCCTGGTTCATCTTTTGTTTCATTAAATTATTTAACAGAAGGTCAAGCTAGCACATGCTTATTGGCTAAAGATAAAATTAACAATGATGATGAATTGATAATTGCGGCTTGTGATAATGGAATGGTATATAATTCTAGTGCATTTGAAAAATTAAAAATTGGGACAGATGCAATTATTTTTACTTTTAGAAATAATCTAACCGTTTTAGAAAATCCAGATGCTTATGGATGGGTAAGCACAACCAATGATGATGTAATAGGCGTGAGTGTAAAAAAACATTTGAGCGAAGAACCCATGACCGACCACGCAATTGTTGGCACTTTTTGGTTTAAAAAAGGTGAGTATTTTGTGAAGGCTGCAGAAAAAATGATTGCAGAAAATCGCAGAATTAACAACGAGTTTTACGTGGATGAGTGTATGCAAGATCTCTTAGACTTAGGACACAATGTGAAAGTATTTGAAATTGAAGAATATATTTGCTGGGGTACACCCAGTGATTATGAAGCATACCTAGCATCAAAAAAACGTAAATCATAAATTAAAAAAAACATGAACCCAATATTTAGCGTAGTAATTCCATGTTATAATGAGGAAGCCAATTTAGACCGACTTTTTATCAAGGTTTTAGATTTATTAGACTCCTACCCTAAAGCAGAAGTTGTTTTAGTAAACAATGGTTCTGTGGATCAATCTTTAACCAAACTCAATACATTTAATATTGAAAATGGTGCTAGAAATATTACCATTTATAATGTAAAAGAGAATAAGGGCTATGGTTACGGAATACTGGAAGGTTTAAAGGTTGCCAAAGGAGATGTATTAGCTTGGACTCATGCTGATTTACAAACCGATTTAATAGATGTGGGTAAGGCTTTCGAACTATATAAATCCAAAGCACAACATTCCAATGATTACCTGTTGATTAAGGGATATAGAATAAAGCGAAAACTGACGGAAACCTTATTGTCTTTTGGCATGGCTGCTATTGCTAGCTTGCAATTGAACAGCTGGATGCATGAAATTAACGCTCAGCCCAAAATGTTTAGTAGAGTATTTTACCAATCAGTTAAAGAAAATGCGCCATTTGACTTTTCATTAGATTTATATTGGATGTATAGTGCTAAAAAAAGAGGGTGTATTGCATATTTTCCAGTACAATTTATACCACGCACGGCAGGTGAAGCAAAGGGTGGAAGTGGAAGCAGTTTTAAAACCAAATGGAAAATTATCAAACGGACTTTCGCATATATAAATGAGTTAAACAAAAAGCTTTGAAACTGATAGCAAAATATTCTTATATACTTGTAATTTTTATTAGCATCATACTGATAATATTTATGAGTCAGACTGGGCTGGACGGATATGTTGGAAAAAGCAGCCTACTTACAGCCTTTGATGAATTGTTTAGTATTAATGAAACCTATAATATCATATGCGCCTCTAACCCTAAAGAGTTATTATTATCAGTAATTGCTGGTGACGGCTATATATATGGCCGATTTATCTATGTGATTGACGCACTTACTGGATTTTTACCTTATAAGCTATTTGGTTTAGACGGGTTGGTTTTTTCTATTAGATTTACACATGCTTTGGCCCTGTTGTTAGGTTTTCATATTCTCATTCAAAAGTTCATTATAAACAAGGGCATACAAACTTTAGCTTTACTTACATTATTAGTTTTCCCTTTCACCATCTATTTTATGGGAATGCCTAAGCCAGAATCTTTTCAAATACTCCTTCTTGCTCTTTTTATTAAATATCAGGACAAACCCTGGTCTTATCTGTTTTTAGGATTCGCTTTAGGTTCTAAAATAAGCATTGTTTTTGGGCTACTATTTTTCGCAATTTTAGAACTTAAAAGCCTAATAAAACGGGAGCAGCCTTTTACTAAGCTGTTAAAAAAAGCCTTGTACTTCTCTGCTGCCTTAGTATTTACCGTCCCTGCCCTTCCCCTTTCATTAATAAACCCTTATTTTAAACAAGGATTGCTTCAAATTGTAAGCACTACCTCAAAACCTTATGATGATCCGAACATCAATTTTGTAGATTGGATTGAATTAATGTTTACTCAGTTTTTTGGACTCCCATTGGCGTTGCATATTATTTTTAGTGCTTTACTGCTAGTTGCCACTATTTATGTTTTTATAAAACAACCCATCAACAGAAAGTATATTATTTTTGGGTTATTGGTAATATTACCCATCATGTTGCTTACCAAAAGGCTTTGGGGGCATTATTTATATCTTGGTTTTATTCTAATAATCCCAATCATTTTTTGCGGTTTAGAGAAAATAGAATCAAGAAAAATAAAAATTGCTTGCGCTGGAATAGCTGCATTTTTTATAGTTTGTAATCTTTTTCCATCTTCTCAACTTTACAATCTAATTATTCAAAGAAATAGGACAATCCAATTTTTGAATGTAAAAAAGAACACCAATTTGGCGATTGAAAATGCAAAAGCAATGAGTAAGAAAAAAATTGGGGTCCACTTAGAGTTATATTATGAATACAAATGGCAGCTTGATCAAAAAGACACATCAAAAACCATTATTTATTCAATTGCCCCAAATGAAACTATTCCTGAGCTAGATTTTTATATCGAGCATTTGGATGCAGAAGTAAAGCTGAAAGATAATGTATTCAAGAAAAGTGGGGTTCTGAATGGTGTGAAGTATTATTATGACTGATTGTTAAAATAGGTTTAACTCCCCAACAAATCATCCACCATACTGGTATTGCCAATGTACAATGGCACTCTTTGGTGCAATTCTTCGGGTACAATATCTAAAACATTGGTTTCTCCCGTATGTGCTTTCCCTCCTGCTTGCTCTGCCACATATGCCATTGGAATGCATTCATATAACAATCTCAATTTTCCATTAGGAGCACTGGCAGTAGAGGGATACATAAATATTCCGCCTTTTATTAAATTTCTGTGAAAATCTGCAATTAAAGATCCGATATAACGCGCACTCTTAGCTTTTTCGCCCGTTTCTCCTTTACATTTAGCAATGTAATTTTTTACATTTTGAGGAAAAGTACCCATATTTCCTTCATTGACAGAATAAATGCTTTCCTTCTCAGGCATTTTCATATCTCTGTGAGACAGACAATACTCTTGAATGCTATTATCAAGTGTAAATCCATTTACACCATTACCCGTGCTAAAAACCAACATGGTGCTAGAACCATAAATAATATAACCTCCGGCTACAATATTTCTGCCTTTTTGAAAAATGTCAGCATCATTCACTTCCCTGTCCAAATCCAATCTTTTGTAAATGGAAAAAATAGTTCCGATTGAAGCATTTACATCAATATTCGATGAGCCATCCAGAGGATCCATGGCAACAATATATTTGCCTTTTAAGCTATCTTTACAATAGTAAACGGTGTCCACTTCCTCACTTAAAATTGCGGCACAAGCACCACTGGATTCTATCATTCTGATAAAAGTATCATTGGCAATTACATCTAATTTCTGTTGGTCTTCGCCCTGAATATTAGTGTTTTGAGCCGAACCTAAAATATCTGCCAAGCCTGCACCACGCACATCATTGTTCACCATTTTACTGGCTAATTGTATATGTCTAAACAGTTTACTTAAATTTCCTTGAACCTGTGGAAACTTATTTTGCTCCTCTGCTATAAACTGATCAAATGTGATTAAACCTTTTTGCTCCATTTTTATTGTAAATTTGCAGCAAATATAACCCATGAAAATAAATAAGTTTGGTGGTGCATCTATTAAAGATGCAAAATGTATGGAGAATGTAGCCAATATTATTGCTACGCTAGATCAACAGAACAACATTATTGTGGTTTCGGCTATTGGTAAAACTACAAACCTATTGGAATCTATTGCCGAAGCCTATTTTAAGGATAAGGCTGATAAATGGAACTTATTTAAACAATTAAAACAAAATCACTTTGCTATTTTAGCTGATTTATTTGACAACAACAGTCCATTTATCAATAGTGATATTGAGAATATATTTTTAGATTTAGAGTGTTTGTTGGAGAAAGAACCCACCCAAGCGGATTATGATTTTTATTATGATCAGATTATTCCTTACGGTGAAATACTTTCAAGCAGAATCCTTTCGCACTATCTCAATTTTAAAAACATTAAAACGCATTGGATAGATAGCAGAAATTTTATAGCAACCGATGATAATTATCGCGAAGCCCGCATCGATTGGGAAAATACAGAGAAAATTATCAAAAATAAATTAAGCACTTTAGCAGCAAAAAGTTTAATTGTTATGCAAGGTTTTATCGGTAAATCTGGTACGGGAGCTACCACCACTTTAGGCAGAGAAGGCAGTGATTATACCGCAGCTATTTTGGCGTATTGTTTAGAAAGTAAGGAGCTAACTATTTGGAAAGACGTTGCAGGCGTGATGAATGCCGACCCAAAGAAGTTTAAAGACGCTGAAAAACTGGATGCCATGAGTTACAATGAGGCGATTGAGCTTGCCTATTATGGAGCAACAGTTATTCATCCAAAAACCATTCAACCTTTAAAAGCAAAAGGAATTCCATTAAATGTAAAGTCTTTTGTTAACCCTACTCTACAAGGAACACATGTGCTGGAAAGCGGCAATTTAATAAAAGTTCCTTGTGTAATTGTAAAAGAAAATCAGTGTTTGCTTACCTTTAAATCTAAAGATTTTAGTTTTATTGCAGAAGATAATTTGCAGCATATTTTTGCTGTTTTTGCATCAGAAAAATCAAGGATTCATGTAATGCAAAACTCTGCCATTAGTTTTACCTGCTGCACAGATGCCAATATGCAAAGGGTAGAAAAAATAATGCTCGCCCTTTCTGGCGGTTTTGATATTGAAATACAAAATGATGTAATCATCAAATCGGTTTACAATTATCCCTTAAATAAGGAAATGGCAAAGAATAAAAAAGCTTTGATGCGCCAATTTAATGAGAGTGTATATCATGAAGTGGCAAAAGCAAGTGACGCAGTTTTTGTATTGGAGTAAAAAATTGCCGCTTTAAACATCAACAATATGCCATCTAAAGCTACTAATACAACTACAGTAAAAAGCCAAAATACTCAATTGCTAATACTTACAATCCCCTCAAATTGTGTTCTGCAATATCACTATGGTTAAACACATCAACCACTTGCCTATTTTTCAAAACTAAAAGCTGTGGAGATTCATGCTGCACATCATACCTCTCAGCAATTAGATTGGAAATTTCCCTGTGCTTTATTAAATCCAAATAATAAATGGACTGCTTTAAACCATCAAGGCGTTCTAATCTAGCTTTTGCCATTGCGCTAATGCTGCAACGAGTACTGTGCTTAAAAATAAAAACCGTATCTTTATTTGAGACATCTTCTACTATCTCCAACTGACTGATGTCCGTTAAATTATGCCACTGCATAATATTATTATGCCACAGATATTGTATTATTGCCTTGGTTTGAACCTACAGAAGGGCAACGGTCTTTTCTAGAACCACATGCTGCCAACACAACCAATGCAAAAACAATTAAAATTAGATTTATTCTCTTCATATTCTTATATTTCACTCGATTTTTTATGAAACGGTGCAAAAGTAATCATTTAATTTATAACGAAAGCATTAATGATAAAATTGCGCATTTACTTTCTTTAGACGAAAAACAAAGGCCTTTTGTTGCCTCTCAATTGCATAAAGAAAACGCTTCCTTTATTTTAAATCAAATACCATACCGAAAAAAGGCAGTTGCTAAATTGCCTACATTCTATAAAAATAACTGCCTTTATACCGAAAAATCATTAGCACAAGCTACTTCTGAAAAAATTGCGCAATTAAAAGCAGACCTGATCTGCAAAAAAAACACACCTATTCTTAGTCTTACTGGCGGACTGGGTGTTGATGATTATTTTTTTTCTAAAATGGCTTCAAAAGTCACCAGTATAGACAGCGATAATGAACTAAATGAGCTAGTGCGCTTTAATTTTTGCCAATTAGGCACAGAAAATATTGAACGTTTGACTCAAGATTGCGTTGATTATTTAATGCAAATTAAGCCCAAAGATTCTATAGTATATTTAGATCCAGATAGGCGAATTGCAGAAAATGCTAAGTCCAAGGTTACCTTGTACAGCCCCAATTTATTTGAAATATTGCCTACACTTTTATCCAACAACAATCAGGTTTTTATAAAATTAGCGGGTACAATAGACATCACTTGGATAAAACTGAATGTCCCTCAAGTACAGAAAATCTATATTCTCTCCCATAAAAATGAAGTAAAAGAATTGTTATTGCAATGCCTGCCAACAATTTCTGATACCCCTGAAATAATAAGCATAGAAATAGATAACTATGACAATTTTCATTACTTCCACTCCATGAAGCAAATTAGCCTATTGATAAATAAGCAAAAGGGAAATTATATTTTTCAGCCCTATTCTTGTATTGCCAAACAGGGTGCTTTAAACCAAATGGTTTCGCCAATCAGTGCCAATACAAACATTTTTTATAGCGATAGTAAATTGATTGAGCAATACGGGAAATTATTTAAAATTGCGTTTGATACCACCTGTGGTTTTAAAGAAATAAAAGCCATTTTAACAGCAAATGACTATTTATCAACCGCATTAACTGCAAGAAATACTAGCCTAAGCTCAGCAGCCATTGTTAAAAAATTAACGCTAAAAGAGGATGATAAAAAGCATGTATTTCTATTTGCCCAAGGCAAAAAATATCATTTAATACTGTGTGAAATGGTCTAGCTATTGACCTTACCCAAATACTCTAAAACTGCAGAAAGCATAGAAGGGTGTTCTGGACTTGGAGCATGAATATCCAAAATTAAATTGGCTTCTTCTATTGCCGCTCTGGTGGTTCCTCCAAAAGCTGCAATTCGTGTTTTGGCTTGCATATAATCAGGAAAATTTTCATATAAAGATTTTATATCCGCTGGACTGTAAAACACAATTATATCGTAAAAAACTTCCTTCAAATCGCTTAAATCCGCAGAAACAGTTTTATACATAACCGCCTCTGTAAACTTAATTTTATTAGCATCCATAAAATTGGGAATACTTGGTTTCCTAATATCAGAACACGGGAAAAGGTATTTTTCTTTGCTGTGTGCTTTTAACAATCGTAAAAAATCAGATTCAGGCCCCTTGCCAGTAAATACTTTTCTTTTTCTAACCTGAATATATTTTTGAATATAATTGCCAATGCTATCGTTGGTGCAAAAATATTTCATTGTAGCAGGCAAATCAACACGCATCTCCTCTGCAATTCTAAAAAAATTATCTACTGCATTTTTAGAAGTCAAAATAACAGCTGTATGGTCAAGGATATTTAATCTTTGGTTGCGCAACTCTCTTACAGGTTCTGGCTGGACCTCAATAAATGACCGGTAATCAACTTTTATTTTATGATTTAGCTCTAAATCATCAAAAACAGATTTTCCTGACTCTGGTAAATTAAGGGTTACTAATATTGTTTTAACCTTGTTTTCTCTTGTCATACGTAAGCTAATGCAACATATCTTGAAATAACCAATATTGGCAAAATTTCAAAGGTGCAAATATACATCAATAAATACAATTTTTTTTCACCTATTTTGAATAAACCCCAGTGTGCCAATTGAACTATGGAAACAACCCTTTCTAAAACCACCAAAACCAATGCCACCAACAGAAACCATTGCGTAGGATAGCTGCCATACAAGAAGTAATTTAACATCAAAGCAATAAAAACAGGCACCCAAATAAAAGATTGGTTTACTTGATGTATGGTGAAATGAATTTTGCTCAATTCCATTTTATCAAATAAATAACCCAAAAATAATGAAGCAACATATTTGATAAATCCAAGCAAAACACATCCCAAAATAATTATAAGGGTTTGCAAAGCAAAGTTGGGATTAAAAAACCATCCGAAGCGCAAGAGCATTACAGAAAAAAGCACACCTATTAATATCGTAGAAAGCAATTTGCTATAGACGTTAAAAAGATTGATCAATGCCAACATTTCATCCAACCAATTTTTAAAATAAAAAGGCCTAAATGCCGCTAAAAACTCTTGATGGTAGGCAGCATCAAAAAAGGTTCTCTTTAACATAAAAAGCACCACTAGCAGCAACATGAAAAAAGTAAGTATCAAAGGACGAGGCATGTTCTTTTTAAACTCAATATTTTTGTATAACGCAAACTTCACAAACTTTTTTACCACTGGCAAAGTGGTATCAAAAACAATCCATTTATTTTTTATAGAATCATAAATATAATGATTGGCAGCACTATCTTCCAGATAACTTGTATAACTGTAACCTGTATTTTCAGAAAAAAGATTATCAAATGTATCCAAGTTTAAAACTCCAGAATCTACTACAATACTTGGCTGTGCTTGTATTTGTGAACAATGGCATACAAACAAAATAAAAAATACCAAGCCAATAATCCGTTTCATATCAGTTTTCAAAAGTAACTAACTAATCCAAAATGAAACTTACCTCGGGCAATATTAAGTGGAATATTTTTTTGGATGCCATAAGCATAAGCTACAGACAAAATAGTATTACCCGTATTGATATTGGCTCCAAGCCCAAAACCATAGGGAATATCTTCCTTAACACCGGCAAAATTTTCTGACTCATTTACATAATACATGGCGTTGCCAAATATAAAAACATTCGACAAGTTATCATACCGATAACGCAATTCTACATTCCCCAACACATATTTATTGGCAAAAATAGCTTGCTCATCAAAACCCCTTAAACTTTTAAAACCCCCTAATCTAAATAACTCATTCAAGTAAACTTTTTCTGAAACAATGGCTTGGGTTTCAACACTTGAAAAAAGTACCAACTTTACCCCTTTTAATGGGCTCGCCAGTGAACCCTTAAAAATAAAATTGGCTTGGGTAAAATTGAGCTTAAAAGAGTCGTAAAGTGTGTAGTTTTTTGTCCCTTCGCCAAACCGAATAGACTCTACTCTGTTATCCTTTTCAATACTTTTTCTCCCCAAACCGCCTTCAAAATTAATAGAAAAACCTTTATAAGGGTTAAAAAAATTAGACCATTGTTGTTTTTCTATCCCTAAGCCATATTGCCTTAATTTTGTGGCATTGGGCGATGGAAAACTAAAATTAGCCCTGATGCCATTGGTATCTAAACTTAACAAACTAGTTTGTTCATTTCTGTAATAACTGTAAAACTTGGTGTTGTTACTATTCCGATAGGTTAAGGCAATACTGCTTTTGGTGGTTAAAAAGTTACTGTCAAATTTAAGCAACTCAAAGCCCAAATCTGTTCCAAATGATAAATACGGCAAATAAGGCAATGACAATCCTGCTTTTAAAGACTGTGAATTTTTTAAAAAACTTTGCCAAAACAAGGTGAATTTTTCTGCACCACCTGCCACATTGTACAACTCTATATCTGCTTGCCCTGTAAAAAGTAACTTATTAGCATTGTTGGTGCTTTGTGGCGCAAAACCAGCAATGGCATCAATTTTATTGACTTTTTGTTTCTCTAATTTTAAAATAATTTGCGCCTTGTTTTGTTTAAAAGAAATTAAGGGGCGATAGGACAATTTTAAAAATGGCAAAGCATTCATCTTATTTTCTATTTGCTTCACATTCAGTTCATTGTATAAACCTCCTTCTTTGATGCCTAAATAATTGGCAACAAAATGGCGAGATAAATTGGTTTCACTCAAAATACTCAAGGTATCATACACCACCTCATTGCCTTTTTTAATGCTTAAGGATGCCTTTATTTTATGTGCGTCAATAATGGGATTGACTAACTTGAAATGAATAAACGGATAACCATTCTCCGTATAATATTGCAGTAATTTATTAATGCTAACGGCAAATTTTTCAATGGATATGGTACTGTTTACAATCTTGCGCAGGTTTCTGGTCATCTCCACATCTTCCCATTCATCCGTTAACAACGAGTCAATAAAAATTTCATCATATTGAATTCCCTTGAATAAATAAAACATGTAATGCTGCGAATCTACCAACACCGTGCTATCCAAATTTGCCAGTAAATAGCCCTTTTTTACCCAATCACTGATTTGTGCATTGATTCTTATTTGTGCATTCTCAAATGTTCTGGTGGAGTCTTTGTATAATAATTCATTTGTGGCAGACTCAAAAACCTGATAAACGACTTGGGCAGAAAGCCTACCTGCCATCAGCAGAAACAGAAAAAAGCAGCCATATTTACAAATTTGTTTCAGAAACTTAGGGTTTAATAATTTTTCAAAGATAATTGAATATTTTATGGTTTAGTTTTGGTAATTCTTTAGAGTTGCAGGATGTAACACCCCGCATTTAAAGTTCATTCTTAAAAATTAAATTGTAATACTCGGGTTTAAAATAAGATTTTAGTAAATCTTTTGAAAGCAAATTTATACTGACATTGTAAATAGATTCATTATTGGCTGTTTTTACTGAATCAGTATTACCTAATTCTCTATTTCCTAATTTTGCCTTTAAAATTAAATTATTTCTACAATATGTGGTATCAATAAAAATCATAAAATCAGGATAGGCAACAAGTCTATCATAAAAAGGTTCCCTATAATGAGGTATCCGACAATTGTAAATAAATTGATCAAGGCTTACTGATGTATCTCTTTGTTTAATATAAGCGAAATAGAAATCTGTTGCTCTTTCCTCAAACAAGTTCTTCCAAGGCTGAAATTGGTAAGGTCCATCAAGTTCCTCACCATTGTAACCACGCTCATACTCTGTATTCGCGCTATCTATAATACGTATAAAATCATATTTTTTATCTTCAGAAATAAACAAATCCCAAAAGGTAATTAAATGACCATTTTTCAAATTAAAGATATGTGATTTGGTGTTATAAATATATTCGTCACCCCAAATTAAATGCAAACTGTCAGAAATACATCTAATATAATTCTCATTTTCAATATACATATAATCACCAACATTAAGAATAAGAAAGCTGTCTTGTGTTACTTTATAATTAATACATATCGTTTGTAATGAATTTGAATCATTCCCCATATATCCACAAAATTCAGGATATCTTACAAATGTTTGGGGTATTTGAATTCTGATATAAGTAGAATCTACCTTTAAGTAGTTATCACAGTGTTTACCATCAAAAAAAAGAAGAGCTAATTGAAAGTTTATTTTTCGCTCAATTTCTTTATTTTTAAGTCCCTTAAGCTCCAAAACTGGTTTGAGATAAGTATTTTTTTTAAAGATTTTTTCCTGAAAAGATTGACTGCATAACAAATCTAAATGCACTTGAGCTATTGTGCTACCATTTATTAGGTAAAACAGAAAACAGAAAATATATTTAAACATATTTGCGGTTTTAGGTTTTATCATTATCGTAAATTACTCTTGTCCATTATATAACGTTTCAAAGATTATTTTATTTCATGGGATGTAATAATTAGCGCATTCAACTAAATTGATAGAGCTATTAATCATTTAAACCCAATCGATTTTCTTGGCGTTTCTTGCTGTTGAATGAACTGTGTTAGGTAATTGAAAATGAGTTCTATTTTTTCATCTTGCCCAGTTACTTTTTTTCTAATATCTTCCATTTCAATTAACAAATCTTTATGACTTAATACAATTGCTCTCATCTTGATGAAAATTCTGATGATTCTAATATTTACAGCTATTGCCCGTTCACTATTCAATACACAAGATAACATTGTAACTCCTTGCTCCGTAAAACAAAATGGTGCATATCGCAGTCCTTTCTTATCCTCTTTGGACATCACATTTTGTGATCTCCATAATTCAAACTCCTCTTTGGTCATTTCAAACATAAAGTATACTAAAAATATAACAATGTTTTGAAAGTTATTTTATTATCTAACTTTGCCATTCCCATGGCTGGCATTTATTTACACATACCCTATTGCAGAAAAGCCTGTTATTATTGTGATTTTCATTTTTCCACCAACCTTAAATCTATGGATAAAATGGTGGATGCAATGTGTTTGGAAATTGAAATGCGAAGTGCTGAAATAAGCGAACCCATTGAAACCATTTACTTTGGTGGTGGCACACCTTCTACACTTTCAACAACATTGCTAGAAAAGTTAATTGCCAAATTGTATGCAAACTTTAATATTCATGAGAAAGTAGAATTTACCGCAGAGGTAAACCCCGATGATTTAAACCAAACCTATTTAGAACACATAAAAGCATTGGGCATAAACCGATTGAGCATTGGTGTTCAAAGTTTTTTTGACGAGCATTTGCAATGGATGAACAGAAGCCACAATGCGCAAAATGCACAAGAAAGTATTAAAACTGCCGTAAAACTAGGTTTTGAAGTGAGCAGTATTGATTTAATTTATGGATTTAATCTTTTAAGTCATAAACAATGGGAATACAATATTAAAACCGCCATGGACAGTGGCTTGCAACACATTTCGTGTTATGCATTAACCATTGAAGAAAAAACGCCTTTTGCCAAAATCAGCGCCAAAAACAAGCTTGCGCTAACGGATGAACTGTTGGCTAAAAAAAACTTTGATTATTTACACAACACCTTGGTAAAAAATGGTTGGGAACACTATGAAATTTCAAACTTTGCTTTTCAAAAAAACTACAGCACACACAATCAAAACTATTGGAAAGGAAAAAGTTATTTGGGAATAGGCCCTGGAGCACACTCTTATGATGGAAAAAAAATGCGTCAATGGAATATGGCAGACAACCTTAATTATATTGATAAAATAAACCGCGACAGTCCATTTTTTACCAGTGAAACTTTGAATGAAAATGATATCAGGAATGAAAAAATAATGGTTGGGTTGCGCACTGCTCAAGGCATTGATACCAAACTCATTTCAGCACAATTATCAAACCCGCAGCATAAAGTCCATCAATTTATAGAAAATGGATTGGCAAAACTAACCCCAACAAGCTTTAAGCTTACCACAGAGGGATGGTGGTTTAGTGATAGCATTATTGCAGCGTTGTTTGAGGTTTAGATAAATACCCTTGAAGTCAGGTTTTCCTCCAAATTTCAGAATCGGGACTGACTTATGCAAAATATTAGGCTGCGATGTTATAACACAACGCAAGGGAGCAGTATAATTTCAGCGTTGTTTGAAGTATAGATAAATATCCTTTAAACCTTACCTTTGCCACTTTATAAAACAACAAATCAAATAATAATGGTACGCGTAAGATTTGCCCCTAGTCCAACTGGCCCTTTACATATTGGCGGTGTTAGAACCGCCCTATACAATTACCTTTTTGCACGTCAGCACAAGGGCGAATTGATTTTAAGAATTGAAGATACAGACCAAGCAAGATATGTTCCTGGAGCGGAAGATTACATTATCAAATCATTGGCTTGGGTTGGAATTGATTTTGATGAAGGCCCACATATTGGTGGACCCTATGAACCATATAGACAAAGCGACCGCAAACCAATGTATAAGCAATATGCGCAAAAATTGTTGGACAATGATTTGGCTTATTACGCTTTTGACAGCAGCGATGACCTAGAAAATATGCGTAAAAGGCTTGAAGCTAGCAAAATGCTTCCAAAATATGATGCCATTTCCAGAAGTAGCATGGTCAATTCATTAACACTCTCAAAAGAAGAAGTTGAAAAAAGATTAGCCAATGGAGATGATTATGTTATTCGTTTGAAACTTCCAAGAAATGAGGAAGTGCGTTTTCAAGATGAAATTAGGGGTTGGGTAGTTGTCAACACTACACAAATGGATGATAAAGTGCTGTTAAAATCTGATGGTATGCCCACTTATCATTTAGCCAATGTGGTAGATGATTATTTAATGAAAATTACCCATGTTATCCGTGGGGAAGAGTGGTTGCCATCTGCACCATTGCACGTGTTGCTTTATAGATATTTAGGTTGGGAAGAGAACATGCCTGCTTTTGCTCATTTGCCGTTGTTATTAAAACCCGATGGCAATGGAAAGTTAAGCAAAAGAGATGGGGACCGTTTGGGCTTTCCTGTGTTTCCTTTGCAATGGACTGACCCTGTTACAAAAGAAACCTCAACGGGGTATAAAGATTCAGGATATTTGCCAGAAGCAGTAATCAATATGTTGGCATTGTTGGGTTGGCATGGTGCCGATAATAGAGAATTGTATTCGAAAGAAGAATTGATTGAAGCTTTTGATATCAAAAGAGTGAGTAAAAGTGGAGCCAAGTTTGACTTACAAAAAGCACATTGGTTCAACCAACAATATATCTCTAAACTGGACAGCACCATTATTAGCAATATGTTGCAAAGTAAAGTTGCTGAGCAATATCCTCAATTTGAGATAGCTAAATTATCAAAGGCAATAGATTTAACCAAAGAAAAGGCTGTTTTTATAGATGACTGTATCAACAATGCCCCTTATTTATTTGAAAAGCCAACAAGCTTTGATGAAAAAGTGGTCGCCAAAAAATGGAATAAAGAAACCCTTGACAATCTGAATGCCATCAAGCAAAATATGGAAAGCATAGTTGATTGGAATGCCACAAATATTGAAAACTGTGTTAACGCTTACGCTGAAAGCAAAGGAGAAAAACCCAGTAACTATTTTCAGGTTTTGAGACTAGCACTTACCGGTGTGGCAGGCGGTCCACCCTTATTTGACATTATGTCTTACTTGGGCAAACTAGAAACGCTTGCCAGAATTGAAGAATCCATGCACAAAATAAACCTAACAGACCAGCTATGAAAAATAGACTAATTTATGCTTTCATTACCATTGCAGCTACTCTTTTAAGTGCATGCACCTTAGTAAATTTTGACAGAACGCCCGATGCCGAAAAGCTTTCTGAATTTCCAGCAGAACTTCAAGGAAATTACAATATTGAAGGCTACAAATCAGATGGAGATACTGGATATGTTAGCGTTTCTAAAACAGAAATTGATATGGTTGACAACAAGCTTTCCACCAAAATCGGTTTGTCTGATAGCATCATGCTCTTCAAAATGGAAAAGTTTTTTATACTTTCTATTCAGGTTCAAGAGAAAGATCAACTGCGTTGGGAACTGTACCCTTTAAAAACCAAAAAAGATTGTGTTTATTTATATCCAATATCTTACAGCAGGTATAAGAAAAGCTTACAAAAGTATTTTATAGCCACGCGTTCCCTAAAATTTGGCTATCAAATGGATGATACCGACTTTAAAAAGTTTATTGAGAAAAAACTGAGAAGAAAATACGCCTTGAAACTAAAAAAGCAGAAATAAATGAAGCCCATAAGAGTACTTGTAGCAAAAATTGGACTAGATGGTCATGATAGAGGAGCTAAAATAATTGCATCAGCTTTGAGAGATGCAGGCATGGAAGTGATATACACGGGACTACGACAAACCCCAGAAAATGTAGTCAATGCGGCCTTGCAAGAAGATGTTGACGTCATTGGAATAAGTATATTATCGGGTGCACACAATACGGTTTTTCCGAAGGTAATAGCCTTAATGAAAGCAAAACAAATGGATAATGTTTTGTTAATTGGCGGAGGGATTATTCCAGATAAAGATAGCGAAGACCTCAATAAACAAGGTGTTGCAAAGCTTTTTCAACCCGGCACTTCCATGTCAGAGATTGTAGATTTTATTAAAAAAGCTGTGGCAAAATAGTCCCTGCACTTTCATGAATATTAAATATTAGTAATTTAACAGTACATTTGCACAAATTTAAAAAAATAGAAAATATGAAAAAATTAATTATCGCATCATTAGCCTTGGCTATGTTATTTGGATGCAAAAAAGGAGAAAATGACCCAGGTATTTCATTTAGAAGCAGAGATGCAAGAATTGTTGGAGAGTGGAAAATTGGAAGCTTTGAAAAAGAGTCAAAAACAGTAGATATAAACTATACTGGTAATCCTGCTGTCCTTACAACTAAAACCAAAGTTGCTGCTACAATGTACGATGGATCTAAAGTTACGGTTACAACTACCAATGCTGGAACAACAAAGGTGACTACTGACACAGTAACTTACGCATACAGTCTAAACATTGAAAAAGATGGAAATTGTACATTTATTGAAACAGCCTCAAAAGGTGGTGTTACGTCAACTTATACTAGCAAAGGAACCTGGTTATGGGCTAACAGCAAAAAGAATAAATCTTTTGTAAATTTTAACTTTACTGATATTTCTCCAAGTAACCTATTTAGCAGTGGCCTTTACAGAATTGACCAATTGAAAAACAAAGAAATGGTTTTGATCAGCAATGATTACGACAATGATGAAACTACTAGTAAAGCTGGTACAAGTACTGAAAATACCAACACAAGTAAATTTACTTTTACACAATAAATTTAAAAGGGACAACGTAAAAAAGTGGGGATTTAGTTATCATTGCATCAAAAAAAAGCAGATGGACACAGGAATAATATCACTTATTTTACCCCAATCAATGTTAGCGCATTTTAACATAAAAGGTTGCCAAAT